>ERZ1669249.33-NODE-33-length-99454-cov-11.466574_pt1 | contig 99454 bp, 94 predicted proteins | sample MGYA00579293_ERZ1669249 | MGnify/ENA primary metagenome ERZ1669249 (study PRJEB41166, sample SAMN08046057) | hot springs metagenome | biome: hot spring; feature: neutral hot spring; material: thermophilic sediment; isolation source: thermophilic sediment from... | reverse complement strand
ATAACAGGGATTATGGCTATAAAGACACGAGAAACTTTATAAAAAAATATTTTTAAGGAGTCTGGACTGCGCCATACCAAGGACTCCATTTACCCCAAGCCGGTATGTGTCCGATCGGTACGTTACTTGACGCTTTAGGGAAAATTAAAAGAACAAACTTCTTAAAAAAACTAAGACTTGATAACAAGAATAACAAGTATGCTTTCGCGACCGGCATCGCAGTAGCATCCTATATTTCGGCCTCTCCTCTGTTTTGCTCTATGTGCCCGATCCGAGGAATATGCACAACAGCTGGTCCTGGAACCATTAAAGCTACAGAATTAGCTCTTTCAACGTTTCCCTTGCTCCTCGAATTCAGTGAGAAGAGGGCATGGTGTAAGTACTTCTGCCCCGTCGGTGCCGTAATAGGAGCTCTTGGCTTCAAGAAGATTTTAGGCTTCAAGATAGACCCAGAGAAGTGTATTAAGTGCAGGGCTTGTATGCGAATTTGTCCTACAGGAGCAATTAATGAAAATAGCTTGAGCACAGGAGAGATTTCACGAACCGAATGCATAGCTTGCGGAAGATGTTACGACGTTTGCATGTACGACGCAATACACTTCGGTTTCCTCCCTCAAAAAGTTTAAACCGGTAAAAATTTATATATGCACGTTTTTCCCCTTTTTATGTTTCTATTAACAGTAAGTACTGCTGAAGTGTTCTCAATAGGTCTCGGCCCTACAGAAATTCTTTTGCTCATACTTTTAGCTATAATACTATTCGCGCCGAGGAAAATACCTGAGCTTGCAAGAGCAATCAAGGAATCAGCAGCGATTATTAAGGAAGAGGCTAGCACTGAAACTTCGAAGGATGAATCTCAAGAAAAATCCGAGGAAGAATTGAAGAAAATTTCTGAGAAACTGGTCGTCGACAAAGAAGAGAAGAAAAAGAGAAAAATCTTCTAAATGGACCGCGAGCAGACTGGACAGTCAGGCCTCCTCCGGACAGTTAGCGTGTCGAAGCCTTCCCTTGTTCCATCGAAAAGAAAGAGTTTTCCAACTGGCGGCTCTCCTGTCCCCGTTAGAATTTTCAACGTTTCGAGTGCTTCAAAAGAGCCTAGAACTCCTGCTGTAGGGCCTGCGATCGGGATGGGTCTTTCCTCCTTAAGCCCTTCAGGAAACACGCACCGTAAACAAGGCCCCTTACCTGGTACTACAACCATTAGCTGGCCATAAAACCCTCGAACGGCAGCGTGAACGAGAGGCTTACCGAGCTTGACGCAAGCCTCGTTTAAGAGGAAGCGGGTATCCCAGTTATCGAGACAATCTACGACAACGTCAGCTTTTTTGACGAGTTCAAGGGCGTCCTCTAGAGTTGCTATGCGCTTTTCGACAAGCTCGATCTCCACATTTGGGTTGAGGGTTTTCAATTTTTTTAGAGCGCTCTGGGTTTTCAGCGATCCAACGTCAGGCGTCCAATGGAGAAACTGTCTATTCAGATTGCTTAGCTCGACTCGCTCCGAATCAACAATTATTAGCTTGCCAACTCCTGCTGCAGTAAGGTAAACCGCTACAGGCGATCCAAGCCCCCCTAAACCCACGATGAGAACTGTAGAAGTCTTGAGTTTTTCCTGAGCCTGAACACCCCAGATACGTAATTGTCTATCATACCTTTCGAGTTCTTCTCGTGATAACATATGACTAGTATATTATTTGACATCAATTAATTTAGTTGTCTGAGTTGTCCCATTCAAAGTATGAAAGCGGTTGCAATTATTGGCTACAAGGACTCGGGGAAGACTACTGTTGCTGAAACCCTCATAAGATTATTGAAACAGAAAGGCTTTAGGGTAGCAGCCCTGAAGCACGCGCACGGAGGAATTACGCTATATAATGATGACTCGAGCAGGCTTTTCAAAGCCGGGGCTGATTATGTAGTTGCTCTTTCAGAGAGGGAAAGCCTCGAGATCAAAGGTAAGCCTCCACTCTTCTGGCAGTATCTTTCCACTATGCGTAGCTATGATTATCTCGTTGTTGAAGGCTTCAAAAACACTTTCCCCGGAGCTAGAATAGTAGTGGCTAGAAGCGTCGAGGAAGCACGGGCGCTCACAAGTTCACTCGTCATAGCATACACTGGCAAGATAGCTGAAGTAGCTATGGGGGGAGAGTTAAATGCACCTATAATCAATATCTCCAAGGAACCTGAAAAACTTCTTGATATAGTGATGCAGAAAGCTTTCGAACCGCCGCCCGGTCTAGACTGTGGCTTCTGCAAATTCAAGAGCTGTATAGCTCTGGCTGAAGCGATTTCTAGGGGCGAGGCAACGCTTTCCGAGTGCACTGTTCTCAAGAGTAGGGTATCCCTGAGGGTTGACGGTGAGCCTGTCGAATTAAACCCCTTCGTCCAGGATGTATTCAAAAATGTAACGCTAGGGCTTATCTCTACGTTGAAGGGGGTGAGCTCTAATCCCAGAAAAATAGAGCTTTCCCTGTCGCTTTAAAAGAACATAAAAACAATAAACTTTTTGAAAACCATCTATGGTACTTCATTGTGATAGCTACTACCCTCGTAGGTAGCTTTCCCCTAGAATTCTCGGAGCCAAATATTAGACGAGCATTGGAAGATCAGGCAAAACTCGGCATAACATATCCAGTTCTACCGCAGTTGAGAGACTTCGTATACATCTTCTTAGAGCCACTAGTAAAGCAAGGTGTAGTTTCCTATGAGAAGCGAGGCTATGTACTAAGGCGTCACTTAGAGGAAGCCGAGCCTATTGTTCCACCGGATTACATTATCGCCAGGGATATTGCCCGTGAACTGGGTTTGAGGTTTAGAGTCCCTGTCACTGGCCCATTCACCCTAGCATCAAAAATAGCCTTGTCACTTGAAAGGGTCGGCGATATATCGGGGTCTGCTCTAACTGACAAGGACGTGCTTGAAAAAGTAGTCTCCTATGTTTCAGGCTTGGCCTCTAAACTAGACAAGGAGGTAAGAGGAGACGTCTATTGTGTTGATGAACCAGTCCTCGCTGTGATTGTTGGCGCTAGAAACGTTATGTATAATCTCACTCTCGAGTATCTTCAACAAGCCTTAGAAAGCGTCCTGAGCAGACTTGGTGGGGTTCATCGTGGTGTACATGTTTGTGGGAGGCTACCCCCTCTCCTGAAAAAGGTTCTCCTTGGACTCCATAATGCAGACTTCTTAGATCACGAGCACAGCGACTTTCCTTCAAACAGGGTTTATTACACACGAGACGAGCTCGCGAAAAATTCCAAGAGACTAGCTTTCGGAGTTATCTCTCCTGTTAAACCCAGTGTAGAGGATTATTCTTCTGTGCTTCAACTTGCTCGTGAGGCTAGGGAGACTTACGGGGAAATGCTTCTCTTTTTGAAGCCTGACTGCGGCTTCGGCGGCTTGCGGGGAGTTTTGAATGGGCGTGAATACGAGGAGATTGTGCTTGAGAAGATGCGTGTTCTTGTAAAAGTCGCCTTAGAGGCGTGACAAATTGCTCTTACAGCTTGAGAGTCCAAGCATCTGCACTATTGTCCGTCGCGTTAACCGCTTCGTTGTCGAGGTTAAACACGCTGGGAAGCTTACCCGAGCCCATATAAACAATACAGGAAGGCTACTTGAATACATCAAGGAGGGAAAAACCGCTTACTGTCTACCGCATAGGGGAAAGACTGAGTTTCGCTTGATAGCAGTAGATGAAGAAGGGAGCGGGGCTCTCATAGACACGCAGCTACAGATGAAGAGCTTTGAGGAAGCAGTTAGAAGGGGACTTCTTGATTGGGCTAAGTGCGAAATTGTTTCCAGAGCCCCAAGAGTCGGCTCGTCTAAACTAGACTACCTCCTCTCGTGTGGAGGATACAAGGTTTTCACTGAGCTTAAGAGTGCGGTTCTAAGGCAAGACGGATATGCAATGTACCCCGACTGTCCAACCTTAAGGGGTAGAAGACATATATGGGAACTAATAGAGCTCGCCAGAATTGGCCATAAAGCGCTTATAGTGTTTGTTGCCGGTATACGAGGAGTTACAGCTTTCAAACCCTATGTGGAGGGGGACGCGGAGGTGGCGAGGCTCTTAAAAATGGCTTATGAGAGTGGGGTGGGGATAAGGGCTTTCTCGGTTTACTATGAGCCAGAGACTTCTAAGATAATTCTGGATAAAAGTAGCCTGGAAATAGTCTTATAGTATTCAAGTACTCAGCATTTGCTTTATAAGCGTGGCGTACTCTCTTTTTGCCTCTTCCATGAAATCTACGCTCAGAAACCCATGTGGTGTAGGAGTTTCAAATATTCTCTTTGGAAACTCAACACTTTCCGGGTCGAAGCCCTCACGAACCTTCAGCTTGTACTTTTCGCTTAAAATCTTCCTGCCAAGTTCGCTTAGATCTTTTTCTTGGAGCTCAAAGCCTAGTGGTTTGAGGGCATCGAGTATAATGTTGGGCTTGTATATTTCTCTGGCGAAGAGACATATCACGAGACTTGTTAGAACTTGTCTCCAGGCCTCTTCTTCCAACAATGCTGTGACCACTTCACGTGGAGAGGGCTGTTTACCGAGAGTTTTCTGGTCGTAGGAGTAGCCAGCACTATCTAGGTGGCTATGCCTAGCACCGAAAGAGTAGTTTAGGTATGCCGCAGGCCCAGTATGATAGCCTGCCATCTCATTGCCGGAGAAAGCGAGCGCGAATTCTTTTCCGCCGAAACGCTCCGATGCGAACTTTACACCCCTAGCCATGGCTTTATATAGTTCCGTGGGCTGTTCAGCTATCTTTTTAACCGCCTCGATATAGACGTTGTAGTTCCCCCAATCGAGTTCCAAGCCATCGAGATCTTCCTTGCTAATTAAACCTCTTTTGTAAGCCTCAGTCGCCCAGGCAAGTACCACTCCGGTAGTCATAGCATCAAGCCCGTAGGCTTCTACCGTGTCGATGAGTCTTAATAGGCCCTCAGGTTCACGGGCGCCGAGCATCGAGCCAAGGGCATAGATAGGTTCATAGTCATAGCCTATAAAGGTGGTTTTATAGAAGTAAGGTTCCTCCTCGTAAGGTTCCCGGAGTACAGCGAGATGTATGCAAGCAACAGGGCAGTGCGCGCATGAAACTCTTCTTCCGAGATATTTTTCGGCTAGGTATTCTCCCGATATCTTTTCGGCAGTGTCAAGGCTGGCTTGTTGAAGGTTAAATGACGGCAAGGCTCTGATAGCGTTTAACTGTAGGACGTTGACCGGTGTTCCGAGATCATGGTACTTCTTCATGAGCGGGCTTTCTACAATTAGGCGGAATATCTTGTCATATGCTTCACGGTAGGCTCTTTTGTCAGCGACTTGTATCGACGACTTTCCTGAGATCACTAAAGCCTTCAGGCGTTTACTTCCAAAAACGGCTCCTAGCCCGAGCCTACCAAAATGCCGATAAGTCTCTGTTATAACGTTGGCATAGCTTACCATTTTTTCACCAGCCTTCCCGATACGCATTATAGCTCTGAGGCCCGAACCGGGCTCGACTTCTCGTATAATCCTGCCGACCGTGTAGCTACTCGACATGCCCCACAACGCGCGTGCATCTCTGAAATAGACTTTATCTCCTTGAACTGAGACCCAAACAGGTAAATCGCTAGCTCCCTTTATCACTATGGCCCCGTAACCGGCAAGTCTTATGGCGACAGCGCTTCTCCCGCCCGCATGGCTTTCACCAAGGTTTCCAGTGTGTGGGCTCTTGAAAACGGCTACAGTTTTTGAAGCTGTGGGGTAAAGTGCGGTAAAGGGGCCCACTGCGAATACGATGACGTTTTCCGGGTCTAGGGGGTGTGTATTGCGTGGGAGCTCTTCCTCGAGAAGTTTTACGGCGACACCGGTTCCTCCTAGATATTCTTCGAAGAGATCGCTACGATCCTCTGTCCAGAACTTCTTGCTGGTTAGATCGATATACAATACCCTGCCAAGAGTACCGAGGACTGGCATTCAGATCACCTTGCTAGAGTTAGGACACCATAAGGACAATAGTTCGTGCAGTAACCGCAGTGGACACAAATAATAGGCTTATTCATCTCGTAATCCCACATTACGGCACCAATTGGACAGGCCCTCAGGCAGTTTCCACAGCCTATACACTTGGAAGAGTTCAAAATAACACCCCCATCCTTACGTTTCACAAGTGCGCCTGTAGGGCATGCAGCCTCACAGGACGGCTCCTCACACCCCCTACAAACAACAACCTTATAGCCCCTCTCAACGCCCCCTATACTCGAAACATGAATGGCAGACTTGGCAAGGCCTCCCTCCCCAAATCGTCGGGAACAAGCAAACATACAGGACATGCAGCCTACACACTTGTCTACATCCTGAACTGTTAACCTCGTCACAATAACTTAATGAAACGTCTAAATTATACCTATCTTACGTAATATCTTATCTTAAAAAGAGGTTTTTATATAGCTTCAGCCTATTAATAACTGATGGTAGAATCTACTCCTCCCCTCGATAATCTTCTAGTCCGATTAGAACCTCTCACTCATGCCCGAACAGTCTCACTAGCCGCGGAAAAGATGTGGCAAAACGAGATACCCGTTGTAGCCGTAGTAGACGACGAGAAAAAATATCTGGGAGTGGTGTCTATCTTCACGCTCCTGAGGTCTCGTGCACACGGCGAGACAAAGCTCAAGAATTTAGTCGAGAAAGCCCCCCTCGTCCAGTGGCCCTCCGACCCCGTAAGTATTGCACGAATCTTTGCACGTACAGGTCTACCGGGATTAGCGGTCATCGAGAAGGGAAGCATTATTGGAGTAGTACATGCAAGACGAGTAATCTATGCTCTTAAATTGGCTCCAAAGGTGCCCGCACGACACATAATGTACCCCATAGAGCCCCTCAAGCCCGATGACAGCGTTGAGAAAGCCAGGAAGCTTATAGCAGAGATCGGACTTAGGCTCGTTCCTGTAGCCCATGACGGTAGACTAGTGGGCGCGGTGAGGGTATACGACCTTGTGAACTTTATATACAACACGCCACTTCGCAGGGACAAGCTAGGCGAGGTAAAGGGAGAGGTAGAATACTTCCTTGATCAACCAGTACACAAGATAATGATGTCTCCTCAGAGAACAGTTAATGTGGACGGTATACCCACCATTGAAGATATCGCCGAGGGAGCTATTGTCTTGGACCCTAAACAAAATGTTGTGGGTGTTATATCCCCCTATCTGTTTATAAGGCGTCTCCTACCGGAGGTTGAGGAAGCCAAACTACCTATAAGAATCGAAGGGTTAGATGAACTAGACTTTATAGAGAGAAACCTTGTCACAAGAAAAACTGTCGACATAGCGAAAAGCGTTGCGGCGCGAGCTAACCTTCTAGAATTCTCGGTAGTCTTAAAGCCACGCGAGAAAGCTGGTGAGAGGCGGAGATATGACGTCCGGGTTTCGATAAAGCTAGATAAAGGCTCTTACTCCGCGTCTACTTCTGGCTGGGACGTCGTACAGGCGGTCTTCGAGTCACTAGAGCTTGCCTACAAGAATTTCGCGAAGACAAAGGAAAAGAAGAGAGAACGTGTAATAGATCTTGCTCGTTTAAGGAAGAGGATAGGGTTTTAGCTAAGATTAGCTATATAGTTCGATTTTTCTATTATTTGAGTATGGTCGAGGTTTTCCGAGATAGGCTTCACGCCGGAAGGCTTCTAGGGGAAAAATTATTATCGCTTAGGAAAAGCTGGGAGAAAGCTATAGTACTGGGCATACCTAGGGGTGGGGTTGTAACTGCGAAAGCAGTAGCTGAGAAGCTAGGAGTACCCCTAAACGCAATAGTTTCGAGGAAGCTTCGAGCCCCCGGCAACCCGGAGCTTGGAATCGGAGCTGTAAGCGAGTATGACGCCCTCTGGATTAATCAGGGTTTGGTAGAGGAACTAGGAATTAGTGAGGAATACTTGAACCAGGAGATATCGTTTCAACGAAAACGTGTATCGGAATACGTAGCTAAATTCAGAGGTGGTCTCGCGCTACAGATACCAGGGCTTGATGCGATTATTGTTGACGATGGGATTGCTACAGGTGCAACAGTAATAGTGGCTGCGATCGCGGCACGTAGAGCGGGTGCCTCAAGAGTAATAATTGCTACTCCTGTAATTTCAGATGACGTAGTGAGCCTTGTTAGGGAATACTGTGACGAGCTTGTGTGGGTTCGTAAGCCGCTTCTACTCTACGCAGTAGGAATGTACTACCAAGATTTTAGCGAAGTTACAGATGAACAAGTTGTAGACATCTTAAAACATCTCCAGCCAAGTTGAAAACGAGAAATTATTCCTGTTGTTACACAGCCTTTACAACGTTATGACCCGAGGCTTTTCTAAGCCTATTCATTACCGTCAACCCCAAACCTTTTTCCTCGAAGCCTTCAGCCACAATAAACTCGACGCCTAACTCGTCCATAGATCTTAAAGCCTTAAAGAGATTCCTAGCAATGATAAAGCTGTCGCTACGTGGACCTAGACTAACCACCAATCCGAGTCCTTCATATCTGTGTGCTGTCTCATCACTGCATAAAATCCCGACCTTGACTCCTCTAGAAATTTTCTCGAGAGCTATCTCCTTTACTTTTTCAACTAGCTTATCAAGGTTCTTATAATCTTCAGCTTCAACCAGGATCATTTCAGCCATAGGAGCATAGTGCCTGTATTTTGTTCCCGGAGCAATAGCTTCTTCTGACTCCCGTATCCCACGAGCGAACTCGGGTACCGTTACCTTTACGCCCAAGGTCATTTCTATTTCTTCGATAGGTATGGCTCCTGGTCTTAGCAGGACGGGGGGCCAAAGGGTGATGTCAAGTATTGTTGACTCAACTCCATGGAGGGTTTCACCAGCATCAATTATTGCATCTATTTGGCCATTGAAATCTTCTATGACATGTCGGGCATGAGTGGGAGAAGGTCTTCCAGATCTATTCGCGCTAGGGGCTGCAACGGGTTTCCCTAATTCCTTGATCAGTAATTGTGCTACGCGATGCGCTGGAACCCTGACAGCTACTTTAGGCAGGCCGGCTGTGACCTCACTAAGCACCTGCTCCGCCTTTGGCAGGATCAGTGTTAGTGGTCCAGGCCAAAACTTTTCAATAAGCTTGTAGGCATAGGAGGGGATATTCCTGGAGACTCTCGGCAACCACTCAGGGTCAGCGAGATGTAGTATGAGTGGGTTATCTGGTGGTCTGTTCTTAACCTTGAAGATTTTGAGTACCGCTTCACGTATATCAGCTGCGGCCCCCAATCCGTAGACGGTTTCTGTGGGGAAGGCGACAAGTCCGCCCTCTGCAAGAATGCGGGCTGCTTCTCTAATCACGTTAATTGAAGGGTTTTGAGGATCGACTTTAAGGATCAGAGTCTTCGGTCTCATCTTCCAGGACTTTTCACCCTAAGGGAATTAAAATAAATATCTGTCCAGGTGTTTGTGATGTGGAAGAAATTAAGAATGTAATTTGGTTTATTCGGCGATTGACGTATTTTTAGAAAGCAATTGTTATATAGAGGGTCCTTTTCATCTTACACTGATACGTCTTATGATAAATATAAACGAGGTAGTGTATGCAACCCTACTATTTGTCTGGGTAATGTTCGTAGTAACAGTAATTGCGAAGCTAACATATGAGTTCTTTACTAAGCGCGGAGAAAGCCATAAGGTGGCCATTTATTATTCAAGAAAAGTGATACACATACTAGCAGGCGGAGTAGTGGCTCTCGTTGTCGCATTATACCCCCTATTTTCAACCCCAGCATTACCATTCGCCTTAGGGCTTCTCCTCGCATTGTTGACGTATATCCCGCATAAAACTGGTAAACTCATGTATTGGTTCCAAGACCCGGACAATATCTACGAAGTGGATTTCTGCATCATGTGGGCTATCTTTATAACTCTAGGCTGGTTTGCGGGCAACCAGCTAGGATATAATCACCCGTTCTTGTTCGGTGCATTACCGCTACTTTTCATGGCCGTAGGGGACGGCGTCACGGGAATAGTCAGGAATGCTCTCTTTAAGAGAAGGATAAAGCATTGGAGCGGAAATCTTGCAATGTTCATAGTGAGCGCTGCTATGGCTATCGCCTTAAATTTCGGACTCTCAGGAGTACTTTCGGCTCTGGCGGCGAGTTTTATTGAAAGAGTTGAGTACATAGGAGGCGTAAGGCTAGATGACAATATAACAGTACCTATCGTCTCTTTCACGACTCTATACCTTCTCCAGTCCCTTGGAGTCTTTTAAGCTATCCCTTTTTTTAAAAAAACAAATCCTGCAACTGGGTAGTCCTTTATCTATTAGGATCACGATCTTTAAAGTATGATTTCCTAACCGAAATTTATTTAAACCTAAAAAAGTATTATGAACAGCAAAAAGGGTGAAAACAATGTCAGAAGGAAGAATCCCCTTGTTAGGAGAAAAGATACCCTCGATGGAAGTTAAGACTACTCACGGAACAATTACTTTCCCTGATCACTATAAAGGAAAATGGATAGTGTTATTCAGCCATCCAGCAGACTTTACGCCTGTCTGCACCACGGAATTTGTAGCCTTCCAGAAGAGATTTGAGGAATTCCAGAAGCTTAATGTACAGCTTATCGGTCTAAGCATTGACCAGGTATTCAGTCATATAAAGTGGGTTGAATGGATAAAGGAGAAGCTAGGCGTCGAGATAAAGTTCCCCATAATCGCTGACGATACAGGTGAGGTTGCCAAGAAGTTTGGGATGATACACCCTGGCAAGGGCACGAACACTGTCCGAGCTGTATTCATCATCGACCCAAACGGTGTACTTAGAGCTATGCTGTACTACCCACAGGAGTTAGGCAGGAACATAGACGAAATCCTCAGAATGATTAAAGGACTGCAAACTGCAGACAAGCACGGCGTAGCGATACCCGCGAACTGGCCCAACAATGAACTAGTAGGTGACCACGTAATAGTTCCGCCTGCCGCCGACGAGAAAACAGCTAAGGAGAGATTGGAAAAGGCCGCGAAAAAAGAGATCGAGTGCTACGACTGGTGGTTCTGCCACAAGAAAGCCTAAAATAAAACTTATTTTTCTTCTTTTATCTGATAGTTTTACTTTCACCAAACTTTTACATCACAATTTTATACACATTGTATAGATTATGCATACGTGCCGGAATTCTTGGATCTGCTAGCAGAAGAGATTAGTCTCAAGAAGTCTTATCTTGAAGAAATAGCAGGAAAAATCTCAGAGCTATCTGAAAACTATAAGCGCATGGTCGTAGAGAAATGGAGGCCTTTACCACCTCCACTTGAGGTAATCGATAAGATTTTTGCCGTGGATAGTAGTACTGGTATAGTCGAGGTTAGAGGGGGAGGAGTCGTACTTGTTGCTAGAAGCATGGCCCTCGCACCCTTCTCGAAAAGTTTCAGGAAATTGATTGTGGATGCTCTCTATCCTCGCGACACGAGGGATTTCGAGGAATATGTGAGGCTTATGAGGGAACACATAGAGCACGCTGTTGCTCTTGAATCGCTAGAGGATGAACCTGAATTTATCCTCATTGATGGCTCGCTCTATGGACGTATGATCCATGTCCTAATGGAGTTAGATCTCGAGGGTCGCGAAGACTTCATGTTCGAATATGTACGAACTTACAGCGACTTCTTAACTCAGGCTGTAAAGCGTGGTGTGACTGTTTTAGGAGTCAGTAAGGACTCACGTTCAACACTTTTCAAGGAGGAGCTGTTAAAGAAAAAAGTCCTTGAAGTGGCAAGTGAATCAGGCGTAGAGGTAGAGGAGGTTCTTCGATTATGGACTGCCTTGAGGAGGAGGCCTCGTGAGGTTCTTGAGAAGGTTAGAGAGAAGGTTAGATCGGGAGAGTTTCCAGCCGTTATCCTGGATTACTTTGAACAGGCCCGCTCACATGTTCCAGACTCTCGCATAATTCTTGAAGCAGGTGTAGGTCAAGGCTATTCGACTCCTTTGATCCTGTCTCTCTCAAAGGTAATAGCGGGACAGTTTGACCTTGTGTTAGATGAACGTGCCAGCGACGGTAACATTGAGAAGCTTGCCAGGGTTTTCGAGAAATCAGCTGACAAGCATAGAGGGGAGTTTGTAAAAATGGCACACGAGCTTATCGCCCAGCTTAGAAGCTATCCTCCTGTTTTGATGTCATACACCATTATGGGGCCTGGTGATGATCCTTTACGTGTTGATATTATAAGTAAGGAGATTTCCGACGTAGGCTTTCTAAAAAGTGGAGCACTCCAAAGCTCTACTCGGTTCACTGACGATGATACATCTATTGCAACTGTAGAGCGGTCCTTGTCACTTTTAAGAGGGCTTTATGCAGGTGAGAAAGGCTACAATGTTTTATTGCTAGAGGTAGACCGCAGGGTTAAAATTTCAGCTGCGACTCTGGAAACATACAGGAGGGTTATAATGAGGGAGCTTGATACGCTTATTCTCCACTCGAGGGGTGAGAGACGTGTCCACTACCCTTAGACTCGTAGGAAGAATAGTTGAAAAAGCGTCTCCTGAGAGCTTTGTTTTCGTCACAGATAAGGAGGAGCACCCGCAAAAGTTCGAGTATGTAATAGTCAAGTCTAGGGAATATGTCAACGGAGTTCTCCGAGAAGTAGACGTCCTTGCACAAGTGGTCGGCGTACTCTCTAGCAGTACTGCCTTCAATTCATCATTGAATTTGACGACACTCGAAAGGGTACATCGGGCCGGTATAGACGACTCCAATATCCTTTGTACGGCTAAAACACTTGGATTCCTAGCCGAAGAAAATGGTCGCCGGGTTGTACTCATGCCTAGGAGAGCACTATTCCCAGGTAATCCAGTCTTTTTGGCTCCGGACGAGTTAGTCAGTAACTTTTTTTCCTATGAACCCGAGGAGGGACTGTATATAGGTACTCTGGTTTCCCGAAGTTCGGTCCCCGTTTACCTGAGCGTGAACGGCTTCAGAAGGCATGTAGCTGTCATCGCACAAACAGGTGCTGGTAAATCTTACACTGTTGGCGTCATAATAGAGGAACTCTTAAGGTTGGGTGGCACAGTTGTCATCATTGATCCACACGCCGACTATGTCTTCCTGAGCAGAGACAGGGATATGAAAAGACACGAGTACTCAGATAGAATCCTAGTCTTCAGAAACCCAAACAGTACGGGAAGATATTCGTCGAGTCAGCTGGATAACGTCAACGAGCTTGTTTTCAAGTTTTCAGAGCTTGAAGGCGACGAGGTTGCCGGTGTCGCCGGCATCCCAGAGGGGTGGTCGAATGTTCGGGAGGTAATACGTGCGGCTATCAAGAAGCTTCGCGAGAAAGGGAACGATTATCAGGTCAGGGATCTAATACAGGTGCTGGAAGAGATGGCTGCAAGGTCTGGAACTAAGAGAGTTAAAGAGGCTGCCCAGCGAGCTATAAACCACTTGAGACGTTTAACTAAGTTTAAAGTGTTTGGGGAAAGGACTACTTCTCTCAAAGACGAGATACTTAAACCCGGGCATGTATCAGTTATCGACTTGTCAGGGCTAAACGATGCAAGCCAGGACTATATTGTTAGCAGGATCCTTGAAGGTATATTCGAGCTGAGATACACGGGGCAATTCAGGTACCCTATATTCGTCGTGGTTGAAGAAGCTCATCGATTCGTCCCGGGTAAGGAGTCCAAGAAAAATACCATGTCCTCTCAGGTTATTAAAACAATAGCTGCAGAGGGGAGAAAGTTCGGCGTTTTCCTCGTACTGGTAACCCAGCGGCCCAGCAAGATAGACTCGGATGCTTTAAGCCAGTGCAACAGCCAGATAATATTGAGAATAACAAACCCTCTGGATCAGAGAGCAGTTCAAGAATCAAGCGAGAGGCTCAGTGCAGACCTCCTTGCAGATCTGCCTGGGCTAAACGTGGGTGAGGCTGTAATCCTAGGTGAACTCACGCGTGTGCCCGTGGTAGTCAAGGTTCGTGCTAGAAGGACAAAGGAAGGTGGTGCGGACATTGATCTGGTCGAGGAACTAAGGCAGGCAAGGGAAGAGTTAAGGCTTACCGCGCCTAAAATAGCTCCACCAGCCAAGGGTGTATTCTCAGAGGTGTAAAACATGCCTCTTAGGCTAGTTCATACAGCTGACAACCACCTGGACCCAAAACTAAGTTATCTTGGTTCGAAAGCCCTCGATAGAAGACTTGACTTCTACAAATCCTTTCTCAGGGTTGTCGAGTTCGTGCTAGAGAGGAAGCCTCATCTATTCTTAGTCTCGGGGGATCTCTTCGATTCGATAAATCCCCGAAACCCCGTAAGGACGAGAGTATTGCAAGCTTTCCGTCGAATAACGTCTGAGGGCATTAAGGCCTTCGTCATCGGTGGCAACCACGACATGCCTCGATCACAAGAAGAGGGCATGTCACCCATAGGTGAGATTGAGGCCGCAGGATACGCGACATTCTTCCCAGAACTAGACGAGTTCAGGGTGGAGCACCTTAAAGTCGAGGGGCTGGACGTAGCAGTAACGGGTCTCTCCTTTGATCCTACTCTGGAAATAAGCTCTAATCCTCTTCGTGACCGCAACCTAAGGATCCCAATCGAAGGGGATATAAACATCGCCATGCTCCACTATAACTTTGCAGGCTTCAAAATACCCAAGAACTGGGCAGCACCCACGATAACTCCCGCAGATCTCCCCGAAGGCCTCAACTATCTCGCCATGGGACACCTCCACGGGCACTCCTATACAACCATTAAGGAGACACTCGTGGTCTACCCTGGGAGCACTGAGCGCAGAAGCTTCAACGAGGAAACTGACGATAAAAAGGGATTCGTGTACGTTGAGCTCACTGGTAACAGTACACCCAGACTGGAGTTTATAGAGGTTCCGACCCGTCCCATGAAAACTTTTGAGATAACTTTAGACGAGACGGTTGACGAACCCGTAACCAGGGTTCTTAAAGCCGTTAATCTCGTTGATCAAGAGCTATTGGCAAGGATCGTAATAAAGGGAAGCCTTCCCGTTGAGAAGATGTCACGCTACAGCAAGGCTGAACTATTAAACAAACTAGCAAACAACTTTTTCCACGTTGTCGTTGATGACTCTGGTCTTAAAAGCCTCTTCAAGGAGATCAAGTTAACATCTGATATAAGTTCGCCAATTGATTCCTATAAAGAGTACTTCAATGAGGCCTTATCCAATGTGACGGGCGAGGAAGCGGACATCTTGAGGCTTGCCCTGGAAATAGGTCTTAAAGTACTACAGGAGGTGGGAGCGTGGTAGTCATACATTCCATTAAAGCAGTAAACTTTAGAAGGCTTAACCTGACGACGCCTCTCAGCCTAGGAAAAGGATTTTATATAATAAAGGGCCGGAACGAGGCTGGCAAATCCACCTTAATCGAATCCATACTTTTCGGTCTTTACGGAGACCATCAAGTCATAGGCGATTTGCGGGGTAATCCACGCGGAGGCTATAATGAGGTCGTGAACCATAAGGCTCGGAGAGCACAAGTAGAGGTCGAGTTCGAGGTCGACGGTAAAAGGTACCGCGTGTACAGGGAACTTGTCAGAGAGGGTGAAACGATAAAGCAGGTTAACGCTCGCCTCATAGAAATTACACAAGGCACTGAAAGAGTCATAGCTTCTGGTACCAAGCAAGTAAACGATGAGATTCAACGTCTCTTAAGAGTCTCATGGAGAGAGATGCTCTCCACAAACATCGTTGCACAAAAAGATCTTGAGAGGATTATTCAAATGGGTAAAAGCGAGCGAGAACAAATAATTAACCTCATGATGGGTCTTGAAAGCTATAATAAGGCTATACAGGCTCTCGAGGAAACAAGGAGCAATAAAAAATATGAAAAAGAAAACCTTGAGCTTAAATACTCAGAAAAATTGCAGCAAGCCAAGCTCCTAGAAGAAAAAGTAAACTCAATTCCAAACCTTATGAGAGAGCTCAAAGAAATAGAGGAAAAAATCCCTGCTCTAGGTGAGGAGGAAGCTGCACTCAAGCTAGCCCTTCAATACTTGGCGCACCTGAGGCAATCCCTTTATAAGAAAAAACAATTAGAGGAACAGAAGTCGCGTGTAGAGGAGCTTATAGCTGAAACCAAGAAGGCTATCAGAGATGAACAGGAAAAAAAGAACAGAAATGATAATGAAATAAAACAAATAGAAAGAAACCTACCAATGTTACAAGATGAACTCGAAAAGATCCAAAAGGAACTTGAGCAGCTGCAATCAACGTATGAAGATAGACTGAAAGTACTTAGTGATTTAAAATCCTACAAGGATAACAGGGACAGAGAGTTAGACAGGATGAATAGGATAAGCAAGGAATTAGAGGCTCTAGAAGACGACATAAGGAGAATAGAGAGTGCGCAAAAGGAGCTCGCGAATCTCGAAGAAGAGAAAAGAAAGATAGAGCTACTCCTAGCTTCCATAAAACCCTCCATACAACCTTATCTGAGTAGTATAGGTCTCGCCTTCATAGCTTTGCTCGCTTTGCTATACCAAGCTACTTGGGTTGCTATTCCACTTTCGGGCGTCTCACTTATTGTTTTTCTTGTAACCTATCATCGTAGATCTTCCCTCAAGCAAGAATTGCTAACTAAACTGGGTAGACTTGAGTCGGAAATAGGTCCAAGGAAAGCTCTTGTTGCTCAGCTTGAGGGGAAAAATAAACGTTTAGAAGATCTAAAATTAGAGGAAGAGAAAATCCGGGCTCATCTCGAGAGACTGGAACAGGAGATCCTCAGACTTACTGGCGAAAGTCATGCAGCAAGCATTGATAACGCATTAATTGCTCTGCAAAAAGAAGTTAGCCGCCTCAGTGAGAAAATTAATGAACTGAGGGAAAAGGAGAGCAACCTGAAGGCTGGGATTGAAAGCAGTGGCAAGCAGTTAGAAAGGCTCAAACAGGAAGTCAAGGAATCCACAGAGAAGCTAGAAGAACTTAACGCTAAATTAAGCAAACTAGAAGAGGATAGAAGGAAGATATTAGAGGAACTGGAGCACACAGTCATACCATCCGTTCCACCAGGACTCAAGGGTAGGGTAGAATACGTTGAGATGGCTGCTGAGGAACAAGACCCCGACCTGGTAGATATTGCATATGGCAAGCTAGACGAAGATTTCCAGAGAATCTCTAAGGAAAAAACACGATTAGAGGAACGGTTGGAAACCCTGAAAAAAGAGTTAAGCGAGGCTGAGAAGATTAAGCCGCGACTACAAGAGCTCCAAGAAGAGATTAAAAAATTAGAGGAAGAGCGTAAACGCCTCGATAAGGAGTTTGAAGCTGTCAAAAGAGCTCTTCAGGCACTGAAAGAGATATCACGTAGGAGGCGTGAGTTGTTCGCCCCTCTGGTCGAGAACTATATGAGCTGGACAATAAACTACTTTACAGACGGAAGGTACAAAGCCGTTAGGTTGCAGCCTGATACCTACGACTTGGAGGTCTATGATGCTGAGGCAGGAAGATGGCTTAGACGGGACATTTATTCAGGGGGAACGAACGACCAGTTCCTTTTAGCTTTAAGGATAGCTTTCACGCTTGCGCTTCTACCTAGCTCTAAGGGCTCTTATCCTAAATTCATAGTTCTCGACGAGCCTCTCGGCTCGTCGGATGGAGAAAGGAGGGAGAGGATAGTTAGTTTCTTCGCAGGGGAGCTCTCAAGGTTCTTTGATCAGATCTTTCTAATAACCCATGTAGAGGTGGAGGAGCCACCCGGAGCCACTATAATTTATATCGAAGATGGAAGAATAACAAGGGTATACAAGGCTGGCGGCGAGGAAGCATAATTCTCAAGTGTTAGACGAGCATTAGTAGAGTAGGGTTTCGAGGTAATTATTTAAGGACTCCATGCTTTTACAGAGATGTATGAGGGTCGCTGTCGGCTCAGACGACCTTTACCCAGTCGCCTTGTTCATTGTTAAGGAGTTGGAGAGGAGAGGCTTTGAGGTTATCAAGGTCGGCTCTCTTGAGACGGGAAAGCCTTATCCCTGGCCAAGAGTTGGGCAGACTGTAGGAGAGCTTGTAGCCAGCGGTAAAGTGGACACCGGTATAGTGATATGTTATACGGGGACAGGTGTTTCCATTGCTGCAAACAAGGTTCGCGGTGTTCGAGCAGCTCTTTGTTTCGACGCTAAGACGGCTAGAGGCGCTAGACTGTGGAACGATGCAAATGTGCTAGCCCTGAGCGGCAGGCTCACTAGCGAGGAGGTCGCAAAGGAGATCCTAGACGAATGGTTCTTGACGAGAGAAATAGACCCCTCTGAGAGAGAAAACATAGAGAGCCTGAAAAGGCTAGACGCTGAGAGGTGCACGTGAGTGCATAAGGGGTTTACTAAGAGCGAGGAAGGCCTCTACGACGAGTTCGAGGAAAGGACACCCTACTGGGATTACAGGACAGACAATTACGCCTCAATTAGCGTCAGGGACAGCAAGCTTACACTTTGTAGCGGTCCAACAGAGGCTCTCTACTATTCCAACGCTGAGATATCCGATGGAAGGTTTGACGATCTCCCCTGGGAAACCAAGACGTTTGAGGCAAAGCTGAGAATGTCTCAGCTGCACTACGGCTCAGCAGGATGGGGCTTCTGGAACCACTCGATGCTCTTCAGCCTCAGCAGGCCGATATGGTTTATACATTTGCAGAGCAGGGGCCCATATATTTTCCAGGGCTTCTTTGCGCAGGCTGTTACAGGCTTTATACCGATTAAAATTTACCGAGGATCTCTGCTGGCTCCAAGCCTCATCTCAAGGCTAACAGGAGGTGCGATAGGCGTAACAATTTACACTCACAAACCTGTGCTTCAAAACCTAGATTTAACTGATTGGCACACCTACAAGATAGAATGGTTGAAGACTGAGGCAAAATACTATATAGATGGCAGCCTTGTAGCCAGGCTTCCCATTAATGCAGGATCGTTCAAAGCAAGGGCGGATATATGGATAGACAACGCAGTCTTCGGCTATAACAGAAGAGATGCAGGTCAGGTCTACAGGCACTTGACCCAAGAGAATAGAAGCAAGTCCTGTATCGAAGTAGAATATATAAAAATCTATTAGATGATACCCCGCTTAAATCTATTTAAACGAATCACTTATTAGTTCATAAGAATACAAGTAATTCTATAGAGGACTGTATTCATCATGCATAAATGGGGAAGACGAAGGAGAACAGGCAGACACTGGAGGGGGTCTCCCCCCAACGAGAATTCTCCTCAAGGAATAGTGTTCCTACCTCTGCCTGGGAACACGGCTCACATAAATCTTGAGGAGAGCGTCGATATATATCCGGAGGAACTGGAAGTGTTAAAGATAGTTTATATTGATGGTTTAACAATTGATGAAGCGGCGTCTATGCTGGGTTTTTCAAATGCCACTCTATGGCGAATCTTAGACTCTGCTAGGAGGAAATTAGTTGATGCGTTAATAAATCTGAAGCCTATTCGTATAAGCCTCTCTACTTCAAAACCATCCATGGAGGAATGAACGATTAGGCCTCACCGTTATTCACGCTGAAAAGTTCTTATTGTTGTAAAATATCTCATTTCATTGTCTGTTCCAGGCTTTATCCTCGTTCACGGCATCGAAAAACTTAAATATATGTGAAATATATTTCAAAATGGTGTAAGACATGTCACCAGGTTGGGGGTGGTATCGAGGCTGGGGACCATACCCAGGCAGAGGACCATTCTCTTACCTTCCGCCATGGCAGCGCCCTGGATGGATCTACGGACCAGGATGGTGCTGGTGGTACTACGCACGCTACGGCAGTCTTCCAACGTTTCCACTTCCCACCGCTCAGGTGCCTACTGTACAACAAGAGTATCTCGAAGCATACAGGCAGTGGCTAGAAGATGCACGACGAAACCTGGAACGGGAGATCCAAGAACTGGATAAAAGAATAAAGGAGCTTAAAGGACAAGGAAAAACTGATTAATTTTTCTTTGGTTATTCATTATTTAAGACTTAGCCGAATTCTTTGGTTTTTACAGTGACTTGAGGATGATGCTTAGAAAGTTTAGGAAAACTTCTGATGATTAGTTTCTGCGAAAACTAAAGTAGACTCAGACACTTGCCATTAAATAACAACTTTACTTTCAAATATATAATAGGAAGCATTAATTATGGTGATCGTCAGCTTCTTTTGGTTCTCCTGCCTCCTCAACTTTCCCGCTAATAAAGTTCTCTACTGCTTCTTCAAGAGAAATCGTCGCTTTGCCCGGAGAGGGCCTCACATAGAATATTTTCAATCCGAGATCCTTAAGTCTGTAGAAAGCCCCATATCCTATGCCCATGGTTAGAATTGCCTGAACTTCTCTGCTTAGAAGCTCGTGGAGAAGCCCACTCACCTTTCCGTGTTCATGCGCTTCATGAATATTTTGAAACACCTCTAAAACCTTAAATTGGGAGTCGCCGACGTCCACGATGGCAAAGGCTGGAGCTCTACCGAAATGCGGTACAAGGAAATATTTCTCCCCAGATTTCACAACCGGGATAGCTATCTTCATAATCACCACTAGACATCAATATCGACACAGTTAAAACTCTAATCTGGGTTCTCGACCCCTCCTTCAGACTTCTCTAAGTCTCTAAACGCTAGCCTTAAAGCGAAGTGTAAACCCTGAATTTCCTTATCGCTAAGGCCATCTCTATCAACCTCTCCAAATATATGGCCGCACTTTTTACACCTGAACACCTTTACCTCTCCTCTCCGTGTCACATAGCTCTCAAAAACCTCTCTACCCTTCGAGCCGCATCGCGGACACATGAATCTCTCGTGGACTCTCTCGTACCCACAAATGCATCTGCTCCTGGCCTCCACAACCTCAAAGCTTAGCGTAGGCTTTTTATCAAGTAAAAGGAGGGTAGGATAGTTTCCACATATTGGGCAGCTCAAGTTCGCGGCTTCTATTTTTTGACTAAATTCATTAACGAGGAGTCTGCTCAACGTATAGTCCAAGAGGGCTTTATCACTAGCTACATCCTCAGGCAATGCCTTCTTTATCTCTTCAATATTCTCAACGTTTTTTATTAGAGGTGGCTCGAATCTGTTTAATACGGGTTTTGGGGAGCTTATGATGAGTTCCTCTAACCGGATGATGTATTTGTAAATGCCTTGCATTGTCTCCCTGCAATTCTCGGATTCTCCACACACAGCTCTAATAAGAGACTCGACAACCTTTGACAAGTGTACTCACCAGGAAAGAAGGTAAAGGTAAAGAAAAAGATTTTGTTTATTCTTCAGGGGCTATATTATACCGCTTGATAAAGGCTTGCATGTGGTCCTTAAGCCACTCGAATGGTGCGTAGCCGTCACCGAACATCGCTTCTAATAGTGGCCTGTTAGCTGGATGTAGCGAGGCGAACACGTGGAGTAGGACGAATAGAACTGTTATGCCGAAGCCTAGATCGTGTAGGAAGAGTAGAAGTGCAGCGGTCTGGTCTGAAAGGCCAAGGGCGAAGCGCAGCATAAGGCCCACGCCGCTGAGGGCTAGTAAGGCGAATCCTATAGCAAGGAGTAAAGCTAGGTAGGCAACGAACACGTTATGTCTTTCCAGTCTTTCCTTGACATCACTTGGTAGTGGTTTGCCGAACAGGTATAGCCCGGCTAGTGCTTTAGCCTCCTGTATCTGCTGCCCGATAGGCTTTTTCAACGCGTCAATGACTCTCAGATTTCCGCTGCAGAAGAGGTAACAACCATATATTATGATGAGGCCTCCCCACGCTATTCCGAAGATCCTGTGGAGTACCCTGAAGACTTGCACGCCCGCGGTGACTGGATCGGTGTTCATGTAAGGTGCAAAAGGTAGTCCTACTATGTATGCCAGCCAGGAGAAGTACTCGATGGCCATTAATGTTACCCCCGTTATAGATAGAAAAGCTATGAAGTGAAGGTTGTGTGTATGCGCGATCCTGTAACTGTTACTAATAATTTTTACCCTCTTCATTTCCTATCACCTGCTCTCCTCTTTAACCTGAGTCTTCTCCTCTACCCTGCTCTTTCTCCAAGCAACCAACTCCAGCCCTGCGAGAAGCAGCGCGCCCAGCGCACCACCATAAACGATAAGCTGCTTGAGGATCTCTCTACTCTGCTGAGTTGCAACTGGCTTGCCACGGTCAGCAAAATGCTTTTTGATCGCAAAGCTCCTCCTATCTGAGCTAGCGTAAATCCATCGTGTCCCTCCGCCTACATAGCTGTCAAGGTTTAGCCCGTATACGAGTTTTCCTTTGGCTTGCATGTCTTGGGCAGCGGAGATTATCTCTGAGGCTTTGCCGAACTTGAAGACTCCTGTCGGGCAAGCCTCTACACAGGCTGGGAGCATACCGTTTTGTATTCTGTCGATACAGAACGTGCACTTGTAGAATTTTCCGTCGGAGCCTCTTTTAGGCACCCTGAACGGGCACGCGGTGGCACAGTAGCCGCAGCCAATACACTCGTCTTTGTTTATGACTACGGCGCCTTCAGCTGTAACCTTAATAGCTCCTACAGGGCATGACCTTGCGCACGGCGGGTCTGCGCAGTGCATACACTGGAATGGCAGGGGGCCTATGTCCACCTGTTCAAAGATTTTCTCACCTGAGGGGAGTAGCAGTGCCTTCTTGGTCATGTCCTCATAGTAGAAGACGACTTTCCAATCGTCTGCGGTAAGGTCTGGAGGATTAGTGAAAGTCGGGCTGAACTTAGTCATTTCTGCTGGTCTACCGTTCCAGTCCTTGCATGCAACTTGACAGGCGCGGCAGCCAATGCACTTATCTAGGTCTACTAGTACCGCATATCCCTCCTTCATACCCGGGAGATTTTGTACCACCATTCTTACATCACCTCGGCCTTCCTGATCTTACCAATCCAAGCCTTACTCTCCTGTATAGTCGTAACCACATCACCCACATCGGGTGATATGAAGTTCCCCTGGGGTCCGGTTACGTACCCCAGGAAGCTGAAAGCCCAAATCACGTTAATCTGGGGCAATTCCCTACCGTTAACTGTCAGATATGCTTCTCCCTTGGTAACGAATGCCTTCATCTTAATAGAGCCTCTCACTGTCAGTATCTCTACCAAATCTCCCGATTTCACTCCTAGTTTTAACGCAAGTTTCTCTGGAACATATACGAAGGGCTCTGGGTCGAGCTCTGCCAGTAGAGGTGTACGTCTTGTCATCGAACCACTATGCCAGTGTTCTGTCAGCCTGTTCGTAGTTATCACGACGAGCTCTCCTGGAAGGTTGGAGAGATCATCGGGAGTCAATGCTAAGCCTACTGGTTTTCCTTTGACTATGTCCGGCTGTTCGTTCAGGACTTGGAGGTTATATGGGTTGAGGAAAGCTAGAGTAGGATACATCAAGGCCATCTCTACGTCTGGGCTTTCTGCGGGCTCTGTGTGTATCGGCCATGTGAAGGAGTAGCCGGCGTACCATCCCTTGAGGTCTTGAATCGTCTTGTTGACCGCTTCACGCATATTCTTGGTTTGATCATAATAGGCTTTCAGGGTAGCTCTCATCTTTTCATATGTTGGCTTAAAGTCCCTCCAGCCGCCTCCTGTGAAGAAGAGTCTCTTGAGAGTGGCTTTCGGTGCCGCAGTTACCTCGTTGTCCCAGTAAAGGGTATCGTTAGCCCACAGGTACTTCATTCCGGTTTTCGCTACGAATTCATCAAAGGTAAGTGTCTTGACCTCGCCTCCCTCCTCGATGACGAACTTGCCTAACGGCACGAGTTCATTTGTCCGTATGAACGTCATCATGTCTACGCCGCCGAAGACGTCTGCTATACCGCTCAGGCGCCTCTTGAATGCTCTGGGTATCCAGTAGTTATGACCCGGTATAAACGCGGGGACATACTCGCCTGTAAACTCGTCTATCCACTCCCCGGTCTCGCCCGATGCGGTCCACTCTTTCCCAGCCGCCATAATTGTGTCGGTTTTTCCTAACTGGTCCACGAGGTCCGTGTAAGCGTAGAGTATGCGTACGTTCATAGGCCAGGCCCAGCCCCAGTCCTTGTATATATTGAAGGAGGATGAGAACAAGCCGTCTATTTCTCCCGGCTTCCTGAGTTTCCTGTCTCTGCGCATGGACGTGAAGACGTCCCGTACTGGGTCGTACATGCCGTGATAGATGAGCATTCCAAAGTTGATTTCCTTGTTGATGATTCTCGGATTAACTTCGGATTCAATGTCCCTAATTGGCTCAGCCGCTCCTTTGCCACCCGAGTAGTCCCAGCTCTTGTCGGGTCTCAGGGGCCGCTCATAAAGTAGTACGATTTTATCGCCCCTCTTTATCTTAACCTTCTCGGACTTTAACCCGAAAACTTCGCTTGGAAGCTTGATCGCACCGTACTCCCTTAGATATTTGTAGAGCTTTGTAGCTATCCAGTAATCGGGCCTAGCCATGCCTCGCGGTCTAACGGCAGCGTAGGTCCACTGTATAACTCTATTACCGTTGGTTCTAGTACCCTCGGCTTCAGCGAACGACGCTGCTGGGAGTAGGACATCTGCAAACCAGGCTGTCTCGGTCTCGAATATGTCGCTTACAACAAGCAAGTCGAGGCTTGCTAGAGCGGCCCAGATCACCTTGGCATTCGGGTTAGTGACCGCCGGGTTCTCCCCGAATATAAAAGCTACCTTTATCTCGCCGTTAAGCACCCTCCTTGGAAAAGTTATTTCAGTGGAGCCTGTGCCGAATGGGAAGTCGCATACCACGGTGCCATTTACTGGGTCGTCTTCTGGAACGGTGCCACAGAAGAAGCCCCACATCAATTCGAATCTTCTCCACCCGTAGAAGGTAAATACCTGGAGGATTTTTAAAAGGTCAGCTTTTCCTTTGTCAGGGGTTGTGGTTGTGAATATCTTTTTGCCCCATTCGGGAACCTGCCAGTTCCAAGCATCGGGCATCCCCTGAAGCTTCCAGTCTTGATACAGGCGTACTACGCCGGCGGAGGCGGGTGAGGCATGGTATCCTGGCAGTGTGCCAAGTCCTGCCCCTTGCACATCCGTTATTCCCTGAACATTGCTATGTCCCCTGAACGGGTGTGTTCCCCCACCCACGAATCCTACGTTACCCAGGAGTAGCTGCATAATCGCCGCTGACCTTATAATGTTCACGGTCGCGTTTGTGTGCTGGGTCATTCCCATAGCCCACTGCACAATGCCATGCTTCTTGTGGTTTGTAACGACGCCAGAGTTTTCCACGTATATCTGGGCAACAGTGCGTAGTAGGTCAACGGGTACTCCGGTTATTCTTGAAACATTCTCAGCAGTGTACTCTTTAAGGAGCTCCTTGAAATCTGCGAGGTCATCATCTGTTATGTTCCAGCGAGCCCTTAACGCCTTGAATGTATCCAATGTATCGATTGGTGGATTGCGTTCGTAAAAGGCATAGTAGAGAATGTAGAGGAATACGGCCGTATCGGTGCCGCTCCTGAAGGGAACCCAAATGTCTGAAGCCATCGCTGTCCTGCTGTACCTGGGGTCAAAGGTTATGAAAATAGTTCCACGCTTCTTCTTGCCCTCCAGGAAGTGTTTGAAGGATAGAGGATGAGCCTCCGCTGGACTTGAGAAGAAGAGGACAACATCTGCCCATGTTACATCCTCGATAGTGGCTGTCTCTGCTCCCCACCCATAGGTCAATGCTAGGGAGCTCACTGTCGAGCTATGGCATTTCCTGTACTGGGAGTCTATGTTAGTGGTTCCGATAAACTGGGCAAGCTTAGCTGTTAGATATCCACCCTCGTTCACCATGATTGATGAACCGATGAGTTGTATGGGTAGCTTGGATCCCACGTAGTAGTAGCCATCTTGCTGCTTAGGAGCGCCTGTAGACTTTCTCCAGCCCTCTAAAATTTGGGCCGTCTTGGTAGCTATGTATCTGAATGCTTCATCCCAGCTGACCACTCTCCACTGGGGCGGGTACTTCTTAACAAGAGCCACAAGCTCGTCCCAAGACTTTGCGTTGAGTATCTCCTCGGGTGGAGGCTTGGGTCCAGTCCTAATCATGGGGTACTTTACACGGAGGTCGTTATCCACAAGCTCGAAGGCAGCTTTACCCTTGGGGCACAAGGCCCCCGAGTTGATATATGAGTCGGCTGACCCCTCTGTCCAGACGATGTCATCCCCGATAGTGTAGAAATCTATTGAACATCCCATCGAGCAGTAGGGGCATATAACAGGTGTTATCCGTGCCTTGGTTAAAGCAGTTTTACCTCCTATTTCTCCTAGACTCCACTCTTTCTTCCAAGGTTTCAAAGGTACGGGTTGGGCTTCCACGGGTATGGCTAGGGCTGACGCGGCAATAGCGGCGAGCTTTAAAAAGCTTCTTCTATCCAAACCCTCACTCATTAGAACACCCTCTTCAATTCACCTTTTTCACGTTTTCCGTAGAGTCTCTTTGCTTGGAAGCAGGTGAAATCTTCCTCCTCCCAGTATAGCGCTGCAAATCCATGCATGTACTCTGGGATAAGGCTGCTCTCCTCCACTATTTTCTTTTTAATGGCGGCAAGTTGAGAGTCTAAGTTGTTTTGAGGCTTCATAACAATATAATTACTTAATAACTATTTTTTAAGAGTTTATGTTTAAATGATAATTTGTAATTATTCATATAGAGAGTTTTTCCGATATTCAGACTGAAAAATATCGCTAAATAGAGATTTTTAACTCTGTACCAGTAAGCGGTGAGTTTCTCCTGAAGTTTAAAAACTTAAAAATAAAAAGAAATTTGTTGTTGAACGTGCTTTGTAGCGTGCCGGGTATCTTTTTATTTGTTCTGCCTTTCATAAAACATGTGTCTAAAAGTGATATACTTAGCGTAAAGATACTAGTTCTTGTAGACGACTATGCAGGCTTTACCAACTTACTCGCAGAGCATGGGCTAAGCATCATGGCTAGTATCGAATACCGAGACGGGACTATGTATAAGATACTATTTGACACTGGGCAGTCCGGGGAGGTCCTTTTAAAGAACATGCAGAAACTTTCTCTAAATCCCAGTGAATTCGATGCTATCGTTCTATCACATAGACACTATGATCATACGGGAGGCTTGGTAAGGCTGCTGGAGTCAACTGGATCAAAACCGGTTATAGCTCACCCAGATATTGAAAAACCCAACTACGCTGATAGAGGAGGCTTCAAGAAGTTCAACCTGGGCTTCACTAGACAAGACATTGAGGCACTCAGGATGAGAGGTGAGCTCGTACTTTCACGAAAACCTCTCGAACTCGCACCCAACGTATGGTTTCTAGGGGAGATACCGCGAGTGTACGATAATAGTTATGCGGTCAAGGGCTTTCTTACTCTGGAAGGGGGAGAAATTGTTCCCGATCAGATGCTAGACGATACGGGAGTAGCGATAAAGCTAGGTAATAAAGCGGTTGTTTTGGCCGGCTGCAGTCACTCCGGCATTTCCAACATCGCGGCGCAGGCTAAAAGGTTGACGGGTGTCGAAGAATTGAGTATTATAGGAGGATTGCATACCGCCAGCGCGACTGACAGCGAGGTCGAAAGAATAGCCTCGGAGCTAAAAGCCCTTGGCGTGAGCGAGTTACATGCTGGGCATTGCACCGGGTTTAACGGTATCCGTGTATTTCATCGCATCTACGGTGAAAAATTAAGGATTATTCATAGCGGTTATAGAGCGATATTTGTCTAGATTCTTTAAAAGGGTATTATGAGTGGCAAGACAGACGCGTAAAGCAGTGCTGGGAGGCCATCACCCACCCTTATTCTCTTGAGACCTATAAGATTCACACCTATTCCTATCATTAGCACCCCACCAGTAGCCGTAATCTCGTTTACGACTATCTCAGGTAATGCTTGGCCGGCGATGCTTCCGAGTAGTGCGAGGGAACCCTGCATAAGTAATAGCGGCACTGCGCTGAATAATACCCCAACGCCCAGTGATGCAGCTAGAGCTATGCTAACGACTCCATCCATTATTGACTTAGCAAGTATAATAGAGGGGTCCCCCATCCCATCGCGTATAGAACCTATTATAGTCATTGGGCCCACGCAGAAAGTTAGGAATGCTGTCATCAAACCATCAATAAACTTACTGTCGCCACTAGTGAACCTCCCACCTAACATCTCGAGCCTATTCTGCAACCTCAGGAAAGTTCCAGTTGCTTCCCCGAGGATTAAGGAGAAGAGAAGGGCAAGAGTTCTCTGGCTCTTTAATGCCATGCTTATACCAAGATATAAGGTGAAAAGACCTATGACTTCGGGTAGAGAGTTCACGATTCTCTCCGGGACTTTTTTCTTGAAAGTTATTCCCGTCAACGCGCCCAAAACTACTGCTAGGGCATTGACGAAAGTTCCAAACACTAGGAGGCATTAACTTGCATTTTTATATTTTTCACTCCTTGATATTTGTAAAAGTTTCAAAGAATTTTACAGGAAAACTGATCCATGAAAGTGAAAACAAAATCCCAGAATTTCTAAGTTAAACTCTGGAGCGTTTAAATCAGATATCTTCCTATTTGGAATTTATCATGCTTAAACATCAAGAGGTAGACTAATATTGATACCTGTAGGGTAATCTTAGCAGTTGACGGTGAAAGGTGAAGGTGGAGGACGACTCATCGAGTAAATATCTTGTTTCCAAGCTTCTAGGCTTACATACACCCTTCTACCGCCTCCGCACCCTAAACAAGCTATTTAGCTTGGATAGTTCCCTTATCTACGTAAAATATGAGGGAATCAATCCAACTGGAACCCATAAAGATAGAGCGGCTCGAGCACACGTTGCACGTGCAATACAGCTAGGAAGGGACACTATAACCGTCGGTACCTGCGGGAATTATGGCGCTGCGATATCCTACTTTGCTCGTCTCGCAGGGGTCCGTGCGGTTATATTTGTACCCAGATCCTATGAGAATAGCAGGGTTGACGAAATAAAGAGGAATGGGGCTCGTGTCGTTTTTGTTGATGGAACTTACGAGGAAGCTGTAATGCTTAGCTCTCGCGCTGCGAAGGCCAATGAATGGTATGATGCTAATCCTGGTAATTCCACCGATCAGGTGAGTTTTGAGGCCTATAGTTCCATAGCTTGGGAGATTATAAGAGACTTGGGTGATGCTCCTTTTGCCGTGGGGGTTCCTGTAGGCAACGGTACTACACTTGTAGGCATATATGAAGGTTTTAGGAGAGCTTACCGAGAAGGTTTAGCTACACGTGTACCTAGGCTCATCGCCGGGACAACGTCGCTAGGGAACCAGATCGCTGTTTCGTGGAGCAAGGGGTCTACAACGCCCATTCCGCTCTCCCCCTCCTACGTGAGAGAGACCCCTATAAACGAGCCCTTGGTCTCCTATGTCTCATTCAACGCAGAGGAGGCTCTCCGAGCAATATATGATACAAATGGAAGAGTTTACGCTTTCAGTGATGAGGAAATGCTTGAGATGTCTCTCATGCTTAAGGCTGTGGAGAGGATTCCTGTGTTACCGGCCTCTGTTGCCTCTCTCCTAGCCCTAAAAAGCTTTATCAAAGAGGAAGAGGTGGACGGTCCCCTAGTTGCGGTGATCACGGGGAGATGGCGGAAGATAAAGCAATAATTCTGTCGGAAGGACTCTACGCGTCTACAGACGGCAAAACTGCTCACGGTCTTGTAAGGAAAAGCCTTAGATTTAAGATTGTGGGCGTTATTGATAGTACTTTAGCTGGAAGGGATGCAGGAGAGGTTCTTGACGGAAAACCCCGTGGAATCAAGATATATGCAAGTCTAGAGGATGCGTTAGGCGAACACCCCGATGCAAAATACCTCATTATAGGTGTTGCAACTCCCGGAGGTAAACTTCCAACGTTGTATCGAGAGATCATTAAAAAAGCTATTCAGAGGCGTCTAAGCATAGTCAACGGTCTTCACGAGTTTCTCAGCGACGACCAAGAAATAAGTTCGCTGGCGAAGATATACGGTGTGGAACTCATTGATGTAAGGAAGATATTCTACAACACAAGAATTTTCTACACAGGTAAAATAAGGGAGGTCAAAGCACTGAAAATAGTCGTCATCGGCACCGACTCAGCGATAGGCAAGCGAACCGTTGCACACCTAATTGCAGACGAGTTAAACAGAAGGGGGGTCAAGGCTGTCTTCATTGGAACAGGACAGACAGCCTGGATGCAGGGTGCTCGCTACGTGTTTGTTCTAGACTCATTGATCAACGACTTCATTCCGGGGGTACTCGAGGACGTTGTATGGCGTGCATACATCGAGGAGAATCCCAAAGCAATCGTGGTGCCTGGACAAGGAGCCCTCCTTCATCCCGTCTTTCCCGGTAGCTATGAGATACTAAACCTTCTAAAACCGGAGGTCATAATCCTGCAGCACGCACCTGGTCGAAAGACCCTGGACGGCTATCCCGAGTATCCTATGCCTCCACTTGAAAAATACTTTAAGCTTGTGGAGCTCATCACTGATAGGAAGATATTCGCTTTAACCATTAACACGGAAAACCTCTCGATCGATGAGGCACGCAGAATAGCCTCCGAGCTAGAGGAGAAGTATAAGATCCCTGTTGTGATACCCTTGGTTGACGGGGTGGGAAGAATCGTTGACCTTATAATGAAACATTATCCACAGTTGGGTGAAACGTGACGGTAGACTTGAAGTGTTTTGACAAAATAGTTGTAGGTCCCGTGAAGGTGAAGAAAAGATCCTCAAGTATAAGATACGAGCTGCATTTCAACGGCGTCAGAAAGGAGTATACACTGATTCAATCTTATCCTGAGGAAGTAAATATAAGGGGATTCGAGGAACTCGCCGTCCTTGCCGGGATTGTTCCAGCTATCAATTATGGACTCTTCACACCCCTCATAGAGATAAAAGCTCCACTTCATGAGTTAGACTACAAATACTTCCTTGACATGATGGACATTACCGCCCGGGATATATTTGTCAATAGGATAATAAACAAGACAGGGCTAATAAAAGAGGAATACTTACCCAAAGGAGACGTGTCACCAGAAGATGCCAAGCCTATTGCGGATGTTGACGTAAGGGAAACATTTACGGGTACACGACTCGACTCCAGGCCAGAGGAGTACAAGTGCACTGTAATGTCCTCAGGCGGAAAGGAAAGTCTCCTGGTTTATGGCCTCCTACGGGAGGTTGGATGTGAACCATACCCTTATTTTGTAAACGAATCTGGCCGGCACTGGTTTACGGCACTCACAGCCTACAAGGGGCTCTCCTCTATGGATCCCAGGACAAGAAAAGTATGGACTAACGTGGACAGGCTCTTTGCGTTTATCGAGAAGAATATGAGGATTGTTGTACCCTATTATTGGAAGAAAAATAAAGAGATATATCCTGTTCGTTTGTTCTGGTATGCACACTTCATTTTCTCTGTACTACCACTTGCTGTAAAGAACAATGTGGGGAACGTCACTATGGGGAACGAGTTCGACGACCCTACTGGGCTAACCTATGAGTTTAACGGGATACGACACTACTACGCTACATACGATCAATCACTCGATTTCGACGATTATATGACCAGCTTCATGGCTAAGAGAGGCATCGGGATTAAGCAATGGTCCCCCCTGCGCCCCATAACGCCTATAATCGTCCTCAGGATCCTCTTCAACAGATACCCAGAGCTAGGAGTCCTCCAGACAAGCTGTCACTCAACGAGAATAGAAGGGGGAGTAGTCAAACCTTGTGGAACCTGTTTCAAATGCAACGGGGTGCTACTCATGATGCTTGCTGAAGGACTCGACCCTACGATTATTAGATATGAGAGAAAACATATAGAGACTCTACCGGAAAGATTGGAGAAAGGACTTATAAGGCTTGAAGAGTCCCTTGTAAAGCATTCCAAATACTTGATAACGCAGAGGGGCTTGTGGAGCTTCCCTGAGGCGGAACCCGTATGGCACGTAGAAATGATACATTTTGACAACATTAACGCCCGAACAGATTTTATACCTATAAGAGAGCTCCGTGAAAAGGTTCTCGACATATACGAGAAGTACACGAAGGGCTACGTGTACCTGGTAAATGGTAAATGGCTACCGGGGTCTCGCCCAGAATAAATTCTCGCAGATTGTGGAGAACCTTATTATCCAGAATCTACAGGTTTACATAAAATCCTTCTCGGGTCCAGGTGAGAAGGACTTTTATATTCTTTAAGTTTAGACGTGAAACGGTTTCAACCCATTTATCTGATAAAGCAATTATTGCAACTGCGCCAACAAGCTGAGCCCTAGCCTGTTCTACAAGAGATGACAGGGCATTCAGAGATTGAAAGTCGTTAACGATGCTCTTGACGACAAGAACCTTACTATCCTTTGGGATACTATCCTTTGGGATGTGAAGGTAAACGATTTCTCCTCTCTCTCCTGACACATACGACGCCGTCAAAAGTTTCCCCCAATTACCATAAGCTCTTTCAGAAGCCACAGCGACATCCGCAAGTAGCCAATCAGCAGCCATTACAGCCAGGCCGGCATTCCTCTCAGGATAAGTCAAAACCGTGTCAACCTCAAGGTTCGAGTAGAATTTCCAAATAACGTAACCAACCAGGTTGAGAATACGCGGATTGAAGAGTATTCTCCACTCCTCTACAACCTCATTCTGCCTTAGAAGAGCTTCTCTCAGGGCTTTCTCAACCAGTCTTTTTTCGCGAATCGCATCAAGTATCTTTTTCGCAGTATGTCTCTCTGGAAATTGAGAATAGCTGGTGTATCTCCACAGGACCTGAGACGGTATACCTAGAAACTCTTCCAGTTCTTTGAAAGTGTATACCTCTTTTAGACCGTTAAGAAGTCTTGCAACCACGTACGAGCTTTCTTCACTCTCACTAGACATACAAGGCCTCTATCTTGGTGATGTTATATAGTCATTTAAGTAATTATTGCGTTTTTGCATCAGGCTTCTCTTCCACATCAAGAAGACGTTCGAGCTCTTTCCGAGTTTCCTCCTGGAGTCTCTTTATCTCCTCCACTTTACTCCTTACCTTGTCGAGCCACTCCTTACTAGACTCGATACCCTTGTGAACGAAGAAAGCTATTCCTTCGTTCCTGCTCTTAAATATCCCTGCCTCGACTAGAAGGTCTATCACGTTAAGGTCACTCTGCGGGAGTCTTACAGAAGAAATTATCGTGGTGGGTGTCCGAGACCATAAGCCTGAAAAAGCCTCGCGGATAATGCGGTCCACCTCCCTAAGTGCCTCATCAATCACCTTGAAATCACCCCGCAAAACATTCAACTTGGCTGGTTCGGTAAAGGATAATGAAGCCATCGCTAAGCCTCCTTGTTTCCTCCTCTCGCGTAAGACATCTCTGAGTCTTTCAACCAGATCATCGGCCCTGTCTTCCAAGTCTTCAATCCTAGTTTCAACTTCATCTAAGACGTCGTCAATATAATCCTTAAGCTCCTCAAGGAGCACATCATCCTGTATGTTGTTCTTTAGGGACTCTACGTTAGTGAGAAATCCTTTGAATCCTCTTTTAGCCTCTAGCTTAATTCTTTTCAACTCAAGTCGGAGTTTTCTAGTCTCCGATAAAAGGCCTGCAATTTCTGATGTTTTTCCAATCTTTAAACCTTCCTCCTCGAAGGATCTTATTTTAGCTTCAAGGTTTGATAGCTTCTCCATAATCTCGGCTCGATGTCTTTCAATCTCATCGAACATACTCTTAATTGTATCATTATGCATATGTAATGTAACATTACAAAATTATTTAAGTTTTTCCATGACGAAATACTGAGTGGAAAATGAGGGAAGTTAGAAAGTTCTATTTACTCCTACACCCTCGCCCAGCTTACATTATAGGGAGTGGTTTAGTAGGAGAAAGGGTAAACTTCATGGCTGCTAGCTGGGTTACGCCCGTAGCAGAGGAGCCGCCACTTGTAGGGGTAGCTATAGATGTTACAAGCTATACTCACGAGCTCATAATTAAATATGGGGAGTTCACCGTGAACGTTCTGCCTCTGTCCAGAATAAACGATATATATTACTTTGGAAGCCGCAGCGGCCGTAACGAAGACAAGTCGTCAAGACTAGGATACAGGAAGGGATCTAAGGTGAGTGCTCCTGTGCTCTTAGACGCTGTTGGCATTCTTGAGTGCAAAGTTAGCCATAGTATCAAAGCAAACGATGTCACTTTCTTTATTGGAGAGGTCGTTGAGGCCGAAGCCGACGAAGAGGTCTTTGATGAACGGATCGGTTGGAAGACCTTAAAAGCAAAAATACCTCTCCACAACTGGGGAAAACTATTCTATGATATTGGCAGAGCCCACCGTGTAGAATAGGGCTCTAAAGAAGCGATATGACCTCGATCTCTATGGCTGGTACAGACTTTTCCTCGCTCTCCTCCCCAACCTCTTCGCTGTAAAGCCTTATATCTCCATATTTAGTCTTACCGCCGCTCATCCTGTGGACTGCTTCCGTGACATGGGCTGCCTTCGAGATATTGTGTCCTCGCGCTTTAACAAGGATTTTCCGGCTACCCTTTTTAAGCCGCTCAAGTATATACAAAACGTAGGTGCTAACAGGCTTTTCACCAATATAAACCACATCTGGCTCCGACACGCTTTCTCATTTATAACTTAATAGTTGTTACTATTAAAATTTTTATTTTTTATGCGCTTTTTAGAGGTGAACACTACGTTAGTTGAACAATTAATCCTCCCGGGGCTCTAAGCGTCTTCACAAGCCCTTTTTCCTCAAGTCTTCTTACACGCCTCAAGAGGGTAGTTGAGGGTATTCCTAACGATTCTCGTAGATCCTTGAGGTAAGCTTTTCCTCCGTTTTTCCTTAGGAAGTCGATGATAGCTTCTTCCTCCTCACTTAAAAAGGTACTCTTTTTATTCCTCCCCCTTCTGAGAATAAGGAGTAGTACTACAACTAGGACAAGGATAATGGCGATTGCCGCGAAAACAAGTTGGACAGGTATCCACGTCTTTCCCTGTAAATATGTGCCTGTTTTTTCCTCCGCGACCGGTACCTCCATAGCACTTAGTGAGAGATCTTCTTCCAGTCTATTATACCTGAAAACCGTGAAGTTTCCCTCCCTTAGTACTAAGTCTGGTATGGGCTCCACTCCCAGTATCACGTAGTTAGCGTGTATATACAACTCCAGGCTCTGATTCCAACCCTTGACGTAGAGAGTAAGGGGATCCCCTGAGAGTTGAGAAAAATACGTGATGTTAACAGTATCCCCAGCAGCCACCATGACTGTAAGGGTGTTGCCGGTCAGGTTGTAGAGTGGCACGCCCTCTAGCTTGCTGTAAATAGTAAACGCCTTAACACTACCGTAAAGGCTAACGGTAGAGATAGTGTCTATTTGTGAAGTAAGAAGAATAGTACCCTGTAGGGTGTTACCGGGAGCTATTATAAGCTTCTCGTAGCCGGTAACCGGTTGAGACAAACCTAGGTAACTGTACAAAATAAGAAGTAAGCAAGCAGGAAGAAGCAGCTTCCTATTCATATGCGTCCAATATTGGAAATGATATATATATTAGTCGTCGATACCCAACAGAAAACTCCTCGAATAGCTATGATTCTAATTTTATCTCAAGACAGGAAAAGTGTAACACAAATTAATGATCAACAATTCCTTCACGCTGCTTTAAACCATAACTTAAAAGGCCTTAATAGGTAAGCCAGGCTTTTTAAGCTAGCTGAAGCTAAATCAGTGTATGGGAAAATAACTCGAGGAAATATACTTATTATTTTGAAATTTATAACAAGAAGTCTCCTATCTTCCTATCAGTTTCTTCAGGAAACGGTAGATGTTATCTATATAGAGGACTGTTTTCAGGTATAAGTCGTGGAGCCAGGAGCTTATCTTGTCCCAAAGACTTCCCTGTCCTTGAGGAGGGGTCTGGGGTGTTGGTTGTATCGAGGTTTGAGGTTCTTCCTCTACTGGCTTTGGTGGATTAGCCGTAATTTTTGCTCCTTTGGCTAGGTCGAGGGTTAGGCTTGCGAGCTCAGAAGCAAGCTTTAAGTACGCTAGCTTGTCCGCGTCGGTGGTGGCATACCTGCTCTGGTTGTAGAAATATATTCCGGAAATTAGGTCAGCTGTTGAGGAGAGTATAGTTTGTGCCCTTGTTGATGACACTTCGAGGTAGACAGGTGAACCAACAGCTCTGCCTTGGAAGTCTAACATTGAGGACTCGGCGAGGGCTATGCTCCTTGCAGCCGCTATGGAGGCGAGCACATAGTATCCTGATCCGTATAATGATACAGAGGCGGAGTAGTAGGTACTGGAAAGGTCGAGACTTGTGGAGGAGTATCCTGTCTGGGAAAGGACTGAGTAAACGTATGGCCAGGTAGATCTCGCTATTGAGAGGTATGTGCTAGCCGACTGCCTCGCGTCAAGGGTGGCGCCCACCGGCAACCCGTTTATCCAGTGTTTTGCCTCATCGACAAGTGCGGTGGCGTAGGCCAGGTTCTGGAGAGCTGTTTGGGGATCTTGGCTCCAAAGTTTAGCAGAATCGTTGAAGAGTCTCGATGCTCTAATGGCAAGATCCCCTGCTATTACGAGGTAGTTTAGCTCTTGGAAGTTTCTTGGGTAGGTGTTCTGTATTGTCAAGATTAGCTTAGAGATATTTTCACGGGTTGAGCTTACCTGTGTATCAATATTCTTGTTTAACGAGTAGTCTACGAGGAGCTTTATCCACCTAGATATAGCTATGCTGGATGTCAGAAGGGGTATTGTTCCGATGTCATGAGGATTTTGTCGGGCTGTCTGAATGTAGGGTTGAGCATATGTATTTAGATAGTTCACGAGGGCGCTTTTGGTGAAGGATGTTAGAGTCGACTGATTAACATATGCCTTAGCGTTGTATAGTTCGAGAGAAGCTGTCTGTTCGAGGGCTTGCCATATCATGTCTATTTTGGATCTTGCAGAGCTGCTTACATAGGGTATCGTAATGCTATTGGGAGTTATGTTATAGTTGAAGAAGTAGTGCAGCGCATCCTCTATCGTTGATACCTCAACGACTCGAAGGTTCCAGTTTTTCAGTGCATAATCAGTCAAGTTAATCCTAACAGGCTGGGTAGAGTACACCTGGAAGGGCCCAACTTTGTGCACTACAACCTTGTATGTGGTAACAACGCTCTCTCCAGGCGGGACCAGGAATACCTTCACACCACTGGAGGCCATGGCTTGAGCTTTCTCATAAACACCTCCCACAGGCCCCACAGTACCATCAGGAGATATCATACCGGTAACAGCGATACTCCTATTGATGGGTTTGCCCGTAAGAGCCGAGTATACTACGACGGCCATTGCTACTCCTGCGCTCGGGCCTCCAACAATAACTGCATCGCTTTGAACCTTGAAGTAGAAGTTATATTTGTTGAAGTCGACGCCTAGCACATTACTAATGACGCGTGTAGCTGCCGTGGCTGCTCCCTGGAAATCCTCTTGTGTAAGAGAGTAGGTAGAGACGTATACGTCGCCCCAACCCTCAGTTATAAACACACTGATGTTGGTAGCGGATCCAGCATAGCCCGTCTCGGTCTGAGTCACGGCGGGAGCAAGTATCCAGGCAGAGCCTATGATTTTTAACTGGTTGTATGGACTGGCGGATGAGATAAGTCCCAATCCGATAATTAGTATTAAGAGAAGGGGTACCAGAATTCTTCTCATAGTGCAAGAATCCTAAAAGCCATCTAAAAAGGTTATCTATCCTTTCACTCTTTAACGCTATTATCTATTCTTGTAAGCGATAAATACCCTTTACGGAGTCAAAGATACCAATGGTCTTTATTAATGCTGTCACGAGCTAGCTTCAGGAGTCTCTCGCGGCAAAAAATAAGACTCTGTAATGGAATAAGGGTATAGAGGGATGAAGAAGGGACAAAGCGCTGCCGAAAGCTGACGAGACCGCTACAAGCTGACCTCACATTGATCAACCGTTTCCCACCAAGGTTTAAATATTAAGACAACTTGAAGACAATAATGTCCCAGACAAGTCTGGGTCTCGAGGAGAGAACGGAGGCTGCCCTGTCATACCTTCTCTTTTTCTTTTCAGGTCTGATAATTTTCCTCTTAGAGGAGAAAAGCTTATACGTAAGGTTTCACGCAGCACAGTCTACAGTAACCTTCATCTCGTTGATAGTACTCTCCAGGATAGTCTTGTTTATCCGTGGCGGCTTTGTTTTATCATGCTTCATAGAACTTCTCTTATTAATTCTCTGGATTATAGGGATCATTAAGGCCTATCAGGGTGAATGGTACAAATTCCCGCTATTTGGAGATATAGCAGCATCCATTCTCAATCTGCGGATATAGCCTGGCACCCCAGGACAATAAACTTAGCACACAATTAGCTTTTCTAGCCGAGTCTATAGAATCCAGTCACAAGAAAGAGAAGAAAAATTTAAGGAAAAAATATTTTAGTTTAAGGTTTATGTCTAGGCTTAGCACGACAAGCGAACCTTGCCTGTATAATTAATTCCCTCAGCTCACTTGAAGCCGCTGAAGCCTTAGATGCGTCCTTGCTGCTTAAAGCGTTGCTTAATTGATTCGCGGTAGCGGTAAGCTTCTCAGCTAGAGTGGCGTTGCACGGCCTGATGACAATTGCAAGTTGCTTCGCCATTTGTACTAAACCCTCCTCCCTTGCATAATGCCACATGAAAATTTCGCGCTCGTGATACTGGTACGTTAAGGATCTCATTAATCCTAATGCCTCTCCATATCTGCCGTTAGCAATCAGTGACTTTAATCTTTGAATACTATCACTAGCCCATTTTTGAAATTCAGACGCTGCTTGAGGGCTTATCCTTTTAAGCCTATTATATGTGTTGTTAAAAATTCTCTCTAACCGTGTGGCGTCTTCGGAAATGTTCTTCAACCTAAGCTGGTGTGCTAGGGTAAAGACAGATCTCTCAGCCTCCTTTACCTCACTCCAAGCTTGCTTGACGAGCTGAAGAGCTGCAGAAGTATCGTTCAACTTAAGCTTCTCTTCTGCTTGGTTTAGGAGGTTTTTCGCATCCGATAAAAGCTGGGTTAGATTGTGAGTATCAACTCCTTTTTGCTGGAAACGTGAGGCTACATTCTCCATAGCATTTATCTGGTTTCTCAGCGCCCTGATTTCCGCCTCTATACTCTTATTTACAAGGTGTTTACGTTCTGCGAAAACTTCAGGCACTATTTTCCTGGCAATGTCGATGAGTTCAACCCTTACCTCTCGCAATACCTTCATACTCTCGTTATAGTTTCCAGAGCTTGCGAGGCTTGAAGCATTGTTGATCAGGGCTTTAACTTCATCCAACTGCTTGAGCAGCTCCTCCTGCTTTGTTGTATTGGTCACCTTATTTTTAACGAATGATTGAAGCCTGTCGACTTCCTTGCTAAGTATCTCTATGAGCTTATTGATTTTGTCAGACTGTACGGGTTGCGCGGTGGTGGCAGCTAAGGGGTATAGCAGTATCAGCGTTATTATGGCTATTACACTCGTAGTCTTTAGCGTATCCAGGTCTTTTACTCTCAAGCCTGGTCACCAGTCGATATGTCGCATCGAAGGTTTTATGGATTAAAACGGTTTTCAATGAAATCAACGTTATTTATAAAAACAAACAAATATAGCACTTAAGGCCGGAATAAGGGGCAAGGATATATACATGTTATTCGAGCTCTTGCTGACCCGAAGGAGCATCCGGAACTTTCAGGAGAAGGATGTTCCGGAAGAACTAATTGTGAAGGCTATAGATATTGCTAGGCATGCGCCAAGTGCTAGAAACACACAGCCCTGGAGGGTTTTAATAATACGAAGCCGAGACCTTCTGGACAAGCTCTCAAGGGTTGCTCCAGGAGCCAGACCTTTATCAAGAGCACCGCTAGGAATAGGCGTCGTCGTAATGCCTGAGGAATCTCCTTTAACGTTCATGATAGACGGGTCGATCTTCACCACATACCTATGGCTTGCTCTTACTTCTCTAGGGCTAGGAGCGGTGTGGATAAACACCTTAAGATGGCCCCAGTATGCTGAAATCCTGGGTATACCCGAGGATGAAGTGCTTCTCGCCATCCTGGCAGCAGGTTTTCCAGCTGAGTCCCCCGCCCCCAGACCACGTAAGAAACTCGAGGATCTCTTAACGTGGTTGTAACCCTCTTTTAGATTCTCAGATTTTTTCAACAAGCTCCTTTATAAAGAGTGACCTGGCTAATACGCTGAGCTTGTCTAAACCCCTGTGAATTACAACTCTCCCACAGTCAACTATTCTTAGGACTTTTTCCTCGAATAGCCTGGTATCAACACTGGCATCGAAGACTAACTCCTCTATTCCTACGAGAAATAGGGGACCGGGCGCTCTTTCAAGGTCTTCTCTTGATAACACGAGCCTCCCAACATGCCTAACAAAGACGGGTTTATGTTTAAGGACTTTTGCAGGTATGATCTCTTTTATTATATCAGTAGTGCTTAACTGTATTCCAGCCAGTTGTGGACCAGCATCAGCCAGGGCGAGTAACACCTTGAAGGCTTGTGAAGCTAGTGCTCCTACGCTGACGCCCATTTTTTTCGCAAGCGTTGACATTTCATCGTATGCCGCAGCATCCACACCTCTAATCATAACGTTTTTTAGTCTCATTGTTTCACCCATGGCTTCTTACCTCTATTGATTGAAGCTTCGCCTTGAGAATCCCAATCCTGTTAGCTAGATCAGCAGTTGATGTTTTCTCACTTGTCCATGATCTCCGGCGAAACATAACAATATAGACACCAGCAGCTATAACGCTAAGTGCGAGGGGCCAGTAAGCGTGGATCTTTCTAGCAGGAGTTTCAAGAGAGACACCCGAGATTTGCGGTTCGCTTCTTTTTATCTTTACTATGGGGAGTGATACATAAACTACATCTCCCATAAGTTCAGTATTCACCTCAAGGCCAGGTGTCCTAGACAGAGTCTTCTGGGCAAATATAGTTGAATTATACTGTTTGAAACTCTCAGGGTACGCTGGACTGTCTAAAAGTTGTGTCACCTTTAAAAGACTAGAATCTATAAGCTCTGCCGCCTGCCTTAACCCCTTTGCCAGCTCCCGAAGTCTACCTGAGGCTTCTCTTAGCGTGCTAGCCATAAGTGTCAACTTCAATGAGGCTAGCCTCATGTTTTCCACAGCCTGTGTGAGCTGGGCTTCAATCGAAGAATATTGTTCTATCATCGACTTCACTTTTACCAGCTCTGATTGGAATAAGGTAAGATTCTTTTCAGCCTGGTCTAATAATAAATGTATATCTTTTGTTGTAAGATTGGTGCCGGTTAGGTTCAAGTACGTTATAATCTCCACTAACTTCAAGTCTATGTTCGATACGTTTGAACGGATCTTCTCAAGATTCACCCTAGCTTTATCCACGGCTGCAGATGCATTTTCGAGTCCAAGTTTAAGAGAGAGTTTTGCTTTGCTTAACTGTTCCATGCCATTTGAAATTTGAGCTGCTGCATTACTCATGGCTTTACTGGCTTCATCTACTTGGACAGCAGCCTTATCAAGCATGTTTGCCTCTTCCTCGAAACCTGTGCTTAAATTGTACAACAAGTCTCTAAGTCTCGTCACATTTTCCTTGAAACTTGTCACATTTCCCAGGTTTTCCTGGAGTAGCTTCAGAGTGAAGGATCTGTATCTTTCGATAAGTGAGGATTGCAGCCTTGGATCTAAGCTAATTGTCACCGTAGGGGCAGGTAGTAAGACTTCTCCCCAGGGATTTTCACCTCTAATTTCAAAAACTACACTAAGCCTATAACTTTCATTCATAAACGAAGTCCATTGGAAGGCTACCTCAGTTCCGCTCTCGCGCAGGCTCTGAGGACTATCACTGTACTTAACGGGGTAAAGGTATAACGGATCCACGCTCCACGATATTGAGATGGGTAGTTGTTGTTTTTTTACAAGATCGTCGATCGCCTCCACGACTATAGTGTAGTTTATTAAATGAGACCTTAGAGCCGTAGCGTAACAGTATCCCTTGCTACAATCAGGTTGAAGCGTTTTCCCATCGGCTTCGAGTATAACCTTTACGTGGAAGAGATTCTTGCCACTGATACTGTATTTTAAAGAGTCGCCAGGTTGAACCTCTATTTTATTCCACACAAGCCCTATTAGAGAGCCAGCCTGCACGATCTGTGATGGCTGAACCGTGGCAGATACAGCTTGATCACCAGAAAAAGCGATATAGTCTGCTAGGCTCCCGTTAAAGCCCGAGTCGAATACCAAGCTAACGGTGACTGTTGTATTCTCACTACATCCTGGGAGTACATCCAACTCGCGTATTATAGTCTTCCTTACGTTGACTGGACTAGCGTAGCCTGAATACACCACGGATGTTATTGAGAGTAAAATTAACAGTAAAGTCAACACACCACGAAGCATCATGAATGATCTGAAACACTTCTTGTATAACACATATATAAATTTATCCTTTTAAATTAGCAAAATTTACGACTTTTAACGAAACATTTATTCCTATAGAGCCTTCTCCAGCTTATTTATACGATGTTCGAGCGAGTTAACCTCAGCCTCTATAAGTGTAGGGTCGATGCGGTCCTCTTTTAAAGCTCTCTCGAGGGCTTCTAGTTTTAATTTCAGCATCTCTAACTGGATCTTCTTGATGTCACCCGAACTCCCTGAGGATTTAATCTCTTTTACTATCTCAGTTAAGGTACGCTTGGGGGGCTCCTCGTATATAGCGCCTGCCCTTATATAGTAGGTTCGTGTGGACAGCTCAGCTATTTCAGGGTTGTGTGTTACGATGATTATTGTCTGACCAAAAGCATCATTAAGCCACTTCACAAGGGATAACACTCTGGCGGCTGTGTCAACGTCAAGGCTACCGGTTGGTTCGTCCATGAGTATTATGTCTGGGTTCGGTGCTAATGCCCGGGCTATTGCTACGCGTTGCTGTTGTCCGCCGCTAAGCTGGTTTGGAAATTTGTTTGCGTGGTTTTTCAAACCTACAACCTCCAATGCACGTATGGCTATCTCCTTAGCCTCCTTAACGTTGAATATCCCTGTGAAGAGTAGGGGGAGCATGACGTTCTCTAGAGCGGTGTAGTTTCGAATAAGGTTGAAGGACTGGAAGACAAAGCCTATCTTGCGAGCTCTAACTCTAGTTAGTTCCTCCTCGTTCATGTCGGTTATATCCACGCCCCCCACTATGACGCGTCCGCTGGTTGGCTTGTCCAAACCTCCAGCGATCGAGAGAAGGGTGCTTTTACCGCTCCCGGAGGGCCCCATGATTGTGGCTAATTCTCCTTCTCTTATTTTTAGGGTAATCCCTTTAAGAACCTCTATCTCCTCTGTAGCTGTCTTGTAGACTTTCCTTATATCTCTCAGCTCTAATGCGTACTCACTCACTCTTCAACACCTCTACAGGTCTAATAGACGTGGCGCGCCATATTGGGTACAAAGATGAAACGACGCTAAGAAGAGTTGCGAGAGTTACTCCTAGAAGGAGAGTTAGAGGCTCAAGGATCAGGGGAGGGTTAAGGAAACCGTATGAAGCTACAATGCCTATACCGACTTGTGCACCAAGAACTCCGAATACAAGCCCTAGAAGGCCCCCCGTCAAACCATATATGAGTGCCTCCATTATGAATATCGTTGCCACGCTGCGCCTACTAGCACCTTGTGTTCTCATAATTGCTATCTCTCGTTGATGTTCCCGCACAGTGGAGGTGATGGTGCTCGTGGTTCCGAAAACGGCTACGGCTAGACCGACTAGGGTTGTTGATAATAATAGTCCCTCTATAAGTGACATAACTTTAAAAACTACGCCGATAACTTCTTCCCGCATCATAACGCGGGAGCCAGGGTATATCACGGATATGAGGTTCTTCACGGCTACTGGGTCAACCCCCTCCTCTACTTTTACAACGGCCATGCTCACATAACCCGGTCTCCCAAGGAGGGTTTGGGCTTCGCGCAGAGGGAGGATTATATAGCCGCCGGCTGCACCTATCTCCTCTATCTTCATCGTGACTTCTGCTATTCCTATAATCTCGTACTGTCTAAAGAAGCTTCCATAGGGTGGTTTAACTGTAACCTTATCACCGACTTTTAAGTCTAGTTTTTTTGCAAGTCCGACGTCGGCAATCGCGTAGGGACCAGCGAGTGTATTGAAGACGGAGCCGTTAACAACCTTTGAAACAACATTTTTAATATCCTCGGGCCTCACCCCTAACACGAAGACGGCGTTTCTACCAATATAGCCTGTGACTAGGATTGCAGGCGTTACATCCTTTACGCCTGGAATCCTCTTTATCTCGTTTAAGACATCTTCTGAGACATCGTATAAACCCTGGCCATAGACCACAACTTCTCCAGGTAGAACTTGCTCCACTATGCTTTGAGCTGCTGTGCGGCTCCCTACGCTTAGAATCCTAAGAGAAATGAATGTTGCTACACCGCTTGCTATCGCTAGGATTGTGAGTGTAGCTATTAGTTTCTTGAAGAGTATGTCCCTTTCGACGAATTTTAACGCCACGAACAGTAAGCTCTGTCTAGACACGAAATTGAAAGCTTAAAAGGTATTTATTTAACGTGACTGTCTACTATTCCTATTCATAATTAATTATCATGGGTTCTTTATGAGCTTCCGCATTTCATCGAGCATTTCTTGAAGCGTTAGGGATGAGAAGGAGAACCCGTGCTCGCGGAGAGCAAGGGAGAGTTGCACTATCTGGGGCGGCTTGATAGCTGCTTTTTTAAGGACATCTACGGTATAGAGGACTTCCCGCGTGGGACCATCGAGAATTTTCTGCCCGTCAGCTATAAGGACAGTTCGTGGTGCCACTTCAGCTACAAATCGCATGTCATGGGTGATTATGGCGATTGTAAAGCCTTCCCTGTTAAGCTTCTTTACGAGGCTCGCTAGAAGATGCCTTCCCGCGTGGTCTTGCCCCGTTGTGGGCTCATCTAGGACTAACACTTTAGGCTTCATCGAAAGAACAGATGCCACTGTGAGGAGCTTCATCTTTCCATAATCCAGGTCGTATGGGTTATGATCCTCATAACCCTCAAGTCCCACAAGGCTAAGTGCCCAGCGTACTCGATCCTTGACCTCCTCCTCTGAAAGGCCTAGATTTCTAGGGCCGTAAGCCACTTCTTGAAAGACATTGCTCTCAAATATCTGGTGAGATGGGTTCTGGAAAACGTATCCTACCCGCTTGACGATCTCGTGCGAAGGCGTGGTTTTAGTATCAAGCCCCTCAACGAGTACAACTCCTTTGGTGGGCTTCAAAAGACCGTTAAGATTCTTTGCTAATGTCGACTTTCCTCCACCGTTTTGCCCTATAATCGCGATCAATTCACCGGTGTTAATAGTGAGGTTTATGCCCTTAAGAGCCCAGGTGTCTATTCCAGGATACCTGAACCATAGATCTTTTGTCTCAATTATGATGCTCATCAGCTAACACCCAGGAGTTCACTGTATATTTTAACAGCTTCTTCCAATGTAATTGGGTATTCAGCTTCCAAGCCAAGCTCCTTCTTTATCGCATGGGCAAGCTCGGTAACGCTAGGAGGATCAATTCCAATTGACTTCAACTCATCGACTTTCCTTAGTACTTCTCTGACCGGTCCATAAGCAATTACTTCTCCGTTAAAGAGAACGAGTGCTTTATCAGCGAAATACGCGACCTCCTCGATTTCGTGCTCCGCTATGACAATAGTGGAGCCCTCATTAGCTAACTTCTCAATGACGGAAAGAACCTCGAACTTCCCGATGGGATCGAGCTGAGCTGTGGGCTCGTCCATGACTATCACGTCTGGTCGTAGTGCGAGCACTGTAGCTATAGCTAGCCTCTGCATCTGTCCGCCCGAGAGCTCAAACGGCGATCTTTTCTCTAGGCCTTCTAAGCCGACATACCTGATTGCTTCTTCAACTCTCTGTCTGATCTCCTCCTTAGGCTTTCCTAGCATCATGAGGCCAAAGGCGACCTCCTCCCAGACGGTCAGAGCCAGCCCTGAAATCTGATCTTCAGGGTCTTGAAATACAAGCCCTACCTTTGTCGCCAGCTGCGAGACACTTGTGTTTAAAACCTCCTGGCCATCTATGATCACTTTGCCTCCATATCTCCCTCCATAAAAGTGAGGCACGAGGCCATTCAACGACTTGCATAAAGTGGACTTCCCTGACCCGTTTGGGCCGAGAATAGCTAGCACCTCCCCTCTATGAACCTCGAAGTTCACCTTTTTGAGCACAAAGTCCTTGCTCGTCGGGTATGCATAAGTGAGATTTTCAACTATTATTACCTTCTCGTTCCCACGTTGTCCCAATTCAACCACCCCATATCCAGCTTAAGCCAGCTATAGGAGAATATCCTATATTTACGTAAACCCAGGCTAATACTGCTGTGGAGACAAACATAAGTGAAAGGAAGATATAGTCGATTTTCATCAGCCTTGCCTCATAAAGGAGAGTCTTCTTCACCGGTGCACTGAAGCCCCTAGACTCCAGCGTTATAGCTCTTATCTGGACCTTATTTAGAGAGCTTAAAGTTAAGGGTATAACTACAGAAAGATAATTCTTGATCTTTGCAACGAAACCCACATCTGTTCTCAGTCCTCGTGCTACCTGAGCTTGAAGGATGGTTTCCGCTTCCTTTGCGAGGAGGGGGATAAACTGGAAGGTTGCGACAACCATGTAGATTAGCTTGAAGGGTACTTTCATTTTAAACAGTGTGGCAACTAGCTTCGCCTGATTCGTGGTGAGGAAAAAGAGAAGGGCTGAAGATATCGCTACAGCTATCCTTAAGGGCCAAGTTATACCCCATCCTAGTCCCTCTAGGTAAACAGGGTACTTATTGCCGAATACATCTATGTATCCTATAATTGTCTTATTCCATGGAAACCCAAAGGGCAGTGCAAGGATAGGAACCGCGAAGGCTATCCATGGCACTACTATTATTAGAAGTGTCTGCAGGATTGGCTTGGCTACGCGTGCATAGAAGGCCATGGCCAGGGTTACAGCTACAAAGATGAGGTTGAGGTATGGGTCATAAAAAATGTAGACTATTACCGTAGCCCATAGAAAGTATAGGAATTTTACGCGTCCATCCAGTCTTTGTACAAATGTGTCGGCTTCTACGGCGGTTTTCTTTAGCAGTGACACCCCAACTGACATTTAGTTCAACCCAAAAGAAGGAAAAAAGAATCTTTTTAACTTATCTCGCCAGAATGAATCGCTTGGGTATACGCTGAGCTATGATCACTGAGATTATGAAGCTTATAGGCTTGTCTATGATCTCTGTAAACATGTTCTGGACATAGTTAGCTAACACAAAGTTGCCTGTTGAGCTTAACACGGCAGTGTACACGGCCGCAGCTAGGGGCTTGTATAGTGGGCCGCCGCCGAAGACAAGAATAGAGATAGCTGTGGTGAACGCGGGGTATAGGATGCCGTAGAGCACTATCATTGCAATCCAGGTCATTGGTTTCTTAAGATCTGTCCAGCCCATCTTCATCATAAAATACGCTATTAGAGCGATGGCGACATTTGCGAAGCCCCATATCCATGAAGGGAGACCCCATACTGTGAGAGCCATGATGATGTTGTAGAGGAAGCCCCCTATGGCCCCCACCCAAAAGCCTCCTATAAGTGTGCCAAGTATTGTAGCCCAGGTGTCACCCCATATGGGCGCCTTTAGAGCCTCGACGATTACTCCTCCAACATAGTTCAAGGCAGCTATAGTGGGTATGAGGACAACGGCTATAATCGCTTTCCCGGTAGGAGAAATCTCTTTGATTTCTGATGACATGTTGATCAGAAAAGAATATTAAAGTTTTTACTTATAAGTTTTATGTTTTAACCTTAATAATCTGCCTCTTCGTGTTCCTTACCACAGTAAAAAAGGTTATATCTACACAACATTAGGGTCTAAAGGAACATGTATGGAAGTACGCATTAGATTACTAGTCTCTTCGTTCACCTTCATGGTGGGGATAGGGGCTATTGTAGCCACTCTCCCAATAGTTCTTAGAAGCATATCTACTAACAGGGTAGAGATTAGCCTAGCGGTGACGGTATGGGGGCTTACTTACTTGTTGTCAAATATACCTGCGGGATTCCTGGCCGACAGGATTGGTGCTAATAGGATCGTTCCAATAGCTTTCCTAGCGAACGTTCCACTAGGTTTTCTCATGTATTTCGGTCAAACAGCGCTAGAATACACACTCGCCAGGGCTTTAGAAGGTGTAATGGAAGCCCTAGTTTGGACAAGCATTATCGGGCTTATGGTGAAAAACACGCAAGACACAAAGATACTAGGCGTAAGCTCTATTTATGCGACGATAACTTTAGGTTTCACACTTGGTCCCCTTGCAGCAAATATACTCTCAAGCTTTTCTTCTAGAGCTCCATTCTTGTTGTATTCCGCATGCTCTGTTATCTCCTTCCTGATGACTGCTTCTCTCTTTAAGCTTGACACGGTGAAGCTTGAGAAAGTTAAAATTAAGGTAGAACTAGGTAAGAAGACGATTCTCCCTTTACTGAACGCCCTAACGGTTGGGTTGATCGAGAGTCTTCTTATAGTATATGCTCCGGAGATATCCCAGGAGACAAAACTATTGAGTTCTGAGAGCTTGGTCTCAGAATACTATTTCTTTGGCCTGCTAGGACAAGTGAGTGTGGGTGCTCTTTACACATTTATACTTAGTGAGCACTACATATCTCTTGCTTTTATCATGCTAGGCCTTGCCTTTATCATTGTACCGGGGAGCATGATGTTTGTGTCAATAGCTCTCCTTGGTTTCATAAACGCGCACATTGCGAGCAGAGCGCAGGCGAAAATAGCTGAGAACATGCCAGGAGTCGAGTCTACTGGAGCAGGCCTAGCAAACTTTGCGTGGGCTCTAGGCTATTTTCTTGGAGCTCCCTTTTATAGTGCTTTAAATCCCGGCTCGCTTGCTCCACAAGTCGCCATTGCGACTATAGTCATAACAATGTTGATAGTGTATCTAGTTATCTATTACCTTGGTAACTCACATCAAAGGGCAAAGGCCTAGAAAACATTATACGTGCTTGCATTATATTTGGAAAACAGTTACTAGAAGTCCATCGCATGAAGCACTTCAGGGGGTAGTTTGAGGCCAAGCTGACTCAGTATAAGTTTACTGTACTCTACCTGTGCCTTGAGCAGCTCCCGAAATTCATCCAATGATAGATAACTTGTAGGGTCAAGTTCCTTCAGCCTTTCAGAGGGTATACCCGGCACCTCAGCGGGTACCAAAACTTTTTCTCCCCAAACTGGATGAGGCTTCCACTTAACAGCACCTCTGGTTGCCTGCAACAGGAAGAACTCAGTTTCCTCTATCGTAGGCCTGGTTCCGCCTACAGGTTTAGGGACACCATCCTTTATCTGAAGTACTGGTTCAGGGATTCGAAGAGTCCTCTCACCAACTTTCACTTCTCCCCATTTATACTCAGCTACTATTCTCCCGGTTGTATTCCACATAAAGACCTCGACTCTATGTCCCTTGCTCTCCCATTTTTTCAAAAACTCGTAGAATCTCAAGACGTGTGCATCGTCCCCAACGCCAATGGTGAATTCGGAGTAACGTGGTACAAACCTAACTCTCCCGACAAGTTCCCGTGCCTGAGCAGGGTGCCCGACAGTTCTACCGTCCGCAAGTGCCTTTGCGATAAATTCGGGTTTGTTAAGCTTTACCCAGGCGTAGTCTGTGAAGTATCCCGGTGAGAGGAATACAGCCGTATTCATGGGCCCGTCTGAGTCAACCTGTCCGTCAAAATAACCGGTGTCCTCCAAATATACTACTGATCTCGCATTCCTGTTGAGCATGCCGAAGTATTGAAACAATACTCCTTCGAAGCTGGGATTACCTTCACTGTTGAACTCCGTGTTCTCGTGCAATGCTCTGGGGCTGCTACAAGCATTCCACATTGCTTCCTGTTCAGGTGTAAGATCCTCAGTCTTAACCCATGCCCCTCTCTCTGAGCCGTAGACTCTATCCTCACATATAGCCACTATGTCGTCGTTTCTAATTTTCTGGTCCCGTACATACTCTAGGGGATTTAACCCGAATTTTTCAAGATAGATTTTAGAGTTACGCTCGGTCCACGTGTAGAAACCATGCGTAGACTTTCCTGAACCCGTCAACCCCCAGATAACAAGAGTCACCCGCCTCCATTCGTTATCTATAGTTCTAACGGTGAACTCCCTTAGAGCCGCATGTTCCCCAGTACAGCCCTTTTTGTAGACGTGATATATCCAGTGCCTCAGTGCACCTTTCTTTATTTCGCCCTGATAGCTTGAGAGGGTTATTATAGATAGGTTGTGTTGCGGGAATACAAGAATAGCCATGAGTCTGTTTGTCCCTGGTATAAGAGGATTTCCAAGATAGTGGGGTATAACAAAGAGCTCGGCTTCGGGTACACCGTCGGGAGGGGCAGGGAACACTAGTTGGCTCCACCTATAAGCGAGATCAGGGAATTGCGGGTCAACGTAAACCCTTGTATGCATCTGAACCTTCGTCCCTGGGCGTCCATAGTATCCATCTACCTTTATAAGTGGACCCTGGGCTAGAATGTGCTCAAGAACCCTGAGCATCAACTGCTTATGCTCTACTCTCAGATCTTCATCCTTCTCCACTATGACGGTATTAGCCGCCGATCTACTCCAGATATTGCTCGCCCATCCCAGAGCGCCGTTCCTGTATTCTGTGGCATACAGCTTAGCTCTCTCACGTAGATCCTGGGGGTTATCGAGGATAGGTTTAACTCCCGCTTTCCTCTTCAACTCAATTATACGTTGAAAAGTTTCCCTAAAAAGCCGGGGAGTGAGTTCATCCACAGGAGGAATTATCTTCGAGCTCATTGACTCTCTTTCTTAAATGTAAAAAAGGCTTTAAAAAATTTTTACCATAAAATTGATGGTCAAAAGAGGAGTTCGAAAAGTGTTGTTCCACCATAATATTTAGCCCTTGGACAAAGGTATAATGTGTCATCTTTACACCCAGTTTTAATACAAGACTCAACATCTACCCCGGTTATGGTAACTCCAAGTTTTTGAAGCGAATGAATTATTTCCTTGCTCTTCTGAGTGAGAAGACATGGTATATGGATCTTCCCCGTATAGGTTATACGCGGAAGGACCTCAGGTTTTTCTAATAGGAATCTAATTCCAAGACCATGGGCACTCTCGGGGGAGAGACCTATAGGGTCAAAGGGCTTTAACTGTCGAAGAATATTCTTCAATGAACTCTTGTCGACGGGTTTTCCCACACTATACCTCTCATCTATACCTCGTACTACCGCGAGCCCCCACAAGTATTTCTCGGCAAGCTTAGTGCCAAGCTCCTCGTCTAATCCTTCTAAAGAGACAAGCATGGGTCTTCCCATCTTCTTAAACTCTAGGGTTAGCTTGACAGGTTTTTCCTCGAACGTTTCCGGTAAAGGAAAGTTCAGGGGACAGTCAAAACTGCAGCGCCAGCACTTTAAGCACTTCTCAACTGCTAGTTGCTTGTCACGCGAGTAGCCTAGAGGGCTCAAAGCAAGGTTTCCCGTAGATGTATAGGTCGGACAACTAGCGATACATATTCCTGGACAATAAAGACATGGATTCTCAACCTGGCGTGCAGGAAGCATTACAAACCTTGCTACGAGGCCCGGCGTAATCTTGATGATTCTTAATACTTTTATACTCGGCAACCTTATTCACCGAGCCACTTTCCTGGGTTCGAGACGTTATTTGGATCAAGGCAACGCTTTATCCTTTTAAGGTATTCAAGCGTGTCTCCAAGTTCATCTCTAACCCATTTCTTCCTCAGTAACCCGATTCCATGATGGTGGCTAATCGTGGCTCCTGTCTCCAAAAGAGTCTTCATGGCTTCCTCCCACATTCTCCAATATGTTTCTTCATTAGCCTCATATGTCAAGGTAAAATAGATGCAGGCTCCAGTTGTATAGAAGTGGGAGGCATGTGCGAGAACCGCGTATACTCCCTTGACTTTCTTGACTCTTTCCTTGAAAACCCGGTAAACGCGGGGCAGGGCGCTCCAGGTTGCAGCAGTCTCTATGGTGTCGAACCATAGATTAAGTGGTACGACAAGTTTCTTCAACTCTGAGATGACGTCAAAGCGCGTTTTAAGCCACTTTTCAACCGGCTCGGGACCAATAGCTACGCCTCCGTAATTCTTAATGATTCTTTCGGACTCCTCAGTCTTTACGCTTAGGAGTCTCTCGTTATCCTCCTCGAATATGAGGAGGAGGATGTCCCTATCGTGGTGGAATCTTAGCGAAGCATCATCCCTATCATACAATCGGGCGACCGCAGGCGTCAAACCCGAGAGCATCAACTCACGCATCGCCTTTAGACCTGACTCGAAGTCAGGAAATGCATAAGAATTCTTCCATTGATTTTTAGGTAGTCTGAAAACCCTTAAAACGGCTTTAGTGATTACACCGAGCTGTCCCTCACTTCCTATAAGTAGGTATTTAAGATTGGGACCTGTTGCAGCTCTGGGAACAGTGTTTTTCCTCAAAGGAATGATTGAGCCATCAGGGGTTACGACCTCCAAGTCCAATACGAGTTCCTCTATGCCTCCGTACTTAGTGCTGAACTGGCCTGTGCTCATGGTTGCTATCAAACCGCCAATGGCGGCTTCTGGAAATGATTGGGGAATATGTCTCAGTGTAAAGCCCCTAGAGTTTAAGAAATCTTCTAGCTTTTTGAGAAGAATACCCGACTCCACTACAACTATAGCATCCTCTTCTGAGAAAGAGATAACCTTGTTCATCCTCTTCACGTCTATAACTACGCAGTCCTTACAAATCGTTCCTCCTATGACTCCAGACCCTCCGGCGTATGGGACAAATGGGATCCTATAATCGTTACACAGTTTAATTATCCTCGAGACTTCCTCAACGGACTCGGGCCACACAACCCCTAAAGGTAGAGGCAGTTCCTCGCCCCTCGTCTCCTTCAATAAAGCTAACGGCCAATAGTCCCTGCTGTATAGCCTAAGTGTAGTCTTGTCCCGTGCAAATCGTCCAGGGAACTCTGATTCAAGTTTCTCTATAAGTCTCTCTTTAGGAAAATGTTCTTCTCCCATTTCGATAACACCTTAAGGATTTCTATAAAATTTGACATATACATTTTACGAGTTTCTTCTGGGAGTGTGGGAGTAAAAACTCTCTGAATTTGTGGAAGGTCAGCTAATATCTCCCGACCAGCACGTCCTGATCCAAGCATTAACAATTTAAGAACACCCCGGGAGCTAGCCTCTGTGTCTGTCGGACGGGCCACTTGTATCCCAGTAGCGTCGGCCAGCATTTGCAAAAATGCGTCTGATTTTGAGAAGCCACCGGCAACCCACATAGGTTCTTCAATATGTTTTATGCTTTTCATCGCAGCTTCAGCAAGGTAGGCCATGTAGAGGGCAACCCCCCAAGCTAGACTTGCCACAAGATCAGCCCTTGTTGTATGTAATTTGAGGCCAGCTATTAAACCAGATATGTTGTTGGCTTTAGGCGTCCTGAGGCCTCCAAAGGATGGGAGAAAAAGCAAGCGCTTATCTCCTTGAGCCGCTAAAAACTCCATTTCCTCGTAATCTTTAAAGAAACCAATGCTTCTCAGCCAATCAACAACTGAACCCGTAGTCCTGAGGAACCCCTCAACCCCATATGTGATCGATCCCTGGTCTTTCAAAATAACTATAGGAATAAGCCCTGCCTCTGGCATCCTATAATCCCCGGTGCATAGCTCGAGAAAGCTTCCAGTCCCGTGAACGCTTTCAAGCCTCCCTCTTTTAACGACTCCCAAGCCAACCGCTGCTGCTTGTTGGTCAGCTATAACCGCGTTGACTTTGAGCCCCTCAAGCTCTCCTATTTCTTCGACATTATCGACAACCTCGGGAAGTAATTTTGGAAGGCCTAAGATCTCATATACAAGTCCTATATCTCTAAAGTTACGAGGATGGACAAGACCCGTTAGAGTTATACTTGTCGCATCTGACAGGAATTTTCCCGAGATATTGTAAAGGAGGTAGGAGTCCAGCGTCCATAAAAAAGCTTCTCCCTTTTTAACCTTCTCCCTCAACCCACTAATGTTCTCGTAGATCCATTTCATAAGGACAGCAGGAGAGTCTGGGCTCAATATGTACGAAAGAGGTTTACTTATGCTCCTCAGCGCTTTTACATGGACAGGGAGTCCTCTGAGAACACTATTTCCTCTACCATCAATCCAAGTTATAATATTCGTCAAAGGCTCACCACTTTTGTCCCAGGCAACCACTGAAGCTCTGTAAACTGCGAGCCCTAGATTCTTCGCACCTTTATCCTTCGCCCTACGTGCAAAGCCTTTTACAACTTTCAGGATTTCCCGCGAATTCTGTTCTATTAGGCCTGAAGCTAACTTCTCATAGCCGAGGATAAACTTCTCATTATGGACTAGTCGCCCATCAAGATCGTAGACTGAGAGTTTGATGCCCGTTGTCCCAACATCTATAACAGCATACATTTAACCCGCCCTTATTCTAACAACCTTCTCAGCTGGGATTTCCACAACTGGATAGGGCTCATCGACGGTAATTGTGCGTCCATTTATCTCAGCTTTGAACCCCTCTCGTAAACCCAACATGACATACGGATGTCTGAGTTTAAATGTCTGCGGTACCACAGGTATGTTACTCTCAATGCGCCCAGACTCTCCCGGCTCCAAAATAGCATGAGCTACCAAATTTGAAGATTCAACTACCTTAAGAGGATCCTCTATAATCATGGCGGCATTTCCAGTCGCAAACCTCGTGGTAAACATGTTTAAAGGAGTGAGGCAGGCTAGAATAAGCGTGTCAACTGCGAATTCCCCGACGGTTGTTTTAACTTTTTCTACACGGCTCTTACCCTCAATATATAGAACTTTACCCTTAACAGCTTCGACTCCAAACTCGCGTAGAGTGTCGGGCTTGTAAATAAAGGATTCTTCATCGTAGATAACTATAATCTTTTCAGCTAACATCGAGAGCTTAGAGACTAAAGACAGAGAAAAATGATTAAACCCGTAAACCAGAATGCGCTCTCCTATGAGGAAGCCCGAGTTGGTAAAGTCCCAGGCTGAGGAAAGTGTGAAAACGCCTGCAGGTCTATATCCATAAATCCCGAGCTCTAAGGTTGTTTTTTCCCGGAATCCAGATGCAAGAACAGGCATACCCTTGTGGAACTCAGTTCCAGTTTCTCCTAGAGTCCACACGCCATTCTCCTCGACCCTATAAACCATTCTCTCTGTCACTACTTTTGCTTTAGACAGGAAACCGCTGACCAAATCCTTACCCCGCGAACGGCTGACTGGGAGATCGTCGTAGAGGAAGAAACCGCCAGGTCGGCTACGGGTCTCGAAAACGATTGATTGCTCATGGTAAGAAGCTAAGGACAATCCTGCGAGCCCGCCGCCGATAATTAGGAGCTTTATTTCGCCCTTCTCACTAACCAAGAGTTCTCCCCCTTAAAAGTAACATTTTCGACTCCTACACCCAGCTCTTCCGCAACTATCTTCGCAACCTCAGCGATGCATTTAGACCCCTGACAAAGACCCATACCGGCGCCAGTTCGCAGCATAACCCCTTGAAGAGTCTTTGCACCTCTCCTTACCGCCTCCCTAATCTCCTCCTCTGTGACAAGGTTACACATACATACGACTCTTCCCCTAGCTTTCTCGGGTGCATATCTGCTCTTAGTGAATGGCTTGCGTAAGAGTATGTTTTCCTTCTCTGATAATGTGAGACCGGAAGCCTTCAACATTTCGAGAATCTTCTCAGCTATCACTGGAGAGGCTGTGAAGGCGGGCGACTCTGTTCCAACAGCGTGGACTACACGTTTGGACTTTGTAGAGTAAACTATACGGAAGTCGTTCTCAGGGGGTATGGGCCTTATCCCTGCATAAGCCTTGATAGGTATCCCGGGATCAACATCCAAGAGAGGGGAAAATTTCTCCATTAGAGCTTTTATGTCCTCCTCATCAACACTCAGATCAGACTTGTCGCGTGCTGGTCTAAGGTTGGGACCCCAGAGACCCTTACCGTCCACTGTGAACATAATTGCTCCGCCCTTAGTCTTAGGGTCGGGTTTGAGGTAAAGTGGAGAAATAAACCTGCGGGTAACGCTCCTGTCAAACACGAGTAGTACTCCTTTTCCCAGTTCAAAGCTGACTTCATCGCCTAGCATGTTGTATATCTCATCGGCCCAGAGTCCAGCCGCGTTCACGAGGAACCTAGCCTTGTAATTTTCCCCTTTGTCCGTTACAATCTCAACAAAGTCATCTTGAATTGATACACGGCTCGCCCTTGTGCTAAACTTGAATTCAACACCATTATCCTTTGCAAACTCGTATAGACGATACATGAGGTCGAAGTTGTCTATGCATCCATACCCGTACACCTCGATCGCTCCTAGGGCCTTTTTTGTTAAGGCAGGCTCTTCTCGCCTCAAATACGCCCTACTTCTAAGCTTGACGGGGTAGTCTTTGCCGAGATTAATTTTCAAGTAAAGCGCTATCAGGGGCATGGCTAGCAGGTGGTGTAGCTTTGTAGCCACAACAAGAGTACTTGTTTTTACGTATCGGACTCCAAGCCTCTCGGCTATTTCAAACATTCTCTTGTTTCCCTCCCTGGCCATTTTACTCTTAACAGAGCTGAAGGGAAGCTGCACGACGTGAATTATAGCGGCGTGACCCTTAGATACACCCCATCCAGGTTCAGGATTTTCCTCGAGAACCAGAACGCTAACATTGTAATGAGCGAGCTTGTAAGCCGTCATTAAACCTATTATTCCGCTTCCAACAATCACTACGTCATATGATCTCATTGTAAATTTACACATGGAAAATATATTAAAAATTTTTCATGTAGTCTTTACCGAAAGAGAATGTCTAATACGTTTAGACCATATAACTCAAATTAAAGCAAGTTTCAACGGCGAAGCTGACTCATTAATCCCAATATAAGGATTAACACGGCCACAATTAGGGATATATTAGGAGGAATACTGGCCCCCCTTAAGCCGATGTATACAAGTCCCGCGCCCATAGTAGCGAATCCCAAAGCCAGAATCTTCTCCATGACCGCATAAATTATTGCGGCGAAGGCAAGGGAAAGTACTACTAAAGCCGTCTCACCGTTAACTATGTAGCCGGTTGCCACTAAAAGGTAAGATATCATAAAGCCGGTAAGGAGTGAGACGACCAGTTTAAAGGCTGCAAAACCTATCATTGCACCAATAATAAATCCTAGTAAAAAAAGCACGAGAGGGGTAAGCGAGGCTTTAAGCGTAGGTGTAGTGAAGGCATAAAATACGTACCCTAGCCAGAATCCAAAAATGAGTGAAGCTGTAAGCCTTGCCAGGCGAACACCCCAAAGAGCTGTAAAAACCCCTAGTAGTATAAAAAGAATGGAGTCCCAGAAGCCAACTTCACCAAACATGTGTATTCAAGTCTTTTTCAAGGCCTCCATAGATAAACGTTTTCTTGTCTTAAAGTAAAAAACAAGCGAGATCATTAAAAGTCCTGTGAAAACGCCTAGGAATATAGGGCTCCAAGCGGCACCTTCTCCAACGCTGGACCATACAGGCAACTTAGAGTAGTCGGTAACTAACGGGAGCTGGCATCCCCTCTGCTGAACGTAAATCGATGAGTCAATGTAGGGCTTAAACTGTCCATCATCCCATACTAGCCTCATATCCCAGCCTGCGAGTCCCAGCCTTGCCTGTGACACTATTCTTGCCTTTAAGCTGTCGTTTAAGCCGACGAGAACACCTGACTTTGTGAGTCGTTCAAGTTCAAGACCTAGCACTCGCCTAAGATCCTCGTAAGTCACTGTAGATGCTTCATCAATGAGTTGAACACGGAGCACCGGGTACGGCGTACTAGAGCCGGGTATTGTCTGGAGGCTTAAGACGACTGCGAATCTATCGTCATAACCGCTCCTATATGCGAAAACATTCAAGCCGATTTTTGAGACCTCCTTGTAAGAGGATAGCTTAATCGTGTCAAGTCTTATAGAAGGAATATTGAGTACAACCTCAAAGGCGTTTTCGTCCAAGGGCTCAAGGCACTGGCCTAACGCACGGATGATCCCCAAAGTAATAAAGAGGACTAGCACATAGCGGCAAGCCTTCATGATCTCCCCCCAAGAACTAAATAAGACCCTCTTAACTGTTTCTAGTCTTAGATAACAATATTTTTGAACTAAAATATTTAAAAAACAATAAAGTTTTTTATTACTTGTGTCTCAGGAAAACATCCCTCAAAAAATCAGAGGAGCAACGATAAATCTCATACTTTGGATTTTACTCTATATAATCGTTAATGCCCTGATATTTGCTACCATACCCTCCCTTATCCCATCGTTCAAGGATCTTATAGACCCATATTCGACCTACATAGGGATAGGCCTCGCCTTATTCTTCGGCTACATGATCGTGAGAAGTTTCTCTAATCTCGTCTACTGGATGCTCCGCATACGCCACCCACACAGCACAGCCGCAGCCGTTAGAAGCATCTTCACGATAATGGGCATTGGAGCTCTAGCAGCAGGCATCGCCGGTGGAGCCGCGGGTGGAGCAGCCGGCGTGGCCCTCGGAGGCTTCATAGGTATGATCATAGGCTATGCTACTCAACAAGTCCTTGGCCAGGCTGTTGCAGGATTATTCGTGCTACTCGCCAGACCTGTAAGGATCGGAGACTATGTTAATGTTGCAGGAGAGCAGGGAGTAATAGAAGACATCTCAACACTTTTCACTCAGGTAAAGAAGGATGACGGGACCATTGCATTAATACCTAACAACCAACTCGTGGGCTCCAAGATTTATATAATTAAGAGGTCTCAGTAATCAAAGGATTTTTTCTACGTGAGGGTCTGAGTGCTTCAGCATATTCCACTATTTTTGCTAGGAGACTCTCTTTCTTAATCTCCATTACCGCTATTAACTCTTCTCCCATGACGTCCTTTAACTTTACACGCACACGGTAACCCTTCGACTCCAAGTAGTTTTTAAGGGAGACGGCAAGGCTTAACACGTAGCCCCTTGGACTTGTAGGGGGTGTCTTCTTGAGTAAGTGTCCCTGTGATGTAAGCCTTAGCCCGGCACTCGCCCCCCATGCTAGGGCTAATTGAAAAATATGTTTTCTGGCTTGAGGCTGTACGACCACGCCGCGGGAACCTGGTGCTATGATGAATATTCCGTCGTATGAGGGACGCAGGGTTTGGGCTAAGGCCTTAATGGGAACAACGAATAGTACGTAAAGTAGGAAAGAGAATATGAGCATTAACGATTTGAGAGTCTCGAACAAGAGGCCTCGAATAAGCATTTCCCCCATTCTCACTAATATATTTTTGTCTAGGGTATGACTCGCATAATTTAACTTTTCTATTATATGATAATGAAACAAAACATATTTAGAAAGTTAAAGAACGATTAGATGTGGAGACTAGAAGGATAGTAAGAATAGGGAGCAGTTTTTATGTCGCGCTCCCGAAAACATGGGTTCAGGAAAGGGTTGGAGGAAACGGTATAGTAGCTCTAACAGTGGAAGAGGACGGATCCCTTAAAATTACGCCGTTCTCAATTCGGAAGCAGGACGAGAAAAAACAAGTTAGTTTGTTGTGCAGCAAAGATCTCTTCAGAAACATCGTTTCAGCATACCTTCGAGGATTTGAGGTAATCGAGATTACAATGAATCCAGAGTGCCGAGACGATGTTCTGAGAACTGTCGAAAGGGCTAGGCAGTTATTACTCGGGTTAGAGCTTGTGGGGGAGGAGCCTGGATTAGTTGTTCTGCAGTCCTTTACGAGGCCTGATTACGATCTGGACTCTTTAGTACAAAGGATGAGTTCTACAACCTTATCCATGTTGAATCTCTCGTTCCGTGTTGTCGAGACAGGGGATCTTTCCCTAGCTGAAAAGATCTTATACATGGATGATATAGTCGACAGACTATACTTCCTTGCTGTACGAATAATAAGAAGCAGGATATCGGATCCCTCATATCCCAGCTCTGAAAAGGTGAAGCTTGTAGATACGAGAGTAGTTGTACGTAATCTGGAGAACCTCGGAGACTTGCTGGAAGAATTTATACGCGCTGGGGTCGTGAAGGGTAAGGTTGACTGGGAGTTATACGACAGGCTAGCAAGCTTTCAAAAGAGGGTTGTAGCGCTTGCTCTAGGAGAGAGTATTGTAAGGGAAAATATCTATGAAGAATACTTAACTCTCGAAGACAAGTTAGCCAGGGCAAGGGTCATATTGCCACCAAGGTTTTATGAGACCTTAGAAGATATGAAGTCACTGTTAAAAGATATTCTTGACCTATCTTGAACAACCCTAACAATTATTATCTAGGGTCAAAAGCTTTATCTCTTTAATGTCACTTCGAATACTTGATGAGAACGAGCGTCCCGGTAATCGTCGGCCACAAGGCTAACCGAAAAAGCATACTACAAAAATACCTCAAGTTGACCTTGAAGTTCATCGAGTTTGACGTTAGCCTAGCTAATGGTCGTTTGGTTGTAAAGCACGGTGTAGAATCAGGAGCTCCCGGTGTTAAAAAGTTCATTATAAACTACGGGTACTTACTTATAGAAGGGAAAGATCCTATCTTAGCTCCTTCAAACCTAGAGGAGCATCTCAAAGAGATAGCGGGTAAGGCGGGAGTTTGGCTTGACGTCAAGAGTAGGGGTGTCGAGACAGAGGTTGTCCGGCTAGCCCTGAGCCATGGCATAAGCGACGTCATTGTCAGCACGGGCTTTCATAACATGCTAAGAAAGGTTAAGGAGAGCTATCCCAGTGTTTTAACTATGTTGGGAAATGTTGATTATCGCCCGGCAAACCCGATAAAAGAGGTTGAACTCGCACATGCTGACGGTGTTTCCATAAATGTCCACTACATCGATAAAGAACTGGTTGAGGAGTTACACTCTGTAGGCTACAAGGTCGCCGTTTGGACCGTGAACGACCCGCAGAAGGCGATGTGGTTAAAGGAACTTAATGTAGACTACATCATAACGGATATACCAGAAAAAATAACCAAGATACTTTTGGGGTCTTAGAGAGAGGCCACAAAACCCGGGATCCGCGGGAAAGCCTGAACCTCTGCGATATGTTTTCGCTGTGTGAGCCAGCGTACAAGTCTCTCAACACCTATACCTGCACCGGCACTCGGGACTAGTAGGCCTTTCCTAGCTAAATCGAGAAAATACCTGTAAGGGTCGAGTAAAACCCTATCTCTTCCCATTTTATAAAGTATTTTCTCGTACTGCCACTCCCTCTCTGCTCCCGACAACACTTCCCCATATCCTCCGGGCAAAATTAGATCGTAGTTGTGCCATTCTCCAGTCTTGAAATCCTCGAAGTCGTAGAACTCTCGGGGAATGTCTATTACCCAAAAAGGTTCTTCAAGGGTGGTAGAAGCCTGAATTTCCCAGTCTGAACCATACGTCTCCTCGAGATCCCGCCTCCTATAGATTTTGAAAGGTGTAGAAGGCTTTTGTATTTCAACTCCGATCTCTCTGAATATGCTTGAGCAACACTCTTCGAGATGGTCAAATAACTCTGAAATCACTCCTTCAACGAGGCGGAATATGTCTTCCCTTTTTGCCTCTCTAACTTCAAAGTCCAGCTGTGTGAACTCATATGCATGCCTGCCTGTGGAAGCGCGTTCTCTTCTTTCTATGCGAATGTTAGGGGATAACGTAAAGATTTTCTCGTAGCCTGCAGCAACAAGTATCTGTTTATGGAGAATCATACTCTGGGTTAGCCTGACCCTTTCACCATAAATCTCTAGCTCGGGTCGGGTCTCGATACTGCTACCGGGGTCTGGCCAAAGGGGGTCTGTAGCCTTACTTGTTACAACGGGTAGCAACCATAGGAATCCCCTATCTAGGAATGACTTGGTGAGTGATTTCAGTGTCTCAGAGAAAATATAGAGAATATGTTTTTTCTCACTGTTTGCAAGTGAGGTGAAAATATCGGAGGTTAGGCTTGCATCAAACAGAACTTGTGTCTGGGCTTTCATTCTTGTTTCACCTTTAGCGACAAATCCTATGCATATTATTCATAAAAGTCTATTTACAATATCTAGGAAAAAACTGCAATTTTATAGCCATTTTCCCTATAGAAATCAGAACAAAATACAAAAACACTTTGCTACTGTTATGAAATTTATTTTAAGTAGAACTCAAGTTTCCTTAGAGCACTCTGAATATCTTCACTCCGAAACACTTTGGCTATTTCTTGCCTTATGGCTGAGGGAGCTAAAGAGGGTCTAACCCCGAGCCTTACAACTCTCTCTGGGGTTGCTATAGGTCCCACTTTCTCGCGTACAGCTTTCACAATCTCCTCCTCCTCGGCTTTTCCATAGTATATTACGAGAGGTGTTTCAAATTTGTCAGGGTTTTTCATAGGAACTGTAAGTGCCCATTCGACCGTCGGGTCCGACATTATGCTTTTTTCGACTGCACCAGGACTCAGCCTATAACCGCTAACTTTTAAGATTGCATCGGCGCGTCCCGCAGGGTATATGTAGCCGCTGTCACTCATAACTGCTAAGTCGCCTGTTTCGTAGTAACCCTTGTTCCACGATTCGTAAAATTCCTGTGGCGCCTCTACTGGGGTTGAAGGCCAAGGACTCCTTATCACGAGCTTACCTGTTTTTCCTCGAACAGGGATACCCGAATCGTCTACTACATCCACTGCAAATCCTGGAAAGGGAAGACCCGCGGAGCCGGGCTCGATGGGAGTGAACGTATAGTTTACGAGGTTACCCGTTAGGAAGGTGCCCACCTCACTCTGTATATACATGTCTAAGACAGGTATGCTCCCGTTTCTAGAGGATTGTGAGTCCACTATAGGGTAGGGCAGGGTTCCAAGGATCTCATAGCTCCAATACCAGAATTCCGGCTCAAGTGGCTCAGCCGTTATTATTATCTCTCTTAGTGTATCATTCTTCGACTTGAAGATAGAGGGATCCTGTTTCGCTAGAATCCGTATAGCGCTTCCAGTCGTGATAAAAACCGTAACAGCGTAAGCATCGATTATGTCCAGCCACCTGCTCCAGCTAGGCCAGTCGGGGCCACCATTATATAGCAAGACTGTAGAGCCGAGCATTAGAGGACCGAAGAGCTGATAAGTTACTCCTGTTATCCATCCTGGCCAAACAGTACAGAAGACGGTGTCCCTTGATCTAAGGCCTATCCATCTCGAAGTAGAGTATGCCTGTACGAGGAACCCGCCTGCCGCGTGTGTGATTGGCTTAAAGTCCTCTGCATAGCCGCTGTGAAGTCCGAAAAGCTTGTGGTTTGAGTCCACCACCACTTCTCGCGAGTTACAGGAGTATTCGAGAAGATCATCGTATTCCAAAAATACTCCCTTATTTCCTGAACCCTCCAATATCACCAGAACACCCTTGGAGGACAAGCGTTCAAGATAACTTTTACTGTTCCCTAATACATCTATGTTTTTTCCACGACGCATGTACCTCGCTGTTACAAAAAGTGCTTTAGCATTCCTAGTAATAACACGTCTATACATCTCGTAGGGGCTAAAGCCGGTGAATACAGGCTCGAACGGCAGTCCAGCCCTTATCGCTGCGAGCATAAAGGCGAAGGCATCGAGCGTGGGTGGACTGTAAACAACTACCCAGTCGCCCTGACGCAACCCTAGGTTTTCAAGCGCGCAATGAATCTTCGCAACCATCATTTCCAGCTGTGCATAGCTTACCGCCTCAGCATCTCCATTCTCGTCCAATCCGATAAGAGCCGGTTTTCCCCACAGACTTGTTCCTCTATGCTTGCCTATGATGTTCTCGAAGGGGCTTAGGAGGCCCCCCGTGAACCATCTCGCATTGGGCCCCTCACCTGATTTTATAGAACTCCATTTTCTCGACCACCTAAGCATATCGGCCTCTGAGCCCCAGAACTCCTCTAGTTTGCGGATACTCTCCTCATAGACCTTCCTGTATTCCTGTATCGGTATGGCTTTGTACCTCATTGATGGTGGGACAATCCTACGCGCGCTCAAACTCGGTCAACCTCTAAGAGCACCACCTGAGTATACGGCTGAGTAAGCCTCTTGAATATACGCGCTTTGCTAATATCCTCCCAGTGGACGGGTATCGCGATGGAGGGTCGCAGGGTTTTAACGGCCTCGGAGGCCTCCTCTGGGGTCATAACACCATCCCCACCCACTGGCACCAACATTATGTCTAGTGGCTTGTTCTTGACGCTTAAAATTTCCTCTATTAGATCAGTGTCACCCATGTGGTATATCCTGGGCCCACTACGGAACTCCAAGACATAGCCAGCCCCGAAGCCTCTGGGATGCTTTACAGTCTCTTGAATGCCAAGATTGTAGGCATGTACAGCCTCAACTAATACTCCGTTGCTTAACTCGATACTCTCACCAGGAGCTATTCTATTCCCCCTGAACGGTGAGACTACAACCCGAGACCAATCCTCAGCAGGAGCATGCCTCGGGTGATCATGAGTATAGAGAGCGTAATCACAACGCTCGGGCTGCACGACATCAATGCATATACTGGTTCCTTCATAATCTAACCTGACACCAGCTAACCCCCTTCTCGAAACTTTAACACCCCCGAATCGCAAGGACTTCAACACGACCACCTAGCAAATCCTAGGGACGAGAACTCCTCTAGGCGGCTCAATCACCCTATAGCCTCCCACAGCCGTCTTAGACAAGACATAACTCTTGTACTTCTCGCTTTGTTTAACCTCCCCGATAATCCTGGCATTCTTAAAACCGCTCGAGACAAGCCTCTCTAAGACAACATCTGCCTTCTCGGAAGCCACACTGAGCACAGCAACCCCCTCGCTTGCCAAATATACCGGGTCTACACCCAGCATCTCAGCATATCGCTTAACGGGTTCACGCACGGGTATATCCTCGTCTCTGACAACCATTATGAGCCCGCTCTCCTGCGCCCACTCATTCAATACGCCTGCGAGACCACCACGCGTGGGGTCCCGAGCTGCGTGAATATACCCCGCGAATTCTTCAAATACTGGTAGAAGTGGGGTCAAGGGCTTAGAGTCACTTTTTAAAAGTCCATGAGCTATCTCCTCCACATCTCCTAGTCCTAGCTGCGACATCAGGATAACGGTTCCGTGGTCACCGATATAATCTGTCACAATAATCTTGTCCCCCGGTTTAGGCTCGTCCACAATAGGGTGTACGGCAACTCCTATACCAACGGTTGTTATCACGATGCGATCTAGTTGACCCTTAGGCATCACCTTGAAGTCACCTCCAATTAGAGCTACACCCTCTTTTTCCAGAACAGATATTAGGGAGTCCACGATTTCCTCTAGCGTTTTCAGGGGGAGCCCCTCCTCTGCGACGATTGAGTCGAGCATGGCTATAGGTCTTCCACCCATCATCACGACATCATTTATCGAGCCGGACGCTGCTAGACTTCCAATGTTACCGCCGGGAAAGAAAGGAGGGTTAACAGTATAAGAGTCAACGCTTACCACTAAGAACTTACCGTCAGGCAACGGGATAAGGGAGCCATCGTCGGGTTTATCTATCCCGACACCCCCCTCGACACGCTTGAGGTTGTCTGTAACCCTGCTAAAGACTACTTTTCTGAGAAGCTCTATTGTCTCGCTTCCTCCCTGCCCGTGCGCAAGAGCAAGGGCATCGATTTTACTCAACCCGGGTCTACCTCTTCTTGAGCTCCTCTGCCAGCCTCAAAATATTCTTATACATTTGTGCCATTAGTTCGCCTTCCTCGCCCAAAGTCTCTCTTATGAAAGATATTTGTTCGAGTATACTTTCCTCTGTGAGCTTAGTTATAATAACGCCTGCATGAACCACCACAAGGTCACCCTTCTCGACTCTACCCTCCGATATTCCTATAAACACTTCACGTGTAATCCCGTCGCCATAGTCGACCTTAGCGACCTTGCCGTCAGTGTCCAGAACCACCGCCGAGGAACCCCAGCACATACTCTTCAACTTTTTCAAAGTAACACGTTAATATATATTAATTGTAAAAAAGAGAATAAGAATAACGTCAACATCTATATAAGGCGCTTATCCCAGCTTGAACTGTGGCCCAGCAGATATTCATTCTACGCGACCCACTACGCTGCTCAGGATGCCGTTTATGCGAGGTCGCATGCTCTCTACACCATGAAGGTACTGTATGGCCGGAGGCCAGCAGAATAAGAGTATTCGAGTTATACCCTGGGGTGGACGTCCCCCAGACTTGTGCGCAGTGCAGGGACTACCCCTGCATAAAGGCCTGTGGCCAGGCGGCTCTAAGGGTTGATGAGAAAACAGGTGCGGTTATAGTCGACGAGGCAAAATGCACGGGTTGCGGGGACTGTGTAAGGGCCTGTCCGGGCAAGGTCATGAGGCTACACCCGAAGACAGGTAAGGCGATGGTTTGCGACCTTTGCGGTGGTGAGCCGGAGTGCGTTAAGGCATGCCAGGATGCTGGCTTCCATGCTCTACAGGTTGTACCTTATGAGAGTGTTGCCCTCAAGATCTACTCAATATTCCCCGAGGAAGTGGCAAGGAGGCTGCACGAAACACTTTACGGGGGAGAAGAGGTGTTTCTAGGATGATCTACGGGTATCATGGTCGCCTATTAGACATAGACTTGTCCCATGAGAGAATAGGAGAGCATCCTCTAGAGGAAGAAGTTCTACGCGACTATATAGGGGGCCGAGGACTAGCCGCTTACATTCTTCTGCGAGAACTTGGCCATAGATGGGAAAATGTAGACCCCTTAGGGGAAGAGAACATACTACTCTTTCTAACAGGCCCTCTTACTGGATACTATCCCGGAGTTAAGCTTGCGGTGTCAGGTAAGTCTCCACAAAGTAACGGCATTGTAGGGAGTGTGCTTTCCTCAGAGGTTGCTATTGAGCTCAAGGCGGCTGGATATGATGGTGTATTGGTCAGGGGTAAGGCTAGGGACCCCGTCTATGTATACATTGAAGGGGAACGGGTAGAGATAAGGGATGCAAGCCACCTATGGGGTCTAAACGGGCGTGAAACATTCAGTAGGCTGATGAAGGAGGTCTGGAACAACCTTAAATCTAGGAATCTAGCCCGTCAAGGGTTGACAAAAGAGCCGAGCTTTGTCTACATTGGACCTGCAGGCGAAAACAAGGTCAGAACTGCAGCCGTTATGGCTAAGCTGGCACACGCCGCCGGCTACGGTGGTTACGGAGCTGTCATGGGCTCAAAAAACCTGAAGGCACTCGTAGCAAAAGGATTTGGTCCCATGCCCAAGCCAAAGCACCCTGAGTGGGTCAAGCTTCTCATTAAAGAGTCCTGGAACAGGCTAAACCGGAGGACAACCTTCAAGCAGTGGGGTACGGGTTCAGGGGGCTACCAGACCGCCGCGCTAACGAGCAGTGAGCCTGTGAGAAATTGGCAGGAGGAATGGCACGACAACCGCGCTATGGGACAACAATACTTCGAGGCTCATTGGGTTAAAAGATTCTGGGCTGATTACGGGTGCCCCTCGGCCTGCATGAAAATATCCTACTTGAGGAGCGGGGCTAGAAAGGGTGCCCTTACAGACACTCCGGACTATGAGCTTCAAGCCTACATGGGGCCAAATCTAGGCGTCTTCGAGCCTCGCAGCTGCATCTATTTGTCATCGATCGCTGACGACCTCGGTCTTTGCGGTATACAGACAGGTAATCTTCTAGGTTTTGTAGCCGAGCTCTACGAGAAAGGTCTGCTAAGCGAGAAGGATCTCTCAGGAGTTAAGCCGAAATGGGGGGATGCCGAGGCGTTTGCACGGCTTATGTTAATGATTGCTAAGCGTGAGGGGCTAGGGAACATCATGGCTGAGGGAGGTTTTAGGTTTGCGCTTGAACTTCAGAAACTCAAAGGAGTAGATGTGAGAAAATACCTTGTACACTCGAAGGGCATAGCTATAGGGGCTCACGGAGTCAGGAGCGGAAAAGACTATCTTCCCGAATTCTCTTACGCTACAAGCACACAAGGCGGAGACCACACATCAGCCCCCAGAAAACCATATGAGGCACCCTGGGGCGAACTATGGATGACCTTCCCTGATTCAGCGGTTATCTGCGCCTTTAATGCGGAGACAGACCTTATGTTCCAGTTTCTTGAAGCGATAACAGGGTTCGGGATCACCCGCGAGGAGTGGATGAACGCTCATGCAAAAAGAATATTATCCCTCCAACGCGTCGCCCTTTTGCTCGGGGGACCAGACATATACTGGAGACCTCTAGAGGACGATGATCTTCCTCCACGTTTCTATGAGCCGCTCCCCTCAGGTCCTTTCAAAGGTAAAGCTGTGGAAAAGGAGAAGATTGAAAAAGAGAGAGCGGAGTACTTCTCCTTCATGGGTTGGGACAGCCTAGGAATCCCCAAGGAGGAGACACTACAGAGCCTGAACATAGAGTTTGTGAGACCATTCTTGGCAAGAGTCAAAGGAAGAGTGAACAATACACGAGAAAATTAGTTTATCTCTCTTGCCGTTATCATATATCCATGTACCTACCACAAGCTAGCTCTTGATAGGCGAACCATTCAAGTTATTTTATTGACCAGCACTCCAGGCTAACAGATAACTCGATCTCCATTTGGATTAGTGCTTGATGCGGGAAATAAAAAGCAAAGGAGGTTTCCAACGCCATAATATCCAGATATGAGAGTAGATGGCACGTTTAGGCATGAGTCGAGGCTATTACCCCTCGAGACTCTAGTCTACACACTTTAAAAGAGGGGAGCCACGTCTTACCCTTGCAAGGCTTCACGATTGTATGCCCCTAAAGTACCAGGGAAGTGAATACTAGAACACAGACACCTGCTTACCACCGTCGACAGGTATCATGGCCCCATTTATGTAGGAGGCGTAGTCACTCGCAAGGAAAGCTGCAAGGTATCCTATCTCTTCTGGAGTTCCCAAACGTCCAGCTGGGATATCAGAGGTCAGTCTTGATAAGGCCTCTTCGAAGCTTATCCTTTCCTTTTCCGAGGTAACACGCGCTATCTCTTCTACCCTCCTTGTTTTTATAACTCCAGGCATGATCCCATTAACTGTGATACCATTGGCCCCGACTTCACGGGCGAGGGTCCTTACAAGCCCCGCGAAGCTGATCCTGATCACGTTGCTCAGAGCTAGGTTCGGGATGGGCTCCTTTATAGCTAGGCTCGTGAGGAAGATAATCCTCCCCCACCTCTTAGATATCATGTAGGGTAGAACTATCCTAGTGAGGTATATCGCGGGATAAATCAGTAGCCGGAAAGCTTCCTCCCAATCATTCATATCGAAGTCCATGAATCTCCCGGGCTTTGGGCCTCCTATCGAGTAAAAGAAAACGTCAGGCATTCCCAGGGAGCCAAGTTTCTCAGAAATTCTTTCCAGGTCCTCACGCTTGGTGAGATCTGCTGGGATAATGTGAGGCTCTCTACCGGAATACTCCTTGATTTCTTCGCTAGCCTCCTTCAGTCTAGCCGGGCTCCGAGCCACAATAATAACCTCGGCGCCGGCTCGGGACAATACCTTAGCAACGCCGAGGCCTATACCGCTTGAAGCCCCGGTGACCAGGGCTATTTTTCCTTCTAGGCTTATTACGATTGCCATAAAATATAATTGATTCATATCTCTAGATTTATTTTTGTCTAGTGACGCACTAGTTCTAATTTATACGCAGCAAAAGTTTATTTTGCCTAACAAGTGGAAGACATGGGTGCAGGTTTTCTTGGAACTCAGGGTTGAGCGGCTCACAGCTTCCATAGACAGCAGTGAGATAGTTAAGGATATAGATCTCCTTCTTAGAAGTGGGGAAATTGTACTCCTGCTAGGCCCCAACGGTGCAGGCAAGACTACGCTTCTCTCAGCAATAGCTGGGCTTCCACGCGTTCATGTTTCGCGTGGCCGTATTTTGCTGGGAGGCGAGGACGTTACCCCTCTGCCAGCCTATGAGAGAGCGAAGAAAGGCATAGTCCTATCCTATCAGATTCCACCAGAGTTAACGGGAGTTAAGGTCTCAAGGCTGGCCAAACTGATAGCAGAGCGCATGGGAGGCGAAGATCTCATTGGGGCTTTATCAAATATACTTGAGATAGACTATCTATTTGAAAGAGACGCATTTAGGGGTTTCAGTGGTGGTGAGCGAAAGCGCGTCGAGGTCTTCCTGACAGCGCTTACAAGGCCAAGGTTCGCGCTCCTTGACGAGCCTGACAGCGGCGTAGATCTTGATAGCATAAAGCTTATCGCGGAGGCTATAAGGTTCATGGTTGAGGAGCTCAGAACCGGTATGTTAATCGTTACACACACGAGAATCTTAGCCGAGCGTGTCGGCGTAGAAGCCCATGGAGTGGTGTTGAAGGAGGGCCGTATAGCATGCTCGGGTCGGGCTTCTGAACTGTTAGAGTTGCTCGAGGAGAGGGGGTTTGATGGTGTCTGTGGTGGATAGGGAAAAGGTTCTTAAGGCATTGGAAAAGGCCTCGCCTTACGGACCAGACATCGACTTATCAGCCTACAAACCTGCGGGCTCGGTATACGGTTTAGATTCCTCTATGGAGGGTCTTGAAGAGTCTGTAGAGAAGAAGATAGGTGTAAAGCCGGGACAGCTGAGTTACCTTCAGTGGGGCGAGACCGCGCTCGCAAAAGCGATGTCGGAGAGGTTTAAAGAGGTGGGCGTTACTGTAGAGCCCTTAGCGCAGGCATTAAAAAAGTACGAGCTCGCACGGAGACTTGCATGGAAGCTCATAGAGCCCGACGTGGATAAATATACAGCTCACACGTTCCTGTACGGAAGGGAGGCTGGATACTTTGTATATGTGCCTCCAGGAGTAAAGACTCCTTGGCCAGTCTACACATGCCTAAGCCTTTTCACGGGTTACGATGAAGTTCAACATGCCCACAATATTATTTATGTCGACGAGGGTGCTGAAGCTCATGTCACGACAGGCTGCTTAGTCCCCCATGGGAAAAGCGGTGGCCTACATATCGGCGTGTCCGAGTTCTATGTTGCTAAAAACGCTAAGCTAGTCTTCACAATGCTCCATTCATGGGGTGAAGGAACACACGTCAGACCACGAACCGTTGTCCGCGTGGAGGAGGGTGGACAGTACCTGAGCTATTATGCCCTTTACAGCCCAGTGGCTTCAGTCCAGACTTATCCAAAGGTATACCTAGACAAAAATGCTAACGCTAAGCTAGTCTCGGTTGTAGCAGGTACAGGAAATGGCTACTATGACCTTGGTGGCGAGGCCCTCCTACGTGGCGAAAATGCCTCCGCAGAGCTTGTTTCTCGAGTTATCGCGAGTAAAGGCTCTAAAATTTACACGAGGGCTAAGATCAATGCATCGGCTCCCGGAGGCAAGGGTCATATTGAATGCCTCGGCCTACTAATGGACAACGAGTCGATAATAGAGGCCATACCTGTCCTCTCCTCCTCAAAACAGGAAGTCCAGTTAACCCATGAGGCGGCCATCGGGATGATAGCAGGCGAAAAGATAGAGTACCTGATGTCTAAGGGCTTCAGCGAGGATGAAGCGAGGAGTATACTTCTTAGAGGATTTCTCGCTGCGGAAGTGCCCGGTATCCCGCCAGCGGTGAAGGTAGAGATAGATAGGATCATAGATTACATAGTCAGGCATGCGTTTGGATAACCTCAACCATCAATTGGCGTGTATTTTTGTAGAAACGCTTGGTTTAAGCCCCTGAGGGTTTCTCAACCCGCTCAAGACACTTGGATGAAGAGATTTAAATAAAGGGATACGCGTGAAACACCTGTGGAGTCTCGCAAGATAGCCTTAGCCAGCCTGATAGCATCTCTCTACGCCATACTAGTATACATTCTTCCAATGACGTCATTTCTCCTTTGGCAGGTACGGATTGCCGACTCTCTTCTGCCCCTAGTCACTGTTCTTGGTTATCCAGCCGTAATAGGAGTCAGTGTCGGCTGTTTCATTGGAAATATCCTGGCTGCCCCTTGGGGCTCCTCAGGCCTTAATTTCCTTGACGCATTACTCGGTAGCTTGGTGAACTTTGTCGCGGGATACACTGCATATAAGCTCGCCTACAGGAGGGGATTTTTACTAAGGGTTGCCGCTGTTCTATCACAAGTTATGATAGTGAGTATTGGAGTGGGAAGCTATCTGAGGTGGTTCCTTTTATGGGCCTTTAATACAGATGTGACGCTGGTGGTCTCCATTGCAGGTGTATTACCCGGCTCGCTGGTATCTATTTTCTTTCTAGGCTTACCTCTATCGTTGGGAGTTGAACGTGCTTTAAAAACAACAGGATATCGCGTAGAGGTTTAGGACCTATAAGTCTCCCTTACACCCTTCCAGGCCGTTTCAAGTCTAGTTTTCTTCTATTCAAGGTTCCCGGTTCAAAGGAGAAGCTCACGCCTGGAGTAAGGTTATTAGATTACCAGAATCAATGTTTTCTGTATGGTTGCGATTGACGCAACGAGGCCCTCCCGCCTCTCACTCCTGGGTCGATACGCTTTCCCAGTAATAGTGCTAGTCTTCGCTACTGGGGATTTTCTTGGACAGTTCACAATCTATGTTCCCTTGGTCTTGCTCGGCATCTACCACCTTTTTTCATACGAGTTAGGCTGGCCTGAGAAGTTTTTTACACTAGTCCTTTACTCCTATTCTTTCGGCCTTAGTCTGATAGGCTATTCAAGTTTAAATGATTCTTTCTTCTTGGGCTCTCTGATACTCTCCCCGATAGCCCTTATAACGATAGACGTCGAAAGGCTCTTCAGTGAGTACCGCCTCACCAGGAGCACCCTCGAAATTAGAGGTATCAGGAAAGACTCGATCATCCCACGACTCACTGTAAGATACATCCCAACGTATCTCATAGAGGAGGTTAGAATTAAAAAGCCGATCCTCTCCCGTCTATTCCGGCTAAGGTACCTCGACCTTTCCGTAGGGACACCGGCAGGAGGAATCATGTTCAAAGGCATACGCGAGGACTCCTCCTTATTCAAAAATCTCATAGGACTTGCATCAGGAGTCGATCTACCCCATAAAGAAACAGAAAAAATAATTCTCTACTCCTCGGGAGATGGTTTTGAGGTTAAGGGATCATTTAACCGTGAGAAGGCACATAATCCCTTAACGATTTTTTACCGTTTCCTCCTTTTCTTCTCGAACACCTTCAACTCTACGCTTCACGTGGAGGATGGTTTAAATTCTCAAAGTAATACCTCCAAAGAAGATGAGAACTCCCTAACCCGTATGAGTGAAAAAGACAAAAAAGCTCCACGGGATTCAAGGTTACGAAATCGCATCGAGAGGCTCCTCTAAAACGCGGGGTGATGGCAAGTGTCCATCAACATAGACGAGAAGGTCAGAATGCTGTTCGGAGAGTACGCAGTAGACAAGAGCCTTACACGAACTGGTTCTGTTAGCAGGATACCCGCCTTTATAGCTGAGTTCATGATAGGCCGACTATGCAGTGAGCCCGGCGAGAAGTGCATCGACGAGGTTACAGCAAAGGTAAACGAGTTATACCCTGAGCCGAGCTCAAGGGAGTTGTTCCTTGGCAGGCTGAAGGAGAAGGGCGCTATAAAAATCCTAGATGAGTTTAGGGTACGCGTCAACCTGAAAAAAGACTTGTTTCTCCTCCAGATACCCGCCCTAAGCATAGATGACGCGCTCATAGATGAGAGGATAATAAAAGAGAACGAGAGGCTCTACAGTGGGCTTTGGGGAGTTGGATTGCTCATTTACGACCCTGGGCTACAGACAAAGGGTAAGAACTTGACCCCCGTGATGATGGAGGACTTCGAGCCTTTCCAAGCCTACAATATAGATGTCGAGGTTTTTAGAGAAGCTAGGACGAGTTTTTCACTTGGGGAGTGGATAGACGTGCTTGTTACGAGCGTGGGCCTAAACCCTTCAGCGTACAGTTTGAAGCAAAAGCTGCTCTTACTCGTGCGACTAATCCCCATGGCTGAAGCCAACGTTAATATCCTAGAGCTTGGACCCAGGGCTACAGGCAAAACATTCACATATAGAAACTTGACCTACTACTCGAGGATATACTCCGGCGGAATCGTGTCGCCCGCAAAGCTCTTCTATGATGCTAGAAGCAACATTCCAGGAGATCTCGTCGTGAACGACGTTGTCGTCTTCGACGAGATAAGTAAGATAAAGTTTTCAAACTCTGATGAGGTCGTAGCCAAGTTAAAGGACTATATGGTGGACGGATACTTCGAGAGGGGCGGCTTTCACCCGAAGAGACCAAGCACCTGTTCCCTGGTACTTATAGGCAACGTGGATGCAGAGAAAACTGCTACCACGCACGGCATAATCTCGCACCTCCCTAGCTTCATGCATGACACAGCCTTCCTGGACCGTGTTCACGGCTTCATACATGGATGGGAGTTGCCCAAGATTATGAAAAGCGATGAGCACCTGGCAAGGGGCTATGGGATCGCCTCCGACTATCTAGCCGAGGTACTTCACAGGATAAGGACTGAAAGCCTCGAAAAGGAGGTCGAGTCAACCTTTGAGCTGCAAGGAGCTCCAACAATAAGAGACGAGAAAGCTGTTAAAAAGCTGTTATCAGGTGCTCTAAAGCTATTATTCCCAGACGAGGGTTATGATAAGGAGGAGCTAGCCCTTGTCGCGGAACCGCTCGTAGAGCTCAGAAATAACGTGAACAGGTTGCTCAACGCGTTGTCACCACGCGAATTCCCGGCTAGAAACCTGAGATTAAAAGTGCGAGGATAAACTCCAATCCCTTTCTCTGCTATCCTCAGGAGCTGCTAGGCTTTCCGAGACGGGATGTCGACTAAGGAAAGCGTCTGCCTGAGCTTCAAGTAAATCTGCCTTATCTCCTCTACAAGTGCTTCAAGATACTCTTCAGCCTTCTCAGGACTAAAGACGACCTCACCCTCTGTTTCAGAGTAGTTGATTATGGTTCCTGGCAACGGATATGCTCGCACGCCAGCTGAGGCGGTGAAGATCGCATCGCTACTATACTGGCTTTTCTTGACGATGTTTGGTCGGAAGAGTTCAATGAGCGCAGTCTCGTCCGTAGCCGCGTGTCCCCCCTCCTTCCCCAAGTACTTTTTAGTTAATCCCCTGTCTCGTGCAAGTGTCCACCAGTCGATAAGGAGTGTCGCAAGCCTGTGGTCAAGCCAAGCTCTCCGAGCAGCGTTGTCTAAAGCGAGAGTGTTGCCCCCGTGGCCGTTTAGTATCAATGCTATTCTAATGCCATGAAATGCAATGCTCTCAAGAACGTCGTAGACAATGTTTTCCAAGCTCTCAGGCCTCACTCTTATAGACCCTGGATAACCATGTAAGCTGTTCGTGACACCGTAGTTTAAGGTTGGGAGGATAAGAGCGTTGATTTTCACAGCGAGTTTCTCAGCTATCAATTCAGGTATATAGTTGTCAGTGCCGAGAGGAAGGTGAGGGCCGTGAGGCTCGATAGTTCCTATGGGAAATATAACTGTGTCTATTCCTTCGCTGAGAAGCTTCCCGACCTCAACATAAGTGAGTTCGGCTAACCTGCGACTTGCCACGATTTCTAATAATTCCTAAAGCCAAATATCAGTTTATTGGTAGCTTTGCAGCTTTAAGCGAAGCTTTCCTCCTCCCAGCCCGTAACCGGGAAGACGCTAACCTCTGAAGGCTTTATGGCGAGTCTTATTTTCTGACCTGAGCTGAGTTCTAGCGCTGGATCGAGAAGGGCTGTTATCCTCTGATTTCCAACTCTAACCTTAACCTGGTTGAACATGCCTATGAACATCTGGATCTCGACTATGCCCTCTAGTGCGTTAGACTCGGATGCATCAACTTTAAAGTCCTCGGTTTTCATTATGGCAGCGACCTTGTCTCCCTCTCTCACGGTGTGTCCAGGTGCGATAAACCCCTCAAGCGACTGTCCATCAAAGGATACTTTTACTTTTTCTCCTGATATTTCCCTGGCAATCCCTACAAGGTACGTGCTTCTCCCAATAAATGTTGCAACAAAGAGGTTGTTAGGTTTAGAATATATCTCCTTCGGGGTGCCTACCTGGAGGATTTTACCTTTGTTCATCACCGCTATACGGTCAGCCAGGCTCATGGCTTCCTCCTGGTCATGAGTCACATATACTGTCGTTATCCCAAGCGATGACTGTATCCTCTTTATCTCTTCACGCATCTCGATTCTCAGTTTAGCGTCAAGGTTACTAAGCGGCTCATCGAGCAGGAGAACCTTCGGCTCCACTACTAAAGCTCTCGCTAGGGCTACCCGCTGCTGTTGCCCCCCGCTTAATTGCAGAGGATATCTGTCCTCCAAGCCCTCAAGCCTTACTAGTTTCAGAGCATCCCTAACCCTCCTCTCTATATCCTCGTCGCTGAGTCCAAGCTGTTTCCGTCTAATCTTTAGACCATAGGCGACATTCTCGAAGACCGTCATGTGGGGCCATAGCGCATAGTTCTGGAACACCATAGCCGTATTCCTCTGGTAGGGCTTCACGAATGTAACGTCTTGATCTGCAAAGAAGACCTTACCCTCCTCGGGGACCTCGAAGCCAGCTATGATGCGCAGGAGGGTTGTCTTCCCGCATCCACTAGGGCCTAGCATTGTGAAGAGCTCTCCATCGCGGATCTCTAGCGAGACATTGTCTAAAGCCTTAACCTTCCCGTACACCTTTGTCACATTCACGATCTTTATCCACACCATAGCTCACACCCCGATGAACGCATACCTCTGCTTTAATACTCCTACAACAATTAACATTGCGACCAGCTGTATAAATATAAGCAGCACTCCCATAGCAGCGGCGATTTGAACACCTATCGGCGACCCTCCCTTATAGACATTCATCATATAGTATGTCATTGGCGCCTGTGATGGGTTGAAGTTCCCGATCGTTATGCTCGTGCTGACCTCCGTAGCCATGTAAATAAAGCCTAGCACCGCTCCGCTGAAAATATAGGAGAGGATGAAGGGCAACACGACACCAAAAACAACCTTAGCCCTGGTAGCCCCCAGGTTAAGCGCGGCCTCCTCCAAGCCGACGTGAACCTGCTGAAAGCCCGCATAGACGGATCGAACCACGTAGGGCAGTTTCCTCACACTGTACGAGACTACCAGCACTACCCAGGCTTGGAAAGCCCCAATCGAGGCAGGGTCTAGAGGAGTTCCAGAGAATATAGTTGTGAAGAAGTAGTAATAGCCCAGGGCTATCACTAATCCAGGGATAGCTATAGGCACGGTTGCAAGAGTATCAAGTAGGTTGGAAAGCCATGATACACGTATCCTGCTCACGCCATAGCCGACCATTACTGCTACGACGACAGCCAGTATAACGGAGAGTGCAGCATAGATTAAGGTGTTCCTGATATAAGTGAATACACCAGGGTCTGTGAACAATCTCTCGAAATATTCGAGTGTAAAGCTTCCCAAGTTTATCTCGAAGCCTCTTGAAGGCATGACATTGAAGGCTAACAGGAAAACACCTATCTGTGGAAAAGCAGTTAATAGTACTAGGGGGAAGACGATAAGATACACTACGAGCTTCCCCAGGGGACCGAGTGGACGAGCCCGGGAAACCAGTCTGCCTCCACGACTGATCATCGCGTAGGAACGCATCCCCACATAGTTCCTTATGGCAAGGAAGCCCATAACGGCGATAAAAAGCATAACTATACCGAGAGCCGCAGATTCAGGTGATACTATTCCTGTCTGCGTCACGAATCCCCTAAATATCTGAGCACTCATAAGATTCCACTCCTGGAAGATTAGAGGCGCTCCGACATCCTCTAGGCTGAAAATATAAACGATTATAGCTCCGGCGACTATTCCTGGGAGAGCTAGTGGGAAGGTGACGCTCCTGAAGAGGGTGAAGCCCCTAGCTCCAAGGTTTTCTGCTTGCTCCTCAGTACTTGGGTCAACGTTAAGGAAGGCACTGTAAGCGTTGAGGTAGACTATCGGATAGAAGGAGATTATTTGTGCTAAGGCGACTCCTACCAAGCCGTCCAGTCTAAGCTTCCATCCAAATAGACTCTGGGTTACGAGGGAGATTGGACCATACTCGCTGAAAAGGATCTTGACTACATAAGAGTTTACAAAGGGGGTCACGAATAATGGGACAAGGGACAGTATTCTGAGGAAATCCTTGCCTGGGAAACTATACCTTGCAAGTATGAAAGCCATAATGATTCCTATGGCTGTAGCTGCCGAGGTCACGAAGAGGGAGAGTATCAGGCTGTTAACAAGCGCTCCATAGTTCAGACCTTTGATAACATAGAGCGTCTCGTTTCCGAGCTGAACAGCAAAAGCGAACTGCTCCCCTGGGAGAGTTTCCAGCCTAACATACTCGCGGGCGGAGAAAATTCTCTGAAAGTTGGAGTACCATGCACCACCTGAGGGTGCCCTGAACGCATTAACGAGAACAAAGAGTATGGGCGAGACAAGGAATACTATTAGGAAACTAGAACCAAAAACTATGAAGACCCACAACAGAGGGTCTAGCTCGTAAAGAGTTGTCCGGATTCTTCTCGTGAGAGAGACAATACCTTTCCTGGCTTCACGTGTCCTCTTAAAGGATTGAATTTTTTCGTAGAGAAATCCTCCGGCCGCTGTTGCAAGTAAGGGTGTGAGAAGAAACGCGACGCCGCGTGCGATTCCATGAGCACCAATCGAGATAAGGAAAAAATCATAAAGTAGAGTGAAGATTGCTAGGAAGCTTAGCCCTGAACTGAATTTAATCCACCTGTAGTCGTAGCCAAGCTTGTATAATATTACAGCCGAGGCTATGCACGCGATCCACAGTATTGGATCAACAAGGTTGAGAATAGCTGGAGCAATGAAAAACGTAAGAAGATATGCAATCGACAGGACAGCTCCGACCGTCCAAAGGGTTCCTCTCCTGATTCTCACAGATAAGCACCTAAAAATCTTAACGGACTCTCTTTATATTCTTAATTATAACTCGAGCTCTTTATACCTATACATGGTCTGTGAGCGTGTTTTTGCCCACAGGAAAGATATTTAAGAAGAAAAAGGGAAAAAAGGGGAATTCTTTTTCTAGGAGCCGGTCATCTGTTTGAGAAGTGATTGTGTATTGAGGTATCTTTGTCTGGCCCCTTCGCGCCACTGGTTCATCAAGTCCTGGTATATTGAGGGGTTACTAGCCAATTGGTTGCTGATATTTATTGCGTAGTCGATGGTGAATGTAGTTTTCTTCTTTGTTAATGGGTCAGTGAATATTATTGGGGCAGTTAGAGAGTCAACAAGCTTATTGAATTGGTCCTTAGTTATCTTACCGTTGAGGTATGCCTGGGCGATCTGAGCCCAAACGGGTTGGAGGTCGTCGTGCGCGTCTACAAGTGTTGCTTTAAAGTAGTCTACGACGGCAGTAACCCATAGAGAGGATAGCGTCTCATTAAAGTTGATTCCACCAGCGTTCTGCACGTCTTCAAGGGCTTTCTTCAAGTCAGGTCTCTGAGCTCCTTGTGGAGTATCAAAGACCTTCGGGTTGATCGGAAGCCTGTTAATATTCGGGTCAAGCCATACTAGCTGCCCTCCGGTCTCGTTCAGAACCCAGGCGACAAAAACCGCCGCCTCCCTTGGATGGCTTGCACCCTTAAGTACGGCTATTGGGTCGGCATTTACTATGCTTTCACCGTTGGGTATGATGTATAGACAGGCAGGGTTTTGTTGTTGTGCAGTGTAGCCGTAGAAGTCTATTGTTGTCCCGACAGCTATGTCTCCTCTTATAACTGCATCTCTGACGTCGCTGCTACCGCTGTAAATCTTAGCGTTAGCTGCGAGAAGTGTTAATGCTTTCCAGCCTGCGTCCCATCCGTATGCTTGAAGAATGATCTCGAACATTCTAGTGTTACTTGTACTCATCGTTGGGTCAGCTGTGCCTACAAGTGGTACTGCTGGGAGGTTTTTAGCGTAGATAGGGTTCCCGAGATCTGACCACTTCTTTGGCATGGGTAGCCCGTATTTGCTTAAGAGATCTTTGTTTACCGTGAAGCCGAAACTGCTTATACTGGCGCCTATCCAATGGATAAGGCCGTCGTTTCCCACCTTATAAGTTGGGGCCCCTGCGATAGTTTTGGGTATCTTTGCAAGCTCCTGCTTGACTAGGCTAAACTCGGGTATCTTATTCTCGTCTACAGGCTCAATGAGTCCCTGCTCGTCTATAAGGTTAAAGAGAGTAGGGCCTCCGCCCCACGCTACATCTATTCCCCTACCCTTGGAGACTGCATTTTTGATGTATTCAGGCCATTGCTCTGCATTCACAGGCAAGAATACTATATTTACAATGTTGTACTTTTTAGCTACGTTACTGTTAAGGAACATTCTCCTGGTGAGATCCTGAATTGTTTGCTCATGCCTTGTGATTACATAGAGCGTGACCCCGCTTGGCTGTGTCGGCTGTGTGGGTTGTGATGGTTGTGTTGGTTGTTGTGGTTGTGAGGGCTGTGTTGGCTGCGATGGCTGTGATGGTTGTTGTTGAGACGGCGGAGCCTGCTGAACGGGTGGTTTTTGTAGGAACAGGAAAGCGGCTCCAATAACTCCGATAAGAAGTACCACGGCGGCTAAAACAACGATGTTCTTGTTCATTTTATATCACTATCGAGTATCCAGCATATATGTTGCTTAAATCCTTAACCTGGCTTACCATATAAGAAATATACGAGAAAAAGTTTTACTTAACTAGTCTTGTGCTTGTGGAGGAATACTAACGCGAGAGCTACTAGGACAAGTATGGCCTCCACTATTGAAATTATCATCAGCGTGTTAACAGTACTTGTTAGGGAGTTAAGTGAGCTGGTCAGGCTGTCAACCTTGCTTGATAGGCTGTCGACGCTTGATTTGAGCCCTTGGATCTGGCTATCCTGGGTTTTAATTGTCCCAGCCATTGCTTGTGTATTCTGTGCGAGTTGTGCGATTGCGGCTTGGGTCGGAGCCTCAGTTAACACGTATACCCACCACCTGAAGAGATTGGTCACAAATGTTGGGCCGTCTAAATCTTTACCGTAATAGCTTGAAGCCCACGCAGGCTCATAGTCGCCGTAAATGCTTTCGCCTGAGACAACTATGAGAACGTTCTTGTCAGGCCAGTATTCAGCGGCATACATGACAAAGTCGTGATCACCTGTTCCCTTGCCGTAACTCATGAGGTCGTAGACGTAGGGAGTCGGGGGAGTGTTGTCGCCCATGTAGCTTTTATGAGCCCAAACGAGACGTATTAATCCGGGAAATGTCTCCTTTACAGGGTCATGGTATTTGCCCTGGGCGTCCTGCCAGATGATACAGCCTGGCCCATGCATGAGTATGGGTAGGGTTATATCTCTCTTCAGAAGATCGGTTCTGAGGCCAGGATAGTTGTCGGGCTCTACGAATGTGAGCATTCTGTAATAGGCTTTTGCTGTCATGTCAGGGTTATCGCTGTAGACAGCCCCGTGCTCTAGCCTGAGCTTTGTTCCTATTCCTGCTAGGAGGTCGTTTAGCTGGAGTATTGTTTTACCGCCAGGACCATAGTCGCTGTCTCCTGCTACATAGAGAACCTTGTTGCCTGTGTTAAGCCATGCCTTAATTGCTGCGATTTCGTCTGGACTGAACGCGACTGTAGGTTGCCCCAGTAATAGTATATCAACGTCTTTTAGTGTTGAGGGGGTTATAGGCTCTTTTATAATCTTCCATGTTACGAAGGTTATGTTCCCCATTATATAGTTTAGATATTTGTTGCTTTCACCGTGACCTAAATCGGCGGCAACGATAACTGGCTGAGCGGAAATGTTGTGGGAGAAAGCAATAATTGCCATCAAGAACAGTAATATGATTAATGTTTTTTCTGTTTTCATCGATGATGATAGGGCTAAAAAAACTTATAAAATTTACCTTTTCACTTTTTCCTCCTAGTGTATTTCGTGAGACCCAGCAACAGTATAAAGAGGGCTGCAGCTATTAGGACTCCAAGCAGGATTGTTGCAAAGTTCAAGGATTCAGGCTTGGCTTCGCTTGGCTGTGTCGGCTGTGTGGGTTGTGATGGTTGTGTTGGTTGTTGTGGTTGTGAGGGCTGTGTTGGCTGCGATGGCTGTGATGGTTGTTGTTGAGACGGCGGAGCCTGCTGTGCTGAATACAAGGTAAATTCTTTTGTGGTCTCGTGGCCAGCATAGTCTATGACCTTTACTACGAGTTTAGCTTCGCCAGCGTTTTCAGGGATTTTTCCTTGGAGTTTAAATGTCAGGGATTTCAAGGGGTCAAGAATCGTCCCGGGAGTATAGAGTTGTGGGCTTAGTGCATACTCATTGTTTCCTACTACCAGTTTTGCCGTGAAGTTTGCTACACCCCATTCCTCGTCGCCCGCGCTTATGTATGCCTGGAAGGAGGCTCCAGGCACGGGTTTCTCAGGTATAAGCATTTTTAGATTTATAGTTGGAGGTGTGGTATCAGGGGCGTTGTTCAGTGCTACGACGAGTTTACTCTGATATGGGAGTTTTATTCTAACAGCTAGGAAGAGCTTGTCCCCCATCACTAACTTGTCTGTGACGCTGAAGAGTGAGCCTCCAGTTGACTCAATTACCTTTGCCGAGAAGTCACCGTTCCAGGGTAGACACCAGACCATGGTGTTTTCCAAATTGAGGTAGTTTAGCTTGTTTTCAAGTGTTAATACGTATGCATGCGGCCACTGATACAAGGATGTGGGTGTAAACACCTGGTTTGAGACGCCAAGGTTATTTCTAGGCGGATAGATTCCGACAGGGATGGAGTTTTGTGCAAGCTTACTTGAGTCGTTTGCGAAGCCTATGAAGGTTGGAGGCTTCACGGGGAAGTCTATTAGTCCAGATTTGAGGTCGAGCAAGTAGAAGTCTAGCCCATCGTATATTGCTGAGCCCATGCCAAGGGTAGTTATCGTTAAAAAGTACGTAGTCTTGCCTGTGCGGGTACTGGTATACTTGACAAAAAGGTCTCTGTGCACGTGTCCAGACAAGACATAGTTAACGCCGTTTTCCTCAACTATCTTCAGGAAATACCGGGTGATGTTCATATTCCCGCTCCAAGAGGAGTATATTGGGGAGTTCGGGTTCTTCTGTGGATCGTATGGCGCTATCACTTTTGCGTCATCGTAGGTTGTCTTTAACTCGCCCTGGTAGTAGAATACGGGGTGATGAACAAGTATCACTTTTACTGGTATCTGGGAGTACTGCTTTAACAGTCCTTCGGCCCATCGTAGTTGCTCCAAAGTCGGGTAGCCCTGCTCGTACGAGTATAGCCCGATTATCAGTAGCTTGTCCGCTATAACCCTATACCATGTCGTGCTCCCGAAGTACACAAGCCATGCGTCAGGAGGAGTATCGTGATTTCCCGGGATCGCTAGAATAGGATACGAGTAGAGAAAGGCGAGCTCATATGAGTATGCCCATCTATACTGTTGCTCGCTGGCTGTGTCAGCTATATCACCTGTGTCAATGATGAAGTCTGGCCCAAGAAGGCCCGACATAACGTAGCCCGCCAGCCTGTTCATGTCGCCAACAATCACGTCAGGTTGTCCGGCCCCGTAGTGCTGGTCGCTTACGTGTACTATTTTAAGCGTCGTCTTGGAAGTGTCGTAGACCCATACACTCCTAGGAATCTCTGTTTTAGACTGTCCTACAAGTACAAGATCGTAGAGGCCAGGCTTAACGTCGCCGGGAATCGTTACTGTTACGACTCCGCTCGAATAGGAGACCGTTACGGTGTAGTTTGCAACCACTAGTTTTTCTCCGTTTAGGAAGACTGACCATATGTAACCTGTCTTTGGCTGGTCCTGCGTGCCGGCTAGCTTGAACGAGAAGCTCTTTCCCGGTAAGACTATAGCTGGTTTACCCATGCCCAGGTCAGGGGAGACGGATACCCGTGATAGCGACGGGATTCCTGGTAATGAGGGTTGAGAGGCGGCGATGAGAGAATAAGAGAGCATTAATGCTAAAAGCACAAGGGTTGTTTTTTTCTCCATCGGGTTGAGATAGTTAATATTCTTAATATGATTTTTGGTTAATGAGCCTTAGATCGCAAGAATTCGCGAAGTTTCATAGCGGCTTTTTCGGAAACAGATAGGCTTTCGCTCAGACTGTTGAGCCACACCGGAAGCAGGTTTAGCTCTAATATGCCAAAAGCATAGTCGAGTGTGTCGGGCGAAAAATAATATCTTATGATGCTGGATACGCCCATATTCTCGACTTCACGGAGAAGGATTTGTCCGTGCTTACTGGGAATTTCCTCAAAGGAAATCTTCTCCATTTTACCATTCAGTACAGAGAGGAAGCGTCGATTCCAAACATCAGCAACAAAGCCATTGTATAGCTCTCCTGGAGAGCTCAAGTAAGTCGGTATACTTGTAACGTGGATTTGTACCTCGCCTGGAGCCCGAATAACTCCGATCTCTCCACAATCACTCAAGTAGCGTCTAAGGCACACAGTATACCCTCTACTAGGATTAGCTACCGCAACCACCCGGAAGAAAGCTCTTTTACCCCTAAAATGTACAGCAACCCCTCGGTTGCTTGTTACAGAGAAGTCTATCGGAAGACCAATAAATGAGGCTCTCTCAAGTGCCTCAGCCGCTATCTCTGCTAGGGCTCTCCCAGCAAGCTTTTCAGCCTCCTGCGATACAGCGTATTCTTCCGGGCTAGCCATCTCTCACACCCTACAGTTTCACCCGATCCCACGGGGGCTCGATCGCATCGAGGCGGTCGTGAGTAATGGGTCGAGCAAGCTCGCGCACATAGTCAGGGAACAAGGCGATATAGTTTTGGTAGCGGTAATCTCCAAGAATCAGCACGGCTTGATCTCTTGGTCCCCTGAGTGCCCTGCCCAAAGCCTGAGATGCTTTTCTTATCGCTGGATAAACGTACGCATAGAAGCGTCCTTTTTCCTCGCCGTAAAGCTTCTGGTAGTATTCAATATACAGTTTTGTCTTTGTCGTGGGTCTTTCGAAGGGTATGCCTACCAGGAAAACACACATAAGCTCCTCGCCAGGATAATCTGCTCCCTCAGCAAAGCGTCCCCCCATTGGCGCAACCAAAAGACCATTCCCGGTATTCGCAAGAGCCTTAAACCTTCGGAGCATCTCTGATGCCTCCACGCCCGTCATGTCCCGTCTCTCCTGGAAAACCTCATAGCCCAGACTCTCGGCTTTATCAAGGAGACCGGCCTGGACGAGCCTGGACTGCACTCTGTAACTTGCAGTAAAGACCGCTGTGTTCCGCTTTATCCTTGAAAGAGTCTTCACGATGGCTTTAACATACTTGTCAGCCATCTCGATGCTGAGCTCCTCTCCTCTAGTTGTGAGGTCTTTGACTAAATAAACTGATGCGTTGGTCTCATCGTAAGGGCTAGGAACAGTAATAACGTAATAGTCCCTGAGACCAATCGTCTCCGCAAAAGCCTCCACAGGAGCCAGGGTTCCAGACATAAAGATGACACGCTTGAATGACTTCCACACGCTTGAGAGTATCTCACCAGCTCGCATGTCCCATATGTTGAGGTAGATTCGTCCATTGAGTTTCTCAACTATGTGGGCTATGCCCTCAACTCCCTGAAGCTTCAGAGCCGTCTCAAAGAAGGTAGAAAAATGGTATAAACTCGACTGAGGTCTCTTCCCCTCCTTGAACCTCTTCTCCCTAATTCTTTCTCCTAACTCTAGTGCACGCACAAGCATTCTCTCATAATTTCCGGGTAGAAGTGATTCCGGGCTGAAGATATCGCTTTCCTCTTCCTCTAGTTTACCGTAACGCGTGAGAACCTCTCGGTGTACAGCCTCTATAAACTCAGCGACCTCCTCGTCCTTTGCTTCCTCAGCCTCCCTGTAAGCACGCTCCATAGTACCCTCTGTTATCGTATCTCCCCCTAAGTTCAGGTTTTGAAGATTATGGGCCTCGTCTACTACGAGTATGGACTCCTTGAAGGGAAAGACTCCTTTGACACTCCAGCTCAGACTTTCATCAACAACGTAGTTGTAGCTCAATGAGATAACGTCTGCAACTCGTAGTAATTCACGCTGGAGGAAATAGGGGCATACGCCAATAGCACTCGCCGAACTATATATCTCGGAGTAGGTTAAGGCGCCTTTATCTATTAGAAGTTGAAGATCAACACCCTCCCTTAGCTTTTTATAGTAGGGACACCTACTCTTTTCGCGGCTACAAATATATGATACCTCTGAATAGTCAAGATTCTCCCCGAATCGCTTGGCAAGGAGACACATATCCTTTTTACCGCGGAGACCTAGAGCAACTAGCCTAACACCAGCTTTCTCCCTGAAAACTTTAAACTCTTCCACTGGTCGATCAGTTTCGCTACCCGTTCTCACAGCCCATACAATTCTTCCACCCTTCTCCAGGAAGGGGAGCAATGCATGTATTACTACAGGTGTCTTACCGAAACCCGTGGGAGCCTCTAAAACTATGCTCTTTCTTTTAATCTGCTCTGATATTATCTTGGCTACTTCTAGTTGGTGTCTCCTTGGCTTATACGGGAAACGTGCAGTCATTAAACAAACACTTCACATCCAATTACTCAAAACTAAAGTTTAACGCTCAGAACTTTGGAGATGTTCTACGGGAATACTGTAGGCACGTCTGTAAACTCTACTGGCCTTAATATTTGGCTAGCTCACCCGTTTTCTTTGAGTTTTTCTCGATTAGATTAAGTAGAATAAATCCAGCCATATTTAGGAGGAGCGTCGACAATACAAGTATTATCCACTCACATTTGACGGGGATCAAAGTAGGCATCCCCAACGCGTGATACCTGAGAATTTCAGAGACGTAGGTGAAGGGCAGGATCATCGAGACAACACGAAGACTCTCCGGCAGGCTGGAAACCGGGTAAAAAACTCCCGAGATACCCAGTATTATGAATTGAAGGATGTTATTTAGAGGCCCCGCGTCCTTAAAGCGTAAGACGAGAGCCCCGTATAAGAGGCCGAAGCCCATCGAAGTGAATAGTCCAAGGAGAAGTACGAGTAGGACTGGAAGCGGGTCAAAGATGATGACCTGAATGTTAAAGAGAAGCTTGAAGAAAACGTAGGTATAGGCTATCGTTAAGGTTAAGCTGATGATGCGTGCGAAAATATTTCTAGCGAAAATCAACACTCTGTTCGCGTTTGTCAGGTAGATAAACTCTAGAGTACCCATTTGTTGTTCTCGGCGAATAGCCATACCGAAGCTCCATAGGCCATATGAGACTATGTCCCAGAGGATCATAGCCCATAAGAAAGAGTTTAACACGAGGGGGCTGCTCCATTGACTTTTGGGTAGAAACATCAAAACCGGGAAGATTAAGAGAACGAGCCACGCGGGCGCAGTTATGATGTCAGCTATGATCCAGGCAGGGTATCTAAGGTAGATCTTCAGGGCTACTCTGGACACCCATGAGAGTTCTACAAGTAGCGCTCTAGGCCCTTTAACGAACCTAGTATTTCGCGAGTTCTCCCTTACTACGAGCCTCGACCTCCCATCTCTCATATACAAACCTCCCCAGGATTAAGTAGAGTAGGCTAAGTCCCAGCATGATTGCAATTTTTTGTTGGAAGTCAAGGCTGGTGGCTGACGCTTGAATTATTTGCCTGAGAAGCTGAGACGCATGTGTAGTTGGCAGTAGAGAGGCGGCAAGCCTGACTATGCCAGGGAAGACTTCCAACGGGTAGAAGAATCCCGATAACATTGCTATGAAAGAATTAATAGTGCTTGCAACAGCCCATACTTCCTTAAACCTCATAGTGAGAGCTGCCACCGCTAAGCCTATACCCGCTAGGGGGAGAAGACCGAGTAATATTATTAGGGAAGCAACCAGCCAGTCGAGTGGGCTTAATAGCGAGCCCTGTAGTGCGACGACAACTGTCAAGTCGATAGTGAATACTATTAGGATGAGAATCGACTGTGCTACCGCGTGGAATATCCAGACGAGAATTGTGTTGTTCGGGGTCAGGTAGTGTAGTTCGAAGGTGCCCATGAGTTGTTCCTCACGAATTACACTAGACATGTTCTCCACCATGATCATACTAGATATCATCAAGACTCCCCCTAGGGTAAAGTACAATAGTGGACTCTTGACCCCTGTGTTAACGGTAAAGTTGTCCAGGGCTGAGTATCCGGCCACAGCATAGCCTATACCCATGAAGAGCCATGACATCATGAATGGCATAGCCATAATCGTGAAAAGGCTGCCGACATAGCGTGTGAACAGTTTCGTCTCCTTCATCAAGATGCTGATAAACAAGGCTGCGTAGAGGAACCTAGGCCTGGCTCTCAAGTCTTTCACCAGTGTAATAAACGAATACATCCTCGAGAGTGGGCTCTATACTCTTCACACTAAGCATCTTATTGTCGGTCCTGAGTAGGTGTTCGAGCACCTCTCTCAGTGACCCTTTCTCGTCGAGTATTACCTTTAAATCAACTCTGCCCGCTGAAGGGTCAAGCCACTGATGAGCCATGCTAACCACCCCATCAAGACCTCTCAGGGTTTCAAATGCACCATTATCTTTAACTCCAATCAACTCTATTTCAAGGATGCTTTTGCTTGATATTCTTCTCTTCAGATCTGAGGGAGAACCGACCGCCAGTATTTTTCCCTTATTTATAATGGCAACTCGGTCTGACAGCATGTCGGCTTCAAACATGTTGTGTGTTGTCAGAAGCACTGTTTTGCCCTTTTTCTTTAGTTCCAAGATGATTTCCCGGATCTTCCTAGCAGAGTTCGGGTCTAAGCCTATTGTCGGCTCATCTAGGAAGAGTACAGGGGGGTCGTGAAGCAATGCCCTAGCGATGTTGAGCTTAGACTTCATACCCGTACTGTACTCTTCGACTAGTCTGTCAGCGTCCTCTTCAAGGCCGAGTAGAGATAACAACTCATCAACCCTATCTTTAGCCCAGCCGGGCTCAAGATGGTAAAGACTTGCAAAGTAGAGGAGGTTTTCCCTGCCGCTGAGCTTCCAGTAGAAGCCGCGGTCACTGTAAAGGCTTACACCTATGCTTTCACGGACTTTTTCCGGCTCTCGAACTACATCGTATCCGTTGACGTAAGCCTCACCCGAGTCCGGCAATAGGAGCGTGCTTAGGATCTTAATCATGGTTGTCTTACCGGCTCCGTTGGGACCCAGAAGGCCGAAAACTTCTCCAGAAGATATCTCAAACGAGACATTTTTCAGAGCCTCGACGACCTTCTTTCTACCCCTGTAAAATGAGGAACGCTCACGGCTTATGAAAGTCTTTGAGATGTTTCTCGCTTCAACTGCAAGCACTCAGCTCCACCTGTACACTCTTAACAGCTATCCCAGTGAACGTTTTTAAATGAGTATCGGTATCGGAAACCGATATACGATGCACATGTATTTGACCAGGTTTGCTCGCAACCCCTTGCGTGTTTTAGTCTTGACTCTATTGAGAAACAGGCCCATGAGCGGGATAGAGATAATAAACCAAGTCGAACTTATAACAGGTGGATTATGGAGACCCTCTCCGGGAAGTGTTTATCCTCTTCTTCGTGAACTCGAAAATGAGGGCCTAATAGAGCACACTATTGTTAATGGACAAAAAGTATACAGCTTGACGGATAAAGGCCTCGTTGAAGTCGAGGAGTGTGGTCTCGGAATTAAACCGGCCACAATAGAGGATGTGATCAGAGTGATAGAAGGCTATGTTGATTTCCTAAAGGATTACGTTGCACAAAACAAGCTAAACAACGAAGCTAAGGAGAAATTGATGAGGATAATGAAAGAGCTCGAGAACGTGGCTTCAAATTCATAAGATTTATTAATCTACCGTTGCTTGTATCGGTGTCCGATATGAGGAAAAACATCATCAGGGAGAGTAAGGTGAGCCGCCCAGCCGTATTCCTACTTATTATCCTCTCAACTATCGCCGTACAAGGGGTATATTCTGCCCCTATTCCTCAAGCTTCACAATCTAGCACTAGGACTGGAGCCACTTATATCTTCACGATAGAAAGCATAAGCGTAGTGGACCTTTCAGGAACTACAAAGACAGTTACTGTCGCCGTAACATATTACGGTAGGTATACCCTTTTAGGCTCAAGCATTTCACTTCAGCCACAGTGTAACGCCTCTGTGCTTTCAGGTCAGCCAGTCCTATTAGGGTCTTGGAGGCCTGGCACGACAAAGATAGCAACCTTCACGGTTGACGGTACGAACGCTACGACTCATTGCCCGGTAGGGATACTTGTCAGCTGGCAGGATAGCTGGGATGACGCTTATGGTATGAACACCCAGATGGGAGGATCTACTTTGATAAACACGGAGCTTGTTGCGTGCTGGCTCACCGATCCGAGAGTAAGCGTAAGTCCTCAAATGGTTTACATGAATACCATAAACAGCGCTGTGATAGAGATCGCTAACCAGGGGATCTCTGACATGCGAGATGTCACTGTGAGTATAAATGGTCAGGGAGTAACCCTGTTAAACATTACTGTCCCATTATCTTATAATGTCGGCTTACTTGCAGGAGGCTCAAGGATACGTATACCCTTGCAGCTTGTTCCACAATCCAGCTTTCCAGCGCTATTAGTTACTTTATCATACGTAGACTGTACGGGTAATGCAAGGTCGTCTACCTTCAACATACCGCTTTACGCTACCCAGGGTCAGAGCATAATAGTGATCCCTGATCCTGCAACAGTTACCGCCGGAGCGACAAACAAGATAACGCTAAGGGTGGTAAATCTCGGCTCGATCACCGCGAAAAACCTGCAGGTCATACTCAACCTTCAGGGATCTCCCTTGGCAATTACACCCTCCGTACTGGAGATTGGAGACTTAAACCCCGGTGAGATCAAGACATTCCCTGTAAGGGTAGAGGTACCCAGCACCGCCTCAACGAGCACACCTGTATCCTACCAAGCAATATATAACACGCCTGGCAGCGGCCTAACCTACACCCAGGGATCATTCACCTTATTCATTCTTCAAAGGTCGTCGGTAACCATCACGTCAATTGAGGTTGTCCCTCAAACAGTTGAGGTGGGCTCTAACGTTGTGTTTGCCTTGAGCCTCATAAACGACGGAACCTACCCGGTCTACGCCGTAAACGTCTCAGCATACCCTGGTGAAGGCCTCGTCTCGTCAAGGACACTTTACACCTACCTTGGCCAGCTAAACCCACAGGTTCTGACGAGCGTACCTTTCTCGTTCAAAGCACTAAAAGAAGGCGACTACGAGGTTCGATTCCTGGTTACATACGTTGATGCCTATGGTAACAAGGGCTCTGCGGAACGTGTGTCCTTCGTCAAGGTAGTTAAACCCTCCGCGTCGACAACCAGCTCGCCCCGGACTTCCGCCAACCCCACCTCGTTGCTCCTAGGTGGATTATTCCTCCTATTAGTCGCTTTGGGCGTTTACCTTTATAAGCGTAGGTCAAAGAAGGGTGCCGGGAGTTGAGATTCTCGGAGTACTTCTATTTGGCTTTCACTAGTCTAAAGGAGAAACGCGGAAGGGCGATCGGCGCAATAATCGGGGTCACAATAGCTGTCCTAGCCCTGAGTCTAGCGTTGGGAATAGGCGAGAGCTTTCAGAAAACCTTTGTGGAACAGCTTCAGAGGACAATAGCCGCTAACAGTATAATCGTGACAGGCGGGTATACAGGAGGTTTCAGCGACGCGGACATAGCCTACTTTAAAAGGATACCCGGCGTGAAGGACGCCTTTGGACTTGCAACTACTACCGGTGTTACGATCACATCTTCCGGCGAGCAACCAGTCACCTTGGTGGCTATAGACCCTCAACGCCTGCCCGATTTCCTTGGCGTCTCAGATATGCGTCAAGTAGTGGCTGAGGGGTCTACACAGCCGAGCGGGCTAGGCGTACTCGTATCATACAACCTTTGGAGTGACCCGAATACGGGGCAAAGGATCCTGGACGTCGGCTCCCCTCTCGTGGTACGTATCAAGTCAAAGAGCATCCAGCTAGTGGTTTCAGGTCTCATGGTTCAGTCTTCAAGCATGATGGGGGGCTCGGTGGGGCATATGAGCGGTGCTGCCTATATATACATGGATCCATCCACCTACTTTACCTATGTTTCCAACACTAGAAACTATGCAGCGGTTATAATATTGGTTGGGGATCTATCAAGGCTGGATCAGATAACAAAGGAAGTTAGGGCGGTTGCCCCTCCCGGATCCAATATAATTTCTGCGGCTTCCATGGTGAGCCAGTTCACGGCACTTGTAGGAGCCCTTGAGACTTTCATCGGATTGGTCTCGGCTGTCGGCATGGGTGTGACAGCCCTCTGGATATTTGACAGCACAACAATCAGTGTTGTTCAGAGGACAAAGGAGATAGGCATATTGAAGGCGCTGGGCTACACGAGTTTGGACGTGCTCATAATATTCCTTCTCGAGGCTATCATAATATCGGCAATTGGAATAGTGATAGGTCTCTCACTTGCCCTGATTCTCTCAATGTTTGTAAAAATACCTATGTTTACCCTTCAAATAGGGCTGACGCTCACGCCAAGCGTCGTGGCTCTCTCGTCACTTCTACCTCTCTTCATGAACGCGCTCGCAGCATATATCCCTTCACGTAGAGGGGCTTCCCTTAACCCTGTGGAGGCGCTCAGGTATGAGTGAGATAATTATCCTTGAGCATGTATCCAAAATATACAATAGCGCCTCAGGCCCCGTAATTGCAGTAAACGATGTTTCAATGAGCGTGAGACAAGGAGAGTTTTTTGCAATAGTGGGGCCAAGTGGTAGCGGAAAAACCACCATGTTACACCTTATAGGGGGTCTCGACCGGCCTACCAGCGGGAAAATAATAGTCGCTGGGAGGGAGATTTCTAGCCTCAGGAGCGATGAGTCGCTGAGCCGATACAGGAACGAGATCGTAGGCTTCGTATTCCAGATGTTTTACCTGGTTCCCCGCTTGAAAGTGATCGAGAACGTCGAACTGCCCTTAATTAAAAAAGGAATCCCGAGGGATGAGAGGAGGAAAATGGCTCTAGAAGCCTTGAGAATGGTGGGTCTTGAGAGCGCTGCGCTTAAATACCCTACCCAGTTGAGTGGGGGAGAGCAGCAGCGAGTGGCCATAGCCAGAGCTATAGTCGGAAGGCCTAGGATACTTCTCGCGGACGAGCCCACGGGGAACCTAGACGCGAGGAACTCTCAGGTAATCATGGATGTCTTCAGGAAATTAAACCAGGAGTACGGCATAACCATTGTAATGGTTACTCACAACCTTGAGCTAATATGGTATTGTGACAGAGTGGCTAGGATGCAGAGCGGCTCGCTCGTAGATATATATACTCCTGACACTTATGACCAGCTGATCGTAAGCTTCGTCAAAAAAGTATAGCTTTAGCAATCAAGGCTGGGAAAAGTACCTATCCAACCCCACTCTCCTACTCCCTCTCAGACCTTCCGCTACCTGTTCAGTAAGCTGTTCCCAGGAGAGGCTCCCATCTATAGCCCATCTCGCGATTAGACCAGTATAAGACTTCAGGAATGAGAGGAAGCGCGGCCAGGAGATTCCTTGCCTTTTAAGCTCTGGTCCCCAGTACTCCCACAGGTATCGGGCGAGCATGCTTCCGCTCCACACGGCTAAGCCCAGAGCTCTATTGCCGAGCTCTTTACTTAGAGCCTTGTAAAGCTCAGATATTCTCAACTTTATCTCTACAGGCTCTGGAGGCTGAGCTAGGCTCAATACCTTTCTCCTGGTTTTAATTATGTATAGCAAGCTAATATTATTTTTTCATTAAACTATATTCGTCTTAAAAATTTACAATCCTAGCTCTCTGGCGATTTCATCTGCTACTCCCCCACCACCAAACCTCGCCCATACAGCACACGTTCCCTCGAGGGAAACCATGCATGGACCATAAGGCTTTTCGGGTGTACACTTCTTTAAGAACATGGGGCAATCTGTGGGCTTAGCCTTCCCGAGCGTCACCTCCGCACACCTGCAACCCGGCGGGGTGTCCTTTCTCCACTCTTCTGGCCTGATCTCCTTGATCCCGAACTGCTTGAAAGCATCCATCCTCGCGAAAGAGTCGCGTAACCTTAGACCGCTTAACGGGAAGAAGCCTATACCTCTCCAAGCATCGTCAACCGTTTCGAATACTTTATGTATCATAGCCTGCGCCTTTAAATCCCCGCTCCAGGTGACCGCCCTCGTATACTCGATCTTCACCTTCGCTTCTCGTGAAATAATTTGCCGGAGGATCTCGGCTATGGACAACAGGACATCCAAGGGCTCAAACCCTGAGACCACAACGGGCACAGAGTAATTTTCGGCCACAGGCTCCCATGCCTTAGCACCTGTTATAGTCGACACATGTCCCGGTGCGATGACCCCCATAACGGGGGGCTCTGGTGGCTTTTCGCGGAGAATATCCATAGCGTAAAACATTGCGGGGGGCGTCAGCTTAGCCAGGCTTAAAAGTTTTAAGTTATCGGGCATCTTACCGCTTAGAACGGCCTGAGCGTATGCTGGAGCAGCCGTTTCAAAGCCTATACCTAGGAAAACAGCCTCCTTTCCATTATTCCTCGAGTCCTTGATAGCTTCAAGGATGTTCAACACAAGCTTGACGTCACCACCCATTGCCTTAGCTTCCTCAAGAGACGTGACGCCACGTACCTCATTTATTGTGCGAAGCTTGTAGGTGTCTCCATAAGTGTAGACGCGGATACCGTCAAGTGACAGCCTTATAGCATCTTCAATGTATTTCGAAGGTGTAACACAGACTGGACACCCGGGTCCAGCTACGAGCTCTAGCCCCTTCGGCATCAAGCTTCTCAAGCCAAAATGAACGATAGTCCACTCGTGAGTGCCGCAGAAGTTCATAATCTTGATGCTGTCAAGTCCGAGTACTTTCCTTGCCTGGTTAAACCTTTCATGGATGACTCTGGCTAACCTCCGTGCTAGCTCCTCGCTCCCCCTGAAGGTTTTTTCTAACTCTTCAATGGTTCTGACGTCTGTAGCTCCTGGCCTCATTACCTATTTCTTGTACTAATTCAGCCTCCCAAAATATAAGCTTCGCCTATGAGCCGTTAGTAAAAGCTTACATATCACTGTTCTAATCATGCTGGCCCACAGGAGTATATTCCGCGATATGTAACATGATGTATTAACAAATGCCTTAATACGGAAAAACGCTCAAGCCAACGATGCCATATGGCAACTAAAAGATACGACGTTGTAATTGTTGGTGGAGGTGCCGGTGGGCTTGCAACAGCCCTTGCACTGAAAACACTCCGCTCAGACCTTAAGGTCCTAGTAATAAGGAGGACAAAGTCACAACCCGTGCCCTGCTCCGTACCATACATTGTAGAGACTATAGGCTCATTAGAGGGGTGCCTTATCCCTGACTCAATACTTACAAGCTCCGGCGCAGAGCTCCTAATAGACGAAGTCGTCAAGATTAACCCAGAAGAGAAGTTTGTGCTAACTTCGAGCGGCAGGAAGATCAACTATGACAAGCTAGTTCTTTCAATGGGAACAAGCCCCGCGAAGCTAAACATACCGGGTATTGGCTTGAAGGGCGTCGTCCTCATATCAAAGGAAGGAGAACCTCTAGCTCAGGCCCTAGAGGTATTAAAGAATGCGAAACGCATCGTGATAATAGGTGCGGGATTCGTGGGAATGGAGTATGCGGATGACCTGGCAAAGGGTCGTGAAATACACGTCGTTGAGGTTTTAGACGAGGCTCTGGCCCTTTCCTTTGACAAGGAGTTCGGAGAAATCGCCAGGAAGAATCTAGAGGCTAAGGGAGTAAAGTTTCACCTTAAAACGGGGGTAAAGGAGATATTAGGGAACGGAAAAGTTGAAAAGGTACTCCTGAGCAATGGTGATCAATTGGATGCAGACGCTGTTCTTATCGGGGTAGGAGTAACACCAAATACCGAGATAGCCAGAGAGGCCGGTATTGAGTTGGACGAGCAGGGACACGTTATCGTGGACTCTTTCATGCGTACAAACATCCCTGACATCTACGCGGTGGGAGACATAGCCCAGAAAAGAGACTTTTTCACCGGGAAACCCATCCGTGCATACTTTGCAACCCTAGCAGTCTTCGAGGGCAGAGTTGCAGCAATGCATATAGCGGGGGTAAATCCATCTAAAGGCTGCGAAGGAATACTGCCAGTCTTCTCCACTACCATCGCTGGAACAGCCCTCACTGCAGCGGGACTCACCGAGAGCGCGGCGGAAAAGCTCGGCTTGAAGGTGATAGCCGTCACAGTGGAGGCACCCAACCGACACCCAGCTAGTCTTCCCGGAGTCTCCAAGATAAAGTTTAAAGCACTCTTCTCGAAGGGTGATCTACGACTTGTAGGAGTTCAAATTGCAGGGCCCGAATCCGTTGGCGAGATGATTAACTATGCAGCGGCTGCAATCCAGAGCAACCTCACAGCCTATGACATCGTAAAGCTACAGTACGCGACTCACCCACTTCTAACCGCATCACCAATAGTTTACCCACTACACATGGCAGCTTTAAGTGCAATCAGCCAAAAATGAACAGTACCTTTCATATCTAATAACTTTCCCTCGTAGAACAAAAATAACTCGTGTTCTCTAACGCCCGCCATCGCCAAGATCTTTTTCCAATAGATATTCTGTCTTGTGTGCGCGGAAACCAGCCTTGTAGAGCTCTTCTACAATTTTCTCCTTAGTAGAGTCAACGGGTATCGTTATAAGATGGATATCAGATTGAAGCGCGATAGAGCGTAACCCGTTAAGGAGGGCCCATAGTGCGTCGATAGAACTATATGAAGAAAGAGCTACATAGTCTATGAAGAGCTCGTCGTCCATGGAGAACTCTGCAAGCCCTTTTACACGGGTACCCCTGTAGACAAGCAGGGCCTTCTCACCAGTTGAGTACCTCTTATACACCATCCTGTCTACAGGCTCGGTAAGCGTGCTCCACCAAGTTGTAGGCTTGAAGCTTTTAAGCCTCCTTATAGAGGAAGCCTTCTTAAGCTTTAGTGTAAAAGCATTCATAGGCATCTCGACTAGACGTGAGGGATCTGCCGCGAGGAACAAGATGACTCCTTTCACATTGTACCCCCTCTTAAGATAGAAGTCCAAGGCCCTAAGGTTGCCCTCCTTAACGCTCAACGCGACTCTCTCAACATCCTCTCGCTTTAAGAGCTCCTCCACGGCCTGAATGAGCTTGCCCCCGATACCCATGTCCCTGTAATCTGGATCCACAGCTAGACTGTCAATATAAGCAAGCTCCCTGTACTTGTAGGCAATTATGAAGCCTACGACCCTCCCGTTAACCTCTGCCACTAGGACTTTCCGTCGTCTCGAACGAACGCCAATCATGGCCTTGAACCACTCGAGGTCTTCCTCGTCGAGCCCCTCAAGCGATTTCAGGTGAATACGAAATATGCACTCAGCGTCACGGGAACGCGCGGGTCGAACTATAACCTCGGTTGATCGGCTTCCGCTCGAGAAGGAAGCTTTGAGTCAACTCATTAAATTAGACCACCTGCCGACACGTATGATAAACGAGAGATTTTTAAACTTTTCGTTTTACAGAAAATATATCTTTCAATAACCCAGGGAAAGCAATATATTTCCTTATACAGGACACGCATACATGAATCACTTATGGATAATACGACGATCAAGAGGGTTTTACTATTCACTCTTCTAGCCTATCTCCTCGCTTTTCTAGTCGACTTCATTCTTTTTGCGACGAAAGGCTATGAGCACCGTCTCGCACTTAACTTGTGGGCTTTTTCCAGAATGTGGATTGTCACTATAGCAACCATTATCTCTCTCAGGGTTCTCGGTGAGAATGCGTGGTCGACGTTAAAGAGCCATTTGGCAATACACAAGAGATCCATTATTCTTTTCCTAACTGCTCCCTTATTTGTATATGTTGCTCTTGGGGTCTACATCGGTATAGCTGAGCCACTAGGGCTCTTCGACTTCAATTCTTATGTAAACAAAATACGAGAAGTCCTGGGAAGCCAGCTCCCGCAATTAACGGAGGGAGATCTACGAGACCTTGCTGAAAAGATCGCGTATTCGACCGTAACAGTCAATGCATATATAGCAGCCATAACCATTAACGCGTTTTTCGCCCTTGGAGAAGAAATCGGCTGGAGGGGATACCTGTACCAGCAACTCGGTTACACACCTAACCTTAAAAACACAATAATAATCGGTACGATTTGGGCATTGTGGCATGCACCTGCAATCCTCTTACTAGGATACAATTACCCTGCTAGTAGAATATTCGGGCTCCTGTTCTTTATCCCTCTCGGCATAGTTCTCACATATCCACTCCTACTATTCACAAGTCATGCGAAAAGCGTCTTACCAGCGGCTTCACTGCACGGAGCATTCAACGCGCTATGGCCTCTAACCCTAATAGCATCTAATCTCCCAGCCTTCCAGCGAGAAACGTTACTTGGCCTAGGATTACTTGGGATACTCTCACTAATCATTGCCGATCTATTCCTTTACGTTGTTCTACACCTGAAAAGACTACACCTCCCGCACCCTGGAGGGTTGGGGTTTCCTTAGGGCGGGTCACGGGTTTGTTGTTTACCGCCCTCGCCTTCACTACTTCACAGCTGGTGGCTGATAGACACCCCTGCTGCGCTCGTCTAGCGGTAGACCACGGGCCGGTTCTTCAGCCTAATGCCCCTATCCCTCACCACGGAGGGCCTCTCATCCGTTTTTCCCGGGACACGTGGCCACGCCGTTTTTTATTCCTCAACAGTTTAAAGTAGTTTTACCCCGCGCATGTAAAAAGCGAGACTCGTCGTTTTTAACTTCATTAATCTTATCAATGAGGCCTCGTTCCATCTAAGTCCTAGCAGGAAGATCCCGTTATAGGACGCATAGATTCCATCAACAATGGGTTGAAGAGGATATCCGCTTTGCACTCTTTATATTATACTTATTTTTTACCTGAATAAAATATATATCACGATTCGATCATATTATTATCAAATAAACAAAAACGAGGTGTCAGCTCTACATGAATAAATATAATGATCTTGTTTCAAAAATAGGCGATTTTTCACGGCTTGCAAGAAATTTCCTAGGGATCACTGACAACGATGTAGAGCTCCTGCATCAAATGAAGGACCGTGTTTCGCCCACATTTGAGGCCGTCATCACACAAGCGGCTACTTCCTTGTTGAATGACCCCCAGGGACAAGAGTGTATTAAACAGTCAGGCCTTAGCCATGAAAGAGCCGTGGCCCTCTTCAAATACTGGCTAGAATCTGTATTCACAGGAAACTTTGATGAAAAACACGCCCTACTCGTTGCAAGAATCTCTCTTGCACATGTGAGAAACGGTGTTAGTGAGGATCTCATGGTAGAGACCATGGGCGCTTTTAACAGGGAACTTTTAAAGCTATGCTCGACTCCGCAAGAAAGCATAGCTGTTACGAAGGCCCTTTACTGGAATCTAAGCGTTATGATCTCCGCATACGAATATATAAAAGACCTCGTCTGGGTGAAGACTTTAGGAGTAGGAAGAAACCTTGAGGAAAGACTTGTCAGGCTGAATGCGAAGGAAGTCTATACTGAGATTGCCAGGCATATATACTAAAACTCCATAATATTGCAGTGTGAGATCTCTCTTAATGCAAGATTTTCACGCTTAATTTT
>ERZ1669249.30-NODE-30-length-105006-cov-20.860716_pt1 | contig 105006 bp, 107 predicted proteins | sample MGYA00579293_ERZ1669249 | MGnify/ENA primary metagenome ERZ1669249 (study PRJEB41166, sample SAMN08046057) | hot springs metagenome | biome: hot spring; feature: neutral hot spring; material: thermophilic sediment; isolation source: thermophilic sediment from... | reverse complement strand
CCTCCATACTTTTCTAGCACATTCTTAATCTTTGTCACATCTGGAACATAAAATCTGTATGCATATCGTGTAGACTTATCAAATATTTCAAAAAAGCCTCTTCGTGTGTCTATAAATATTTTGTATCTACTAAGATCTATTGGAAAGGTTAAAACAAATCCCCCAGCTTTTATTCCATCACTTCTAATCTCATAGCTGTTTATAGGCATAATCATTTTCTTTGGTGTTATAAAATATGTTACAATCCTAATTATACCAAATAATATTGAATAGAAGGCCACATATCCTATGAATCGTTGAGTAAAGCCATTACTAGCACTCATAATAGGAGATAAAATGTTGTTTATGAAGCCAGCAAGAAGAAACCATAATATTAATGGAATAAACGTCATGAGTATCATGGCCGTAAATTGTGGTTTTAATTCTTTCTCCAGTTCAACATCTTTTAGCATTAAATTCATTACCTCTCGTGGACTTGCTTTTAAAATTAAAGTACCTTTTATTTCTATGCTCTTTCTTTTTGCTAATAATCTCGGTATAGCCATCATAACAAACATAAACACTATTACGTATACTATATTGGCTATGTAGATATAGTTAGGCGGTATAAATGTAGAAATAAGTGAAAATACTATTATTGTGATAACCATTGGTGCTAATGTGTATAGGCTAGATTTTGATAATGGCATTTTACATCACAAAGTCTAGGTCAATTATTTGGAATTTATGTAAAAAATCTTTGTGTTTTTAAGTTCTTTTCAAGATTTTTTACTATGAATATTTTATCTCCATTCAATTTTATATTTATTTGCTCAGCAGCTTCTTTATATTTGCAAACAGGACATGAGTAGTTGTATGTAATTATTATTTCCTTACTTCTATGTTCACTCTCTATAGCTAATTGTAGTGCTGTACCACATTTTGGGCATGGATTTGCATTTTTTCTTATGGTGCTCATGATGGCACCTCTTCACTAAGTCTCTATTTAATGGATGTGTCGCTTGTTTATTGTGCATTAGTTGTTGTTCAAACTCTAATAGGTAAGATTATACTGGGTTGCTCATAAATTTTTTGCTAAGTTGCTAGCAATATTCTACTAGTGAACTGAAATGCAGACATTGTTTAAATTAAAAATTGAAAAAATAATGAGTGAAGTCAGGAAAAGTTTTGATGTAGATTTAATTATTTTAAGAAGTAGTGATGTTCTTTCATATCTTTTTGCTGAGATTTATAATCCACCACCAAATGAAGTATCAGTTACATCTGTGGTAATAGATATGAGAACATCGTCTGTTACTGCATATGTTTCATTACTTGATTACTTTCGGGTTAGGGAGTATTATGGTGATATTCCAATGTTAAATATTGTACCCTTTTTCTCTTGGTCAACAACATTTTTAGACAACCTTAATGTGATTAGTTCTGATGAAATGAAGAAGAATATAGAAAATTTAATTGATAAAGCAAGAGCCATAGCCTCAGATTCTTTATCAGCTTGCGAATCGAGACTATGTGTAAATATTAAACCACTTATTAACAAAATTCGAAGAACAAAGTTGGATGAGGAGGTATCCATGATTAAAAACGCTATAAGAATATCTGAAAAAGCAATTGAAGAAGTTTCTACTTTAATAGCTTCTGGAATTAGCGAGAAAGATATTGCTGGAAAGTTAATAGAATTAGCATTAAGTTTTGGTGCTGATGGCATTGCTTTTACGCCTATAGTTGCAATAGGTAGGAATAGTGCAAAACCTCATCACATACCTCAAGCTGTTAAGTTTAGTGGTCGAGAGCCAATACTAATTGATTTTGGTGTAAGATTCAAGGGTTATGTATCTGATGTAACAAGGATATTGATAAGAAGCAATTTATCTGCTGAATACGAAGGTGTGCATGAATACATAAACTTGTTAAACGAAGTTATAGATACAGTAGTTAAGGAATTGAAATCTGATATAAAAGCAGGCTTTATTGATTCAATTGCAAGAGACTTGATGAAGAGAAAAAATATTGATACATACTTTATCCATGGTCTTGGACATGGTATAGGAGTTGATATACATGAACCACCAAGAATTTCATCAAGTTCCGCAGATATGTTGGTACTTGGTGATGTTGTTACTATTGAACCTGGTATTTATATCTATAATAGATTTGGTGTTAGGATAGAGGAGAATGTGTATATAGATTCTTCGGGAGGAAAGCTTTTAACAACTTTACCAAGAGTTATACAGCTGTAACATGGTGTTTTAATGTTATGAGTAGCTACAGAGTTAGGCTATTTGAACCTGTTATAGAAGATGATGATGTTGAGGCTGTTGTATCTGTATTAAAGTCTGGTTGGTTGGCGCATGGCCCTGTGGTGGAATCTTTTGAGAAAATGTTTGCTAACTATATAGGAGTTGAGCATGCTGCAGCTGTAAGTAATGGAACAGTAGCTTTAATGCTTTCATTAAAGGCTTTGGGTATTGGCAATGGTGATAAGGTTTTGGTTCCTGATTATACATTTATAGCAACAGCAACTAGTGCTCTAATGGTTGGTGCAATACCTGTATTCGTAGATGTTAATTATGAAACGTTTAACATTGATATAGATGATTTGCAAAAAAAGATTAGTGAAACAAGTGCTAAGGCAATAATAGCTGTTCATCTTTTTGGTCATCCAGCAGATATTAAGGCTATAAAGGATATTGCTTCTGATAAAGGAATTCTTCTAATAGAGGATGCTGCACAAGCTCATGGCGCTGAGGCTTGGGGAAAGAAAGTTGGTAGTTTTGGTGATGCTGCAATATTTAGTTTCTATGCTACAAAGAATATGACTACTGGTGAAGGTGGAATGATTTTATCAAATAATAAGCAATTCATTGAAAAAGTTAAACTTCTAAGAAATCATGGGCAAGTAGCTAGATATGTTCATGAGGAATTAGGAGGGAACTACAGAATAACATCAATTCAAGCAGCTCTTGGGTTAACACAGCTGAGGAAATTGGATAGATTAAATGAGATCAGAAGAAGAAATGCAATGATATTGACAAATGAGTTGACTAAGTTAAAAGGTTATGTAGAAACTCCTTACGAAGCCCAGTGGGCAAAGCATGTATATCATGTATATGCATTGAAGTTGTTACCTAGTGTTGATAGGGAATGTGTAATTAAATGTATGCAATCTGCAGGAATCGAAACAGCAATACACTACCCTTTACCTTTACATAAACAACCACTCTTTCAAAAACTAGGGTACAAGGAATGTTGCATCAACTCATCTGTTTTATCGCAAAGAGAACTAAGCATTCCAGTGCATCCTAAACTAAGTGAAAATGATGCAAAATTTGTTGCTGATGTATGTAAACATTGCATACAATCATGTATTAAGTTATAAATATGACATTGGTTTTAACAATCATTATATTCCAATACATAAAATGTTTTGAAAATTAAGAATAGTAGTTCACTAATTTTTGAAGAAATTTCTATAGTATAGCATGTGGCATATTTAAAGCATGTTTAAACAAGGCTACATTATTTCACTATCGCTTGGAACATATTTTATTGTTATTCCTTGGAATTGCTCCCCAAACCATCTCAATCTATCTTGAATAGCTTTTCTAATGGATTCGTTGATGGTAAATCTTTGACGTGCCCACATAATAGCATCTTCATGTATATTACCCTCTGATTTGCTAGCTGCAAGCCTAATTAATGCATCTATTTCTGCATGAGTAAACCATCTTGTTGCATCTGCAATTAAGTCAACAATGTGAGGCTTTAACTCTAGACCATATCTCTTAGCACTCTTCATAGCTATGTATTTTCTGAATTCTCTATCTGGATAACCCATTAACATAACAACATCTATTCTACCAGGACGGACGAGTGCAGGATCTAAAAGCTCTGGTGTATTAGTTGTTAAAATAACTAAGGGTTTCTCCTCACTTTGGAGAAATCTGAGAAATATTGTTATTTCTGAGACATGAGTTTCGTGAATTGCTAAGTGTCTGCCAATAAGAAAATCAACATCATCTAGAAGAACAGTTACATCTTTTTTTCTTTTCACGGCTTGTAATGTTTCTTCCAATATTTTTTCAGTTAATCCATACCACATAGAGCGATATGTGCTTGGCCTTAGTTCCACTATTCTCATTTTCAATGCACTTGATATAGCTTCTGCAGAAACTGTTTTACCAACACCAGGAGGGCCTGTGATTAGTATTCCCTTAGGAGCATAGGAAGCTTTAGCAAGAATTGGTCTCACTATTACTGTTTCAATATCATTTCTAAGCTTTGGAGGAATGTCATTTAAACTCCATTGAGGTTTTCTTATCGGTATCTTAACCCTTATAGCTTCATTGAATTCTGGAATAGATATTTCAATAACATTTGTCTCTCTCTCACTACTAAGTTGCACAAGTAATGTGTAAACTCTTTGTGGAGGAGTAGAATCAATATCATCAGCAATTCCACGAAGCTTATACGCTAATAGATTCCATGACATTCTATAAAATTGCTTAACCATTTTCATTTTTATGTTTCTATTCATAGCCTTTACAATGGCAATAAATACTGTGGATCTTTTCCCAATATTCTTGAAATTCTTTTTAGTTACTAAAGCAACTGTATGTATGGTTATGGTTTCATCTCTTGACATGGTTATGTATGAGGTAATGCATTGAAGTTGTGGATCAAAATTATGTAGATATAGAGGAATAATTGAAGAAGACATTAGATAAACAATGTAGCTAAGCTCATCATCTCCTATTTTTGCAAAGTTCTTGCTTTTTATAACATGTTTAATATTGATATTGATGGGCCTGGACAAATCCTTTGAAATAATGTTTACCAAATTTACAATTTTAAGATTTGGTTTTACGGGGGCTGTTTCCACAACTGCTATTTTATAATCACTAAGCTTAACTGGTGTAAATGTTACTATTCTGGCATGCTCAATATTATGACTCACTATAGTTGCACCTTAAGTAGAACTTTCTTGGAAAGTTTTTAAATGTAGTACATAAAAACACATTGATTTAAAACTACAATTATACACATGCTTAAGTATTTAAATCTTTGGTCTATCTCAAGATATTGTGTAAAACTCTTTCAGCTTATCCATAACAGGTCTATAGAATTTCTTATAAGGTTCTCCATTAATCATTTTTTCTATTAAATCTTTTGTTCGCACATATTTCTGTTCCTGAAGTACTTTCTCGCCATATTTCTTAATATATTCTTCAATTGGAATTCCATATGTTTTTTGTGGCGTATCTCTATAAATATCGTTAAGTATGTTAAAGGCACAGAATGGTATTATTCTTCCGTCAGGCAAAGCGTAATGTATAACACATCTCATAACTCTTTCAACATCATAGTTCCATTCATCCATGAAATGCATCATTCCAATGAAGAGGAATTTGTAGTGAAACTTTCCCAAAGCTTCATAGTTTCTATGTATGAAAATATCGAGTAATATTGATCTAAACTCTTTCTTTATTTCATCTGGAACTTTATCCCATAGCACAAACTTGTTTAGTATTGACAATATAGATGTTGCTCCAAGGATTTTTGTGAGAAATGCTGGCTTTGTTTTTAGAGATTCATATTTCTTCTCTAAGTAGTCAAGCAGTCCTTCAGCGTCTATGAACCTTGTTATTGGTACGAATTCTATTGAATCATTAACTCTCTTTACATAAACATATGTGGCTGCGCCACATGCTGGATGTGTAGTGAATTCAGCTTTTTTAGATGGATCCAGCAACTCTAGAAATCTAGCTATTGGCACTGCAGCACCTACGGGAAACCAATCATTTTTTGTTATTTCTCCATTTAGCTGCTCCTCCAATTTTCTTATAACCTCTGGAATAGTAATTCTATACCTGTTTCTATCTTGTTTTCGCATCATGCCAACAAGACTTACAGGCTGGAAGTTAACGGCTCTTACAACATCCATATTATATGCCGCTATCTTAACTATATCACCTAGTTCGTGATCATTAACACTTTTTATGACTGTAGGAACAAAAACTACACTCGTCATACCACTGTTTCTGAAAACCTCAAGTGTGTAGGGAACTTCCCAATGGTTCTTTGGATTTGTCTCCGGAGTAACACCATCAAAACTTAGATAAACAGTGTTTACCCCTGCATCTCTTAAACGCTTTGTATATTTAATAGCCTCCTCTGGATTAGCTAAGTAAAGTCTAGCAAACTTTATTCCATGCGTATTCAATTGTATATGTCTAACACCCATTTTCCTTAGAGTTTCAACAATATCTTCTAAGTCATCTCTTAATGTTGGTTCTCCTCCTGTTAATTGCACAGCAACAACAATGTTTGGCTGTTTTTTAACAGCCTCAACCATTTTCTTTATGTCATCTATTGTAGGCTCATACACATAACCTGCTTTCTCAGCATAGTAGAAACAGTACCAGCAGCTTAAGTCACATCTATTTGTTGCAACAACATTAAGTAGTGCTGTGTGAGACTTGTGTAAGGGGCAAAGCCCACAGTTGAAAGGGCATGGAGCTGTTGCCGCAGTGTATACATACCCTGGACCAACACCTTCAAAACCATATCTCTCAAATTTTCTATACATTTCAGCATCTTCAAAATACACCTCCTCAATCTCGCCATGCTCAGGGCAGTGACGTCTTATGTATAGCCTATTCTCTCTTTCAATGATGATTGCAGGTAAGGGTCTAAAGCAATAGGGGCACAACGACGATGTATATCTTATAACCCTTTCCCCCTCTTTAATTGTTGGAGAAATTCCACCAAGCGAAATAACTTTCTTACCAACATAAACAACATTTTTTTCTCTATCAACATTAGCCACAATTGCAGGGGTTTTGAGGTCGTCCAATTAAAGCACCTATCCTGTTAACCCTTCCAATTTTGTAGTATAAATTTCTTTCGTGTTTAACACTAAATGTCGCAAGATATTAAAATATTATTAGTCTGGAACTCTTTATTTAGCTTTCCACTTAAAGAGAGTATTCATTCAATATCTATTTTTAGGTTGTTACTGAAATGCAAATTCCAAAAATTGTCTTTGTTGTTCCAGATACTATGATAAGATTATGGGATTACATGCCAAACATAGATTTAATGATTAATAGTATTCGCTGGAAATGGGAAAAACCAACAGCAACTACTGTATGGGTTGATTCAGGGGGTTACCAAGTGATGGTTAAAGGCATGAAACTAACAGTTGATGATGTCTTGAGTAGGTACAGAAGAATTGAAGGTGACTATTTTATGTCTCTAGATATTCCCCCTTCTAGATTTTGTTATACAACCAAAGAACTTGTTAATGAAAATATAAAGAACTTTGAATATCTCTACTCAAAACTTGATGACAAAAACATAGTGCCTATAATACATTGTTATGAAAGTTCATTATTCTTCAAAGCTCTTGATGTATACAAAAGCTATGGAGTTAAACTAATTGGATATGGTGGAGCTGTTCCACCATCACTTGCCAAAGGTGGTAGAGGTAGTAGGACAACACCATTAATACCACTTGCGTTGCTATCTAAATTATTCAATGGCGATATTCACGCACTTGGAATTGGTGGCACTTCAACACTGTATACAGCTTTGAAAATAGTTGGAGTAAAATCAATGGATTCTTCATCGTGGCGTGTCAAGGCTGCTTATGGTAAGGTCATTGTTCCGGGATGTGGTGAAAGATATGTTGGTAATGGAAAGGCAAGTTTTGGAAGAAAGGATTTATCTAAAGAGGATTTTGAAAAGCTTGTTAATGCTCTTCAAAAATCTGGGTTTCCATACATCGAAAAAGTGGATATGCTTATTAAAACATTTCGTGGTAGAGCCATAATTAATGCATGGATTGTTAAACACTATCCTGATGTGCTTGAAAAGTCAAATGGGTATTCATGGATTATAGAGTATGTTAAGAAAATAGCTAGGCTTAATGTAGATGAACTTATAAAATTATTGGATAAGAGAATTAAGAGTTTGTACCACAATTAATATTCACATGTTTGACAGCTGCTATGCGCAATATCTTCTATTGCTTCGCCAATACCTTTTAGCGATGTTAATGTGTATCCTTTTTGTATACCTTCTTTTGCTGTCTGTTGCATGCTTTCAGCTGAAGTTTTCTGAGAAGTTGTTTGACTCATTTTTACTCCAACATATATTACTTGCTGGGCCTTGGATTTATCTCTATATACTGTTATTCCTTTGCAGCCCAAAAGCCATGCCAGAATATAAACTTCCCTCACATCTTCTACTGTAGCATCAAATCTTAAATTCACTGTTTTAGAAACTCCTGCACAAACCCATTGTTGCCATACAGCTTGATGAAGAACATGCCACTTAGGCTCTATATCATGAGCAGTCCTGAAGAGAGTTTTTAGAGAACGTGGCACAAAGGGTATTTCAGATAGGCTACCTCTTTCAGCTACAAGTTTTATCATATCAGCATTGTCAAGCTCATATCTTCTTAAATATTCTAGAAACAGAGGATCAATTTCTATGAATGTTCCTACAGTTACATGTCTTTCATATGCAACTGCAAATATTGGTTCTATACTGGATGATGTACCAGCTAGTATGCTTATAGTTCCGGTGGGTGCTATGCTAGTTAGTGTAGCATTTCTCATTCCCACTTCCTTTCTGAGCTTCTCTATATAATTCCAATTAACTAATGGTCTATCGGATAACAGTTCAAGTACTTTTTTACTGGGTCTATCTTTAATTCCTGCTATGTTGAGCAATTCCTCTAAAGGTTTTGCTGTAAGCCATGTTGGTTTGTACTTTGATGAATCATAAATAGGAAATGAACCACGTTCCTTTGCCAGCTCTATACTAGCTAGTGCAAGGTTGTATTCTATCCACTCAGCAAGATGATAAGCAAGATATATAGCATCAACACTATCATATGGTATACCAAGTTTAATCAACATGTATGCCCATCCCATAACACCAACACCTATCTTCCTAGTTCTCTTAATAGCTTGTTCAAGCTGTGGCAAGGGCCATTTAGCAACATCAATAACATTGTCCATAAACCTGGCTATAACTCTTAAATCTTCTGCCAACTGTCTCCATGCAATACGCGGCATCCCCTCAGAATCTATATAAACATACTTTGACAAGTCAATGCTTCCAAGATTGCAGCTTTCCCATGGAAGCAATGGTTGTTCGCCGCAGGGATTTGTAGCGTTTATTTTCCCAAGATACCACACTGGATGTCTTCTATTTATTGTATCTACAAATAACAAGCCTGGATCTCCAGAATCCCAAGCATTTCTAACAATTTTCTCAAATAGCTTAGAGGCATCTTCATACTTCACAATAGCATCCTTGTCCTCTGCAATTGCCATAGCCTCATCAATTGTAACCATAACTGTTTCATCAATCCATATACTACCTCCCTTAGATTCAAGCTCCTCCAGTATAGCTTCTTGAACCCAGTCCTCATTGAGATAATGTCTAGCCTTAGAAATGATGTAGAATCGCGAGTCATTGCCTAAATCAGGACGCACATTTGTTCTTCTTGGATTTATGAGAGGAACTTTACTCTTCTTAATTACGGCATCCATAAAGTAATCATAAACACCAACGGAGATATTGAAGTTTTGTAGATTGATGTCTTTAAGCTTACCACTTTTTGCATCTATAAACTTCTCTATATCTGGATGCCATACATGAAGAACACCCATATTAGCTCCTCTTCTCTTTCCACCTTGCTTAATTACGTCTGTATTAGCATCAAACATTTTCATAAATGATATCGGACCACTTGCCACACCCCCAGTTGACGCTACTATATCACCCTCTGGTCTTAGCTCTGAGAAATCAAATCCTGTTCCACCACCTTGCTGAAATATTATTGCTTGCGCTCTTACAGCATCATATATACCATCGCCTTCTGGTGTTGTAATAGCATCTCTAACAGGTATTACAAAACACGCAGATAATATCCCAAGTCTTGTACCTGCATTCATCAAAGTAGGTGAATTAGGCAAGAATCTCAAATCACTCATAATTTCATAGAATTTCTCTTCCCAAAATTTTGTAGCTTCACTACAATATTCATCACTATTTCCCTTATTTCTACAATAGACAAATTCTGCTTCAGCAATAGCATGAGCAACTCTCCTAAACATCATTTGCGGAGTTTCTTTAAATCTCCATGTCTTAGCATCTTTAAGCAGATATCTATTAGCTAATACCTTTATTGCTGAAAATGACAGTTTTCTATCCCTAGGATCTATGTCTATTGGCTTACCCTTTCCATAGACATCCTTATATATTCTACCAAGTTCATACAACTTTGCAACTTCAAACCATTTAGGATTTTCTAAACCCCTCATTACAAAAATTCTTTCAACTCTATCAACAATTTCATCAACGGAAACCTCATTCTTACCCTTAAGTTCTTCAATAACATTTTTAACAATGTTCCATGCCTCAGCATCGCTGCACAAACCATTACATGCAGCAATAATACTTTTCAATAATTTATAGGCATCGAATTTTTCTCTATTACCACTTCTCTTAATAACACTAATGTTTATGGATTCTATGCTCTGTGACTCTAGAACAGATGCTGGAACTCTATGCGACTCTAATGTCATTTCTTACTCACTCGGCAAAAAACTATTTTTGCTTTGGAAACTAATATGTGCTAGAGGTAGACGAAACTATGTTGCAGTACATGTCTTCTTGAATTACATTAGAATTACTACACTACATGAATTAATCTCATAATTATGAGCTGTGTTTTATAGTGAAGGGAGTACTTAATAAATTCAGGTTTTAACATTATTTTAATATATCTTTTAAGCACTAAATTGTTATACGCTGTGCTAAAATATGTCATAGGGAAAGTGGCAAGATTATGCCCAAATCAAAGAAGACGAAAAAAGAGGAAAAAATTGTGTCAACAAAATATGAGCGCATTTCAACTACAAGTAAAACAAGTAGATCAGTAAGTAGAAGACGATTTGTTGATACCGAAGAATGGGTTTCTAAACATATTAATGAGCTTGTATCCTCTACGGGTTTAGACTTTCTAAATTTAAGTAACGAAGAATACATTGCAATTTTTACAAGAATAGTTGATGCTGTTAGAGGAGACTCTTCTACTTTAGACATGGATACCATTGTTAGAAGAATTAAGCGAAATATTGACAAAGTTTATTCGCTAATTGCTGTTGCAATTCTTGAACTAAGGGAACAATTAAGTGAATCCCAAATCGAGTTTATTGTTAACAACATTAATGAAGCAGTATTACTTTATGCTCCAAGACTTTACAATGAAGCATTAAAATTAGCTAGAACAGATCTCATTGAAAGATTGAAAGATTCCTGGAGACATGCGTGGACCTTAAAACGTTATCCCATACTCCCATTGCAATGTCCTAGATGCGGATTCAATTCTTTAATGCCAGATTTATCATGTTTAGTATGTGGAGCCACTGTATCTGAAGGTGAATTAAAGAAAGCTCTTAACTTCAGGAACATGCTCATTGAGTTTGCACATAAGGAACCATTAGAAGATGTAAAGAAGGCTATAAATTATGGCTATGTTTATTTAAGTAGTATTGGCATAAAACCTCCAGGTGAGAATAAAGATTTACTTGATGTAGAAGTATTTTTAACTAATGAAGAAAGAAGTGTTCTGGCAGACATAATTAAGCAACGTGAAAGTGAAAAATAAAATGGTTATTGAGGTAAAAGACATTAAAAAAGTAAATGAGTACATAGTGAAATATAGACTTACCTTAGTTGCGCTTATATCAAAATATGCAAATAAAAGCTATGTCATGAAACTTCTGAAAACGCTGGAGGAAGAGTCTTTACCAACGATATACACAGTGTTAGTTGTTGATGATACTAGTAATGATAAGAGAAGTGCTTACAACATTATGCTGAATCTATATTTAGATGGTGTCTGCATATTTTCTCAAGAAGGTGTGTTTAACAATTTAGAAAATGATTTAACAGTGTTGAAAAGAGGTATTAGGGAGGTTCTAAGATCTAGATCAATTCAAATAAGATTTGTAAAAAGATGAATGAATATGATAATTGAAGTACCTCAACCAATTTGTACTTCCTGCAACAAAAGACATGCTACATACCATAGAATAACGTCTGGTGAGAAGCTTTGCAAACTTTGTTTATTTAATAGTGTTGTGAAGCAAACACGAAAAATTTCTCACTATTATAAAATGTTTAGAAAGAATCAAAAAATTGTTTTTGCAATAAGAGGAGACAATATTCCCTTATCTATAGAATCATTTTTGATATTGCATCAAGCAGTAAAAGATTTTGAATTAGAATACAAAATTTTGTGTCCAGATAATATAGTAGACTGTAAAATTGTTGATAATGAAATTAAAGAACATGTTAAAGGCAAATACGAAGTATATACAGTTAAATATTCTCTTGATGTAATCTCAAAATCCTTTATTCATATGGTTAAATACATTGATGCAGTATCTGTGAAAATAGCTAAGGAAAGTGAAGCAGAAAGTGTAGTATCTACATTGTTTAGGGATGAAATGACCATGTTGTCTATAATGGGTTTTCTGCTCTTGTCCAAAACAGTTTTTGGGGAGGGTATGCCGGTAAAATATGTTGAGAGTGTAAAGATAGTGAGACCTTTTTATAATGTGTTTTCTCATGACGTAATCTACTTGGCTTATTCACTAAATGACATGGTGAAATTATGTAAGGAATTAAATAAAATAAGGATAAATGTTGATGAATATTTTCTTAAAGCATATAAGATCTTTCTCAAATCGCCTGAGTTGATGTATTCAAGTTCTAAATCTGTTGAGCTATTACAAAGTTTTGTTATAGCAAAAACTAGTAGATGCAGTGTATGTGGTTCGTTTAGTGATAAGCAGGTTTGTGAATATTGTGAGCAGTTCAAAATATCTCACTAAATCTGAGATTTAATATGGGTTTTTCATAAAAGCTTATATAGAACCTCTTCTAAACACAGACTAGACTATGGTGGTGACATAACATGGCAATGTACGGAATACCTGTGCTAATATTGAGAGAAGGAACCTCGAGAACTCATGGTCGCGAAGCTTTAAGAGCTAACATTATGGCTGCTCGAATCTTGTCAGAAATACTAAGAACAAGCCTAGGTCCAAAGGGACTTGATAAAATGCTTGTTGATAGCTTTGGAGACATTACAGTAACAAATGATGGTGCTGCAATAGTTAAGGAAATGGAGGTTCAGCATCCAGCAGCAAAGCTGCTAGTAGAAGCTGCAAAAGCTGTGGATGCAGAAGTGGGAGATGGCACAACATCAGCTGTAGTATTAGCAGGTGCTTTACTCGACAAAGCTGAGCAGCTTTTGGATCAGGGTATACATCCAACAACTATAATAGAAGGTTATAAAAAAGCATTATCAAGAGCTCTGGAAATACTAGATGAAATAGGTATGAAGGTTTATGTAGGTGATTTAGATAAGCCAGAGGAAAGGGAAAAGACCAAGGCAGAGATTAAAAAAGCTCTATATACAACCTTGGCAAGTAAATATATTGCAACACCTGATGTCATAGACAAGCTAATGGACATGGTTATTGAAGCGGCTTTCAGAGTTGCTGAGAAAAGACCTGATGGAACATATGATGTGAAGCTTGACATGGTTAAAATAGAGAAAAAGAGAGGTGGTAGCTTATTAGATAGTTTGCTTGTTTATGGTGTTGTTTTGGATAAGGAGGTTGTTCATCCTGCTATGCCTAGAAGAGTTGAAAATGCTAAAATTGCTTTACTCGATGCCCCACTAGAAATAGAGAAACCTGAAATCGATGCTGAGATAAGAATTAGTGATCCACTGCAAATGAGAAAGTTCTTAGAAGAAAAGGAAAACATTCTTAGGGATATGGTTGAGAAGATTGTTTCTGTTGGTGCTAGTGTTGTTATTTGTCAAAAGGGTATTGATGATGTTGCTCAACACTATTTAGCTAAGAAGGGTGTTATGGCTGTTAGAAGAGTTAAGAGAAGTGACATGGAGAAACTGGAAAGAGCTACTGGAGGAAGAATAGTTACAAGTATTAGAGACCTAACTGAGAAAGATCTTGGTGAATGCGCACTTGTCGAAGAGAGAAGGGTAGGAAATGATAAGATGGTTTTTGTTGAAAACTGCAAAAACCCAAGAGCAGTTACAATATTGCTAAGAGGAGCAAATGATATGCTATTAGATGAAGTAGAGAGGAGCTTAAATGATGCTCTCAATACTGTTAGAAACATATTGCGTGATCCAAAAATTGTTTTTGGTGGTGGGGCAGTCGAGGTCGAGGTAGCAATGAGGTTAAGAAAATGGGCTGAGAGTGTTGGAGGAAAAGAACAGCTAGCAATAATGGCATTTGCTGATGCTTTAGAGGAAATTCCATCAGTACTTGCTCAAACAGCTGGAATGGATGTTCTAGAAACTTTAATGGAGCTAAGAAAGTTGCATGCAGAAGGAAAGGTGGCTGCAGGTATTGATGTTATTAATGGAGAGGTTGCTGAAAGTATGGAAAAGCTTAATGTTATAGAGCCTGTAATAGTGAAGAAGCAAGTATTGAAGAGTGCTACAGAAACAGCAACAACTATACTTAAGATAGATGATGTTATAGCTGCTTCGCCAAAGAAGGAGGAAAAAGGTAAGAAAGAGGAAAAGAAGGAGGAAGAGGAAGAGACAAAGACACCTTCTCTCGACTAAACATTGCTTACGATAATTAATAACAAAATTTTTGTTTTTACACAGCTCAAACTATTTTTACGTAAAACTTTTTAGTAGTAGCTAATAAACTAAAAATGTGTTAAGGTTATTGGGATGGGTGAGGAACAGCAACAAATTAGTGTACTAGTGAAGTCTCTCAATGAAATTAAAATAGGTCCAAAAAGATTAACTAAATATGAGAAAGCACGAATAATTTCTGCAAGAGCTTTGCAACTAGCTGCGGGTGCTCCTCCATTAATTGATGTTTCCATGCTAGAGTCTAAGGACCCTGTTATAATTGCTTATTACGAATTACTTGCAGGGGTATTGCCATTACTAATAAAAAGAGTAAAGCCAAATGGAGAATATCAACTTATACCAGTACGCATATTATCAGATGTTGAAAACATGAGAATAGAGAAGGTGAAGGAGTTAGCAACAAAAATTTTTGGTATTGAAGAAAGAGAAGTTATGAGATATGTTATTTAAATAGTAATCGATATAAGGCATAAAAAACATTGTAATTTTAACTAGAATTTCAGGTAAACCACAAAGTGCTTATTTTAATTTTAATTTGGTATTAATAAAAAGGTTAAAGCTGAAATGTATAAAAATGACAATGGAAGTATAGCCTTGAATGATTATATTCTTGTAATAGCTGAAAAACCCAAGGCTGCACAAAAAATTGCTGAGGCGTTGAATGCTAAAAGAAAAGTTATTGTTAATGGAGTTATTGCTTGGATTGCTAAATGGAATGGTGTTGACTATGTTATTGCCCCAGCTGCAGGGCATCTGTTTACATTATCAACAGATGATGTTGGATATCCAACATTTAATTTTAAGTGGGTTCCTAGACATGTTGTTGAGAAAGGTAGTAGTCATGTTAAGAGGTTCTTTGATGCTCTGAAGATTCTTTCACGCGGAGCTATTGGGTTTGTTAATGCTTGTGATTATGATGTTGAAGGCTCATTAATTGGCTATTTGATTATTAAGCACTTTGGCGATATTAGGAAAGCTAAGAGAGCTAAGTTCTCAAGTTTAACTCCTGACGAAATTCGAAAGGCTTTCTCAATGCTTTCAAGTCTTGACTATGATATGGTTGAGGCAGGGTATTGCAGGCATGTATTGGACTGGCTATGGGGTATAAATGTATCGAGAATGTTAATGGATTTATATAAGCAGGTGTTTAGGAAAAGAATTGTGTTAAGTGCTGGTAGGGTGCAAACACCTACACTATCTTATGCCTTAGACATTGTACTTAAAAGACGCTTGCATGTTCCAAGCCCATATGCAGTAATCGATATTACACTACAAATCGGCAATAAACTGGTTAAACCAGATTTTGAAGGAGAGCCAATAGACTCTATAGATAAGGCTAAACAAATAATTGAAGCAATTAAAGTAAAGCCTTTTGCTTACATTAAAAAAATTTATAAGGAAATTAAGGTTTACAACCCCCCTCACCCATTTAACTTACCAGATCTACAAAAAGAGGCATATAGAATTCACAAGTTAAATCCACAAGTAACACAGAAAATAGCTGAGGATCTTTACCTAGATGCATTAATAAGTTATCCAAGAACAAATAGTCAGAAACTACCCCGAACACTGAATGTTGAAGATATTCTAAATAGAATTGCTTTAAACACAAAGTATAGAAGTCTTGTAACACAGCTCTTTAAAGAATCCAATGGCATTCTTAAACCAAATAATGGTCCATTAGATGACCCTGCACACCCAGCAATATACCCAACTGGAGAAGCTCCTCAAAAAATAAAACCTATTCATGAAAAAGTCTATGATTTAATTGTCAGAAGATTTCTAGCAACCTTTTCTACTCCTCTAAAGGTTATGCATATGAAAATAGTATTGGATGTTCATGGACTTCAATACTCAATAACAGTAGATAAAATTTTAGAACAAGGCTGGTTTAAGTACTACCCCTACATCTCTTTAGAAAAGAATTTATACTTAACAGATTACAAGTTTCTTGAAGGCGAGGCAATCCCCATAAAACAGTCCAGCATCAGAATTAGGTATACAAAACCTGTTCAACCACCTTCAAGAATATCTTTATTAAAATGGATGGAGGAAGTAAATATAGGTACGGAGTCTACAAGAGCTGAAATAATAGAACTTCTTTTTAAAAGAGGTTACATAAAATCAAGGTCAAGATCTATAGACATATCAGACATAGGACTTTTTATTGTTTTTTTGCTTAGAAAATATGTAAGTGAATTAGTTAGTGTTTCATTAACTAGAAAATTTGAAGAATATCTAGAAGCTATAAGAAATGGTAAAATCAAATGCGATGAAGTTATTGAAGAAGCTAAAAATATTTTGCATAAAAATATTAATAATGTAGTGAAGCTTAAACCTGAAATAATACATGAAGTATTTTCTTTTATACCATATCCATCTAATGTAGGTATGGATGTAATTGACGCAAACAAGAGGTATTGTAGTGTTTGTAGAAGATTTGCAGATGAAAGTGGTTTCTGTATTTTTCATAGAGTGGCTTATGAAAATATTGTAAATGAATTTGAAAAATGGAGAAAGTTTGGTTTTGATTGGATGGATTATCTAAGAAAAATAATGACTTTAAAACTTACAGGGGTTTATGTGAAGGAGGTTGCATATTACATTTTAAATAATGGATCTAAAAATAAATTTACCTTGTGATTAATCCTGAAATTTTAACTACTATACCATTTATTTGCAAAACTTTTCCAACAATTCTCGAATTATCAATACCTCTATTACTATTAATTATAATTTGTACAATGTCTTTAGTATAAATATTGCTATTGTTTAATATTCTTATATTACTTGGTTTTTTACATTCAATGCTACTTCTATATGCTATGAATGTTACTTGATCTATGAATTGATTATTATCACCCTTGGTTATGTATAAATTTTTTCCGGAACAATTAATTATGCCAACAACTCTATGAATTACATATTCGTTATAATCATTTTTAAAGACTATGATATCGCCTAAATTTATTTTGTTTGCTGGCAAAATCAATACAATATCGCCATCATGAAGCAGTGGATTCATGCTATATCCTTCAACAACAGCTATTGTTATTTGCTTCCATACATAGTATGCTATGTTAGCGTAGAGTAATAAAAATATGAGGAGTAGAACTATTGCTGTTTCCACAATTTTTAACATTTTTGTCATTTAGTTACCCTATTCCTCTTCTTCAATTGAGAGTTCGCTTAAATCCAACTCAATTACTTTTTCACTTCTTTCAGGTCTTTCCTCTAAAGTAATAGTTTTTTTAACACCCTCAATTTCTACATCACCACCTCCAACTTTCATTTTAGATACAACACCTCTCCACTTATATCCACAATTAGGACATTCAAAAACGCCCATAATAGTTATTGTAACTCTTCCAGCACTATCGGGTATTGGTGCTATTAATTGCCATGTTTTTGTTGGTGAGTCTACAATTGTTCCACATTTCGGGCATTTGTTTAAAGTTTTTCGACTCTCTTTTCTAGCCATTTTTGACTCACACAATGTAACATTGCTTAGTTAGTGTATATAAAGTGTTTTGATAAAGAAGCAAAGTATATTATGTCTCTGCTTAATATAGCTTAGTACGTGTTAGCCACAGGTGTTTCAGCAATGTCTAATCCATATGTAATAAGATTTGTAGATGCTATACAAGTTTTAGATTCACGTGGAGATCCAACGGTAGAAGTCATGGTTGAAACTGTTGGTGGTGGAATTGGCAGGGCAATAGCACCTGCAGGAGCTTCTAGAGGAAAATACGAAGCTTTGGAACTTAGAGATGGGGATGCCGCAAAGTTTAAGGGACGTAGTGTAACCAAGGCTGTTTCAAATGTTATTAATTATATTGCTCCAGCAATACAAGGCATTGATGCAAGAAGACAGAGAGAAATAGATAGGATAATGATTCAAGTTGATGGAACTGCAAATAAGTCTAGGCTAGGTGCAAATGCAATTCTAGCAACAAGTTTGGCTGTTGCAAAAGCAGCTGCAGATACTGCTAAAATTCCTTTGTTTCAGTATTTAGGTGGTATAGACAGTAGAATATTGCCTATACCACTTTTGAACATAATTAATGGAGGAGCTCATGCAGGAAATGAGTTAGCTGTTCAAGAATTTATGATAGTTCCAATAGGGTTTGAAACATTTTCAGAGGCTATGAGGGCTGCTGTCGAGATATACAAAGAATTGAAATCAGTATTAAAGAACATGTATGGAGCTTCAGCAGTTAATGTTGGTGATGAGGGAGGTTATGCTCCACCAATGAAATATGTTAGAGAAGCTATTTCAACTCTTTTAAAAGCTATTAAAAACTGTGGTTATGATCCAGAAAAGCAGGTTAGAATATCACTTGATGCTGCAGCATCACAATTCTATGATGAGTCCAGCAAAACATATGTAATAGATGGCTCTAAATTAGCTAGAGAAAAACTTTTGGAGTATTGGAAATCAATTGCAATAGAGTTTAATATCTTAAGTATTGAGGACCCATTCAATGAAGAAGACTTCGAAGCATATGCAGAACTTAAAAAAGAATTGAAGAATAAAACAATTATTGTTGGCGATGATTTAACAGTAACAAGTGTTGAAAGACTTGAGATAGCAATTAAACATAATTCGGTTTCAGCAGTTATAGTTAAACCAAATCAAATAGGAACATTATCAGAAACGCTTGATTTTATTACATTAGCTAAAAACAACAACATTTATACCATAATTAGCCATAGAAGTGGAGAAAGTGAGGATAACACAATAGCACACTTAGCGGTAGCAGTTAAAGGACCATTTATAAAGACTGGTGCACCAGCAAGAGGAGAGAGAACAGCTAAGTATAATGAATTATTGAGAATTGAAAAGTATCTTAGTGCCGATGCTACATATGCTGGAAAACTATTGAAGATGTAACAATATGTAGAGATAATATCATGTTTTAAACCTAATTATTTTAATTTAGCAATTAAATGTTTCTAATATAAAGTATGATTGAAAATCTTTCTTTTAGTATGGAGGAGGTCAGGAGTTTAATGACTATTAATCTTTTTAAATCAATTTGGCTATCCTTATATTATAGTATGTAGCAGGTTCAGTAATTTACTAGTTTCTAGGGTTTAAAAATGGTTACGAATTTACCTGCTGAAGCTAAAGCAAAATTTGTAAAATACATGGAAGCTAAGACACCTGAAGAAAAGCTTCGTGCATTGGAGGAATTTCTTTCAGCTGTTCCCAAGCATAAAGGAACAGAAAACTTGGTGCGTTGGATTAGAAAAAGAATGGCAGAACTTAGAGAGGAAGTTGAAGAGAAGAAACAGAGAAAAACAGGTTCTGGTCTTTCATTCTTTGTTGAGAAGGAAGGTGCTGCACAACTTGTTTTACTAGGATTAACGAAATCTGGCAAGAGTGCATTGCTAAAGTTTTTGACTGGAGCAAAAGTTGAAGTATCTGATGTTCCCTATACTACCAAGTTTCCTGCCATTGGTATGATGCAGTATAAGGATATTCAATTTCAAATTGTTGAAGCACCATCTATAATACCTAATGGTGGTGGATGGAACACAAAAGTTGCTGGTTTAGCTAAGAATAGTGATGGAATTATAATAGTTTTGGATGCAACAAGAGATTATGAGAATGATTTCAAGCTTATCATCGATTTCCTAAATGATCATGGAATTGTTATTGAAAAGCCTAAGGGATTTGTAGAATTTGAAAAAAGACATGCAGGTGGGATAAGAATAATTAATTATGGCAAACTTGTTGGAACAGAGGATGAGGTGATTAAACTCCTAAATAGTTATAGAATATACAATGCTATTGTTAAAATATATGGAGAGGTGAATATAGACGATGTTGAGAAGGCAATATTTGAAAGAACAATATATAAACCAGCTTTAATACTGATAAATAAAATTGATGCTCTAGGCAATAACGGTGCTGCACTAAAAATTGGTTTCTTGAACAATTTTAAAATACCTGTGTTCTTTGTTTCTGCAATTAGAGGTTTCAATAAGGATGTATTAGGTAATAAAATTTTTGAGTTGCTCAATATTGTGAGGATATATACAAAGCCTCCCAATGGAGAGCCATCTTCAAAGCCATTGGTGCTTAAAAAAGGTTCTACAGTACAAAATGTTGCAGAGGCAATTCATAAGGACTTTGTAAGAAAATTTGCTTATGCGAGGGTATGGGGATCTTCTGTGAAGTATCCTGGTCAAAGAGTTGGCTTAGACCATGTTTTACATGATGGAGATATTGTTGAAATAGTTCTTAAAAAATAATTTCATAACAACTTAAATACCCTATTCCCTCAAACTGGCTAAGTAAAGGTTTTCAAAAATGAACATTAAGAAATTAATTTTAGTTACTGCAAAACATCTTCCACAGCATAAATATTTTGAGACAATAGCAAAAGATATAGCTAACTATTTAAAGGTGCCTTTGGATATAATTGAAGAGGACTACGTATTTGTAAACACTTATGGTGAAAAAGACGAATTTGGAATGGCATGGCTTCCTCAATTATTTGCACAAATAGATGAAGAAATAAAGCCTATATTGACACGTTTACCTATAAATGAGAAAACATTAGATGTTGATTTAGAAAAAGCTAAAAAGGATGCAATGCTAGCTCTAGGAATAACAACATAATTTTTCTACTCCTCTTCAACTTCTTTTTCCTCTTCTTCTTTACGTTCTGGTGATGTTATACCCTTTGCCAAATCCTCTATTTTCTCTGAGATGAAATCATCTATATATGGAGCTACTAAAAACACTTTTGAATCAATAATATCATTATCTATCCACTGATTTTCAAAACTAACCAAATATATTAGAACCTCAATTGTTGCAACATCTCCCTTTCTCCTAAGATTAAGTTGTGAATAAAGATCGTATTGCTCCTTTTTTATAGGTAATTTTATGTTTATTTCATGTCTATGTTTAACCACAATTAAATCTGATTTTTGTGGCTCCCAAAGACTCAAAGCTTTCATCACAACATCTTTCAAAACATTATTGAAATCACCTTCAACTACATTTTTCTCCTTTATCTCACCTAGCTCAGCCCGTAGAACCAGTATTTTCAATTACCATTACCTCTCTATATTACTCAAAGAAAATGGTGTTCCACAGGATTTAAAAACTTAAATAATTTTATGGTATAATTAATGAGATTGCTACAAATACTATTCCTAGCATTAACAATACAAGGCCGAGGTATTTTACATTCATTCTCCAAAAGGCTTTTGCTAGCTTTGTTACTCCTACTGCTAAATAGTATAAGGCCACTAACACTATTAACACTATGCCAATCCATGCAAATGTTTTTGCAATAACATTATTACCATTGCTAAACAATACTGTAAAATGGTTAAATACTTCGCTTAATTCTTCTAACCCCATATTGATATTCCCAAAAACTTTTGTTCTAGAAAGCACATAATATAAAAAGTGAGGCTTTTAGAAATTGTGATGAAGGTTAAAAGCGCTGATAAATTATGATGAAGGCCCACAGCTGAGCAGTTTTTATGTGGTTATGTAAATTTTAGACAATATTTTCTTGTTAACTTATTTTGGTTCCACCAATTATTTCTTCCCAAGAAATATTCAATGCTGTAAATAATTGTTCTAACGAAGTTTTCATAGCCTCTACATATTTTTGCACATCAAGTTCTGTTATCTTAGCTAATTGAATGGGTTTAACACCTTCTTTTGTCTTGGTCTTGATATATGTTATTACATCTCCTGATGATATTTGCAAGCCATATCTTTGAAGCATTAATGCTGCTTTTACATGCTGTGGAGTATTCTTCTTGTATTCTGTTAGTGGTTTAGAAAGTGTTGTTTGAAAGGCTATCTCATCTAAAGTAATAAGTTTATATTTTAGCAGAATATAGTGTTTCTCTAGCTCATTTCTAATTTCATTAATAACTTTGAAAGCATCCTCAGGCTCTTCTATTGTTGATAGCTGTTTTAATATATAAGAGAACAGCTGTTTTATGAAGTTAGGAGTATTTCTCTTTTTACCAACCATACCCTTAACATCTATTTCTCCAGATGTTAGAATTCCAACATAGTTTTTCTTTAGTGCAGGAAAGGCAACAAATTTATATGTTTTATCTGTTTCTAATTCAAGCCCAAACGTTTTTTCAACCCATTCCCTAAGCTCATTTAGCTTATTTTCATCTGGGTTCCATATAAATAGAGAGTCTGTATCCCCATATAATACATGTAATCCTAATTCCAATGCCTTATCTCTTGTAGCTATAATAACCCTTCTCCCAGTTGCAGTTACGCTTTCTGCTACTGATGGTGCATACAATGAAAATGTTTCAGCTCCAAAAACTCCATAAGCAGCATTGATAAATACCTTCATAGCTCTTTGAACAACATCATACCAGCTTCTGGTTGCATCATCAAGATTTCTATCCTTAGCTTTTTTCTTATATATTTTAACTCTAAAATCTCTAAGCATACCAACTATTGCAGCTGTAATACCCGATTTATCTAAGCACACTTGGTGAATTACTTTATCGTTTTCATCAACAATATTACCAATTCTATGACAAGAGCTTTTATCGGGATCTATAGTCTCGTAGCTAAGGTTCCATCTCTTCATAATTGATGGGTATAGAGATGCAAAGTCTAGCACAACAACATTAAAGAATATTCCTTGTGGCGGCTCCATTACTATAGCTCCCGCATACTTCTTTCCCTTAATTATAGCTTCCGTCACCTTCTTACTCTTCAGCCTAAGAATATCGTCTTTTCTTGGTATTAAGTATCCTCTTCTTCTATGCTCCCAGTAAAACAAGTTTTTTATCCAGATGGAAACTGTTGAACGAACTAAATCCTCTAATCCAAGTTTACTTATACGCATGAGCAATAATATGAGCTTCCACACAAGCTCATTTGAAAATGTTGTTAGCTCTAATGTTATTTGTGCATCTCTGAAGTTATACCTAACTAAATCACCAAGACTAACCTTACTTAAATCCTCATCCAATTGCACCTTCCCTACCCCAAGTAATGCCTGAGCAATAGAGTCTAAGTTTGCTTCTTTGTATCGTGCTTCAAATGCATAGGTTTGAATAGCTTTATTGCTGAAGAACTTATACAAGTCAATGTGAAGTGATGTTCTTAATTTTGCTTCAAACTCTGTTTTACTGCCTTTAACCACTTTTCTTATTTCTATTCCTAGCAACTCTTTATCAATATCAAGTTTTATTGCCCTAGCAAAGAGGTATCTAAAATCGAAGTTGTCACCATTAAATGTTAAAATAATTGGATAGTCCTGAATTAGATATATGAAGTCTGAAATCATGTTTCTTTCGCTATCATAAATTTCAATTTCGATGTCATTAGGAATATCTGTAATTGCTTTTAAATTCTCTCTGTAGAGAACAAAAACTTTTTTAAGACCATCATTAGAAGCAACAGCAATTGACATTATAGGGTATTCCACTGCTTCAGGAGAAGGGATTCTTCCTTCAAATGGTGTATAAACCTCTATATCTATAGCCAGTCTTCTAGGCGAAAACCATTTAACTTCAAAAAGCTTTAGAAAATGTATTGCAACATCCATTAACTCTTCATCATCTATTCCTAAATCTTTTTTAAGATTTTCGATTATTGATTCATTATCTATAGTGCTAAGTTCCTTAAACTCTGTTCCAGTTATGGAATAGGGAAAACCAGGTACTAGGAGGTTATCGTAGATGTAATTGATGTGATAGCGTATATCAGCTTCCCACGCTTTTGCAACTCTTTCCCTTAGAGTTCTTACCGCTAGGGGGTCCTTTGTAACAACTTTTGTTAGGGTTCTCTTCACATTGTATAGAAGATCAATTTTATCAACAACTTCAACATGATCAAAGGAAGGGTGAGAAATAATTTTCTTGATAATGGGATTGTTTTTGTCATTGAATTTGTCTATGCTTATATCAGTTAAGAAATATGGTTTATGACCAGTTTTGTCGTAAAGAAACATTAACTTGTGTGATTGTGGATCATAGAATATAAGCAGTGCTTTTTTAGCATCACCATCATAATCAACTTGAAGCAAATATGCAGAAGAAATAGTGTCAACAAATAGTCTTCTCTTAAAGAATGTCTTTTTAATAGGCTCATTGATATTAATATTACTTGGAATAACAATATTCAATATTGAAGTACCTAAAACTTTTTGAGACTCGTCTTTACTAATGTATTCATCACTTCTTCGTTCTTGCAACTCTTTGTGAATAGTTTCAGCTTGTGATTGTGACTCAAATTTGTTGTTTGTTCCCTGAAAAGAATCAGAGCTGTTTGAGGGTGTGTCATAGGCTTTGTCTTTTTTAGAAGTATCTAAACTACTCTTTTTTGAAATGAAGTCTAGTAGCGACTTATTCTTTCCCATTCTTCAACCCAATTATAACTAAGGCTAGTTAGCGCTGACTACATCCTAGAGATAATTAATATTAATCTAGATTATAAAAGTATGCGGTGCTAAATGAATAGATTATTTCCATGGAAATAGATTTACAAGGTTTTCGTAATTCTTTTTCCTCTTTTCATATTCTTCTCTACTCATTATTGGTTTGGCAGGAACCCCAGCAACAACTGTGTAGGGTTCAACACTTTTAGTTACTACTGAACCTGCTGCTATTACAGCACCTTTTCCAATTTTTATACCTGCAATAATAGTGCTATTAGCACCTATAACAACATCATCCTCTACAATAGTCTCTATCAATCTTTTGCTTGGTGGATATCTATCATTTGTAAACACAACTCTAGGTGCTATAAATACTTGAGATCCTATGACTGTCTTAGGGGGTATATATGTATTTGACTGTATGACTGTGTTACTACCAATAGTGACCATACCATCTATTATTGTATATGAGCCTATTCTACATTTTTCACCAATTTTTGTATCTTCTCTTATGAGAACGTTATGACCTGTTTCAGTGTAGTCCCCTATTACAGTTCTTTCATATATTATTGTTCCACGTCTAATAATGCAATGCCCTCCTATCACACTACCTTCACTTAACTCATCAAAAATCTCGTCCAATTCAAAAATGCCATGGCTTTGTTTAGTATATCTAGATTCAAATAGCTTTTTCCTTGTTGGATACCCAATTACCACATCTGTATCAATAATTGTTTCATTGCCTATCCTTGATGGGCCATATATAAACGTGTTGACACCTATAATTACTGAAGGATCTATAAATGATTTCTTTCCAATATATCTACTCAATTCCATACACCCTTTGCACATGAATTTCTTATTTAGTTGAATGCCTAAACTATTATTATGCTTGAATCACTTTAGGTACTAGCCTTTACCTGTTTATTATATTTACATTAACTTTACACAAATATAGTGAGTAGCATTTATAAACTAGATCACATATTTTTAGCTTGTCCATGAGTGTTCAAAAAAGGTGTAGATGTAATGTCAGCAACAGTGAAGAAATATGTCTATCAGTTTGAAGAAGCAGATGAGCATAATAAGAAGTTGTTTGGTGGTAAGGGAGTAAGCTTAATACAGATGTCCAAGCTTGGACTTCCAGTACCACCAGGATTCATAATAACTACAGACACCTGCGTAGACTTCTATGCACCTAGAAAAGCTGAAATTGATTCTATAGAGGCTGAATTATCGAAGAATCCACCACCAGAGATTAGAGATAGGCTTATTGAAAAAGTATGGAGCATAATAGATTCTCTGCAGCTTCCTCAAGGTTTATGGGAACAAGTTGTAGAAAACATGAGGATTTTAGAGAAGAAAACTGGCAAGAAATTTGGTGATCCAAATAACCCATTACTAGTTTCAGTGAGAAGTGGAGCACCAATTTCAATGCCTGGCATGATGGATACTGTTTTGAACCTAGGTCTAAATGATCAAGTAGTTGTAGGATTAGCAAAACTTGCAGATAATGAGTGGTTTGCTTATGATGCTTATAGAAGATTCATAAACATGTTTGGAAAAATAGTGTTGGGCATTGATGAAAAACAGTTTAACAGTGTTTTTGAGGAGCTTAATGAAAAATTCAAGAAGGAAGCTGAAGAGAAGTTTGCTGATGAACTACAGAAAATTAGAGAGAAGATACCTCTTTACACACCTAGACTCGATGCTCAACCACCTAGAGACATAGCTCCAAGATTGTGGCAAAGATCTGTAGAGTATTTGAAAGAACTTGTTGAAAAGTATAAAGAGGTTGTTAAGAAGAACTGGGGAGAGTTTCCGCAAGACCCTTGGAAACAGCTAGAGCTTGCAATTAAAGCTGTGTTTAGATCTTGGATGAATCCAAGAGCAATATTCTATAGAATAATGAATAAGGTAACACCAGATATTGCACATTGTACAGCTGTTAATGTAGTTACAATGGTATTTGGAAACATGGGATGGGACAGTGGAACTGGTGTTGTGTTTAGTAGAGATGTTGCAACTGGAGAGGATGTTTTGTATGGTGAGTTTCTACCTAATGCACAGGGAGAGGATGTTGTTGCTGGTATAAGAACTCCATATCCAGTATCAGAGCTAAAGAGGATAAGTCCACAGCTTTATGAGGAGCTTTACAGAGCTTCAAAGCTTTTAGAGAAAGTGAATAAGGATGTACAGGATATAGAGTTTACTGTTGAAAGAGGTAAGCTATACTTCCTACAGTGCAGAGATGCAAAGATGACTCCTCTTGCAAGAGTTAAAACAGTTGTTGACATGGTTAAAGAGGGTATATTGACAAAGGAGGAGGCAATACTAAAGGTAAGTCCAGAACATGTTATTCAATTGCTCTACCCAAGAATCGATCCAAAAGCTAAGGCAACACCAATAGCAAAAGGACTTCCAGCCTCGCCTGGAGCAGTAAGTGGTCAGGTGGTGTTCCATCCTGATGATGCTGTGAGATGGGCGAGAGAGGGTAAGAGGGTAATACTAGTTAGAACAGAGACTAAGCCTGATGATGTTCACGGATTCTATGCAGCGGTTGGAATATTGACAAGCAGAGGTGGTATGACAAGTCATGCAGCAGTTGTGGCAAGAGCTATAGGCAAAACAGCTGTTGTTGGTGCAGAAGCTCTTGATGTACACGAAGAGGAGAAGTACTTCAGAGTTGGTAACATTGTTGTTAAAGAGGGTGACTGGGTCACAATTGATGGCAACACAGGTAATGTTTATCTAGGTGTTGTACCAACTGTTGAAGCTGGGTTAATACCAGAGCTTGCAGAAATTCTTGCATGGGCTGATGAGATTAGAAAGCTTGGTGTAAGAGCAAATGCTGATGTGCCTGCAGATGCAGAAATGGCTTTGAAGTTTGGTGCTGAAGGTATTGGTTTGCTGAGAATAGAGAGAATGTTTAGAAAGCCTGAGAGATTAGAGTTGCTAAGAAAAGTTATATTGGCTGAGAACACAGAGGAGAGGGTGAAGCATCTAAAGCCTTTAGCTGAAATGATAAAGCAGGACTTCAAAGAGATATTCAAGATAATGGATGGAAAGCCTGTAATAGTTAGATTAATTGATCCGCCACTTCACGAGTTCTTGCCAAAGCCTGAGGAGGTTTTGAGAGAAATTTATGAGCTTAGAATGAAGAATGCACCAGAAAATGTTATCAAAGAGAAAGAGTGGCTATACAAGAGAGTTACAGTTTTGCAGGAAGCAAATCCGATGCTGGGTCATAGAGGTGTTAGAGTAGGTGTGACATATCCAGAGTTCTACTACTACCTATCAACAGCTATACTAGAAGCTGCTGCTGAGCTTAAGAAAGAGGGATATAAGCCAGTAATCGAAATAATGATTCCACAAGTAGCTGAAGTCAATGAGATTAGATATGTGAAGCAGAAAGCAATTTTGCCAGCATTAGAAGATGTTAAGAAGAAGTATGGTGTTGAATTAGACGTTAAAATAGGAACTATGGTTGAAACTGTTAGAGCATGTTTAACAATGGATGAAATAGCTAAGGAAGTTGATTTCATAAGCTTTGGAACAAATGACTTAACACAAGCAACATTCAGCTTTAGTAGAGATGATGCTGAGAACAAGTTCCTACCTCTATACCTACAAGAGAAAATAGTACCGGCAAACCCATTTGAAACACTAGACGTTAAGGGTGTTGGAAAATTAATTGAGATGGCAGTAAAAATGGCTAGAGCAAGCAATCCAAAGATAGAAATAGGGATTTGTGGAGAGCATGGTGGTGATCCAGCATCGATAATGTTCCTTCACAAGATTGGCTTAGACTATGTTAGTGCATCGCCATTTAGAGTGCCCGTGGCTAGGTTAGCAGCTGCACAAGCAGCTCTAAAATACAAGAGCTAATGTAGTTTTACTAATTTTAAAACACAGTCTTTTTTATTTAACTTTCTATTATTAATAACAAAAAAGCTTTTAATGCTTTTAAAGCTTTAAAGCAATGTTGCTAAGAGTGTTTTTCATGTCAGGCAACAAGGAAATTGCATTAAGAGTTGAGTCTGCTAAGCAACGCGATGTTGGTAAAAAAATTGCTAGAGTGCCTAGGAAAGTATTTAAAGAGCTTGAACTTGAAGTTGGCGACTATATTGAGGTTAGAAGCAATAAGGGGGCTTCGGTTGCGCAGGCATGGCCCGCCTATCCCGAGGATGAGGGCTATGAAATAATAAGAATAGATGGGTTCATGAGGGAAACACTTGGTGTAAGTGTGGGTGATGTGGTTTTTGTTAGAAAGGCTTATGCAGTTCCGGCACAAAGAGTTATTTTAGCATTTGATGAAAGTGATTTTCTAGGTGCTGATTACGATCCTAGATATAGAGAGTACTACGCTCGTAACTTGGCTCAATACTTGAAGAGAGAACTTCTTCAAAAGCCGTTGATTAGGGGGGACATAGTAGTTTTATCTTATTTTGGCTACTTTGGAAATCCCATTAGATTGAGGGTTGTTTCTACAACCCCTTCTCAAATAGTTTATGTTACTGAATCTACGGAGATTGTTATAAGACCAGAGCCTGTGAAAGGTGCTCCTGCAGGTGTTCCTAGAGTAACGTGGGAGGACATTGGAGATTTAGAGGAGGTCAAGGAGAAGATTAGGGAGATTGTTGAATTGCCATTGAAACATCCAGAGTTGTTTGAAAGACTTGGCATAGAACCTCCTAAGGGCATTCTTCTCTACGGCCCTCCAGGTGTTGGAAAGACCCTTCTTGCAAAGGCATTAGCAAATGAAACTGGTGCTTACTTTCTAGCAATTAATGGACCTGAAATAATGTCTAAATACTATGGCGAGTCTGAGCAAAGACTTAGACAAATATTTGAAGAAGCTAAGAAGAATGCTCCAGCAATAATATTTATTGATGAGATAGATGCAATAGCGCCAAAAAGAGAAGAGGTTGTTGGCGAAGTAGAGAAAAGAGTTGTTGCACAGCTTTTAGCATTGATGGATGGTCTAGAAGAAAGAGGAAAGGTTATAGTTATTGGCGCAACAAATAGACCAGATGCAGTAGATCCTGCGTTAAGAAGGCCAGGAAGATTTGATAGAGAAATAGAAGTTCCCCCACCAGATAAAAAAGCAAGAAGAGAAATTCTTGCAGTACATACACGCAATGTTCCACTTGCTGAAGATGTTGACCTTGATAAATTAGCTGAGATGACATATGGCTATACAGGTGCAGATCTGGCTGCACTTGTTAAGGAAGCTGCTATGAATGCTCTTAGACGTTTTCTAAAGGAGCATGCAATAGATCTTGATAAACCAATTCCATCTGAACTGCTTCAGAAGCTAAAGGTTACAATGTCAGATTTCTACAAAGCTATGAAGAATATTGCACCGTCTCTTATGAGAGAAGTTTTAATTGAGGTTCCAGAGGTTCACTGGGATGATATTGGAGGTTTAGATTTGGTGAAACAGCAACTGCGAGAAGCAGTTGAATGGCCAATTAAATATCCCCAAATATTTGAGCAAATGGGTATAAGACCTCCTAAGGGCATTCTTCTCTACGGCCCTCCAGGCTGTGGAAAAACACTTCTTGCAAAAGCAGCTGCAACAGAAAGTGGCGCTAATTTCATTGCAGTTAAAGGTCCTGAAGTTCTTAGTAAATGGGTTGGCGAATCTGAGAAAGCTATAAGAGAAATCTTTAGGAGAGCTAGAAGAGCTGCACCAGCAATAATATTCTTCGATGAGATAGATGCAATAGCACCTGTAAGAGGGCATGATGTATCAGGGGTTACAGATAGAATTGTTAATCAATTACTTACAGAAATGGATGGCATTGAAGCTTTGAGAGGTGTAGTTGTAATTGGTGCAACAAATAGACCAGATCTTCTAGATCCTGCATTGCTAAGACCAGGAAGATTTGATAGAATAATATTTGTACCTCCACCAGACCTTAAAGCAAGATACGAAATTTTAAAGATTCACACAAGAAAAATACCATTAGCTGAAGATGTAGATTTAATCGAGCTTGCAAAAAGAACTGAAGGTTATAGTGGTGCAGATTTGGAAGCATTAATAAGAGAGGCTGTAATGCTTGCATTAAGAGAGGATCTAAGTCCAAGACCAATATCATTCAAGTACTTTATAAAAGCCATGGAGTATGTAAAGCCAAGTCTTACAAAAGACAGACTTGATGCATATGAAAAGATTCAAGAAGAGCTGACTAGAAAAATAATGTATATGTAAAGAACTCGACATTCTATCTTTTATAAAAATCAATAAAATCAATGTTTTGTCTATAAGCAAGGTAAATAAATACCCATAACATTTTTTTGATATATTCATCAATAGTGCAAGGTGGCAATAGTGATTAGAAAGAAGGAAATTGCAGATTTCATTAAAAATGAAAAATATAGACAATTCAGAAGATTGTTTCTAGATGAGCTAGATAAGGCTATTAAAAATCGGCACAGATTAGTATTAATACTAGCAGGTGATGATAGCAAAAAGCAATCCATAATCTTATCAGATATTCTTATAAATTTTTTGAGAAAACTTTTACAATATAGAGAACATGTTAAAATTTTATATACTTACCATGATGAATTTGACGATGCAAATACTAGAAAGAGTATAGTAAAATCTTTAGTTATGAGTTATATAAAGAAAAAGAAGATAAATGCTAAACTAGAGTTTTCAGTATATGAAAATTCTGATAAATATTTGGGAACAACATATCAAACTCTTGTTATGGACTTAGTAAATAGCTTGAGACCTTTGGATATTGGAAGACTTGTTGGCATAGTTGAAGGAGGTGGTGTAATAGTTCTATTGGTTCCTAAATGGAGTGAGTGGCATGAAAGAAAAAACCTATTTCAGATGTCATTAACTGTTCCACAGCATCCAGAGCCTAGAAAGGTGTTTGTTAAGTGGTTTAAAGATGTTACTATGAATAGTAATGGCGTTTTTATTTATGATACCGATTTCAACGAAGTTTTAAAGGCGGATAAAGTATATGTTAAGAGTTATGAAAGAAAAGAATTGAAAATACCTAACGAGACGCGATTCCCAGTTGAATTATATAAACTTGCATTAACTCAAGACCAGGTTGAAGCTATTCATCTTCTAGAGAATTTCATTGACCTTCCAAAAAAGCCTTTTAAAAGAATAACTGCAATATTTATTGCTGATAGGGGTAGGGGGAAGTCATGTGCAATTGGAATTGCATTAGCAGGTCTTATCAAAGCCTTATTGGAGTTTAAAAACAAAGTTAGGATAGCAGTAACAGCTCCTTCTCTAACTAATGTTCAGTCATTGATGCAACTAGCTATGAAATCTCTTGAATCTATAGGACTAGAATACAAAAAACTTGAAAATAATGATATGGTGTATGAGATTAGAGGTGACAGATTTAGTATTGAGTATTGGGAACCGGCAATCATACCAAAACTTGATGTGGATATTGCTGTTGTTGATGAAGCTGCAGGAATACCTGTTCCACTTCTCCATAATATATGGAGTAAATTCAGAAGAACAATCTTTGCCACAACGATACATGGTTATGAAGGTGCTGGTAGAGGATTTTCAGTGAGGTTTCTAAAAAGAATTAAAGAAGATAAATCAACAAATCTCTTAATACTTGAAATGGAAGAGCCTATAAGATACGCCATTGATGATCCTGCTGAAAAATGGCAGTTTAGAACACTATTGCTTGATGCTGAACCAGAGGAGTTAACAGATGAGGACTTGAAATTAATTGAAGAGAAAAAATTCATTTATTTAAAAATGCAGCCTGAAACTCTATTCAGCTTAGAAAATGAGAAGATTCTGAAAAGTCTTTTTGGAATCTACGTTTTGGCTCATTACAGAAACGAGCCTGACGATCTTGCAATGATGGCTGATGCACCTCATCACAGTATAAGAGCATTGGCTCTCGAAAATGGTAAAATAGTTGCAGCTGCGCAACTAGCTGAAGAAGGTCCAATACCTAATGAATACATAGATTCTCTACTTAGAGGTGGTAAAATAGCAGGTAATATAATACCCGATAGGTTGCTGAAACATGGTAGGCTTAGAGATATTGCAGCTGGTAAGGGATGGAGAATTGTTCGAATAGCTGTTCATCCTAATGTACAGGGTAGGGGAATAGGATCCTATCTTCTAAATGAGCTTGTTAAGGAATCTATTGAAAGAGGATATGACTGGATAGGAAGTGGTTTTGGAGCAACGGATGAGTTATTACGTTTTTGGATAAAGAATGGTTTCATACCTTTACACATTTCACCTGATAGAAATCCTGTTAGTGCGGAATATACAGTACTTGTTTTGAAGCCTTTAAATGATAAGTGGCGAAAAATTGTTAACATCCTTTATAATGAATTTGTTGAGAAAATAATTGATAGTTTACATGATACTTACAGAGATTTAGAAATTGATGTAGCATTACAACTACTAAAAGCATTTAAAAGGCAAGAGGATGATTGCAAAAAACCAACTTTATCAAAAATTCAATTAGATAGATTATTAAGCTATGTAGAAGGGTATATGACCTATGAAACTTGTTGCGATGTTATAACAACTCTGATAAAGAGTTATTGGAAATCCTCAGATAAATGTAGAATATTAGAACCATTAGAAGAAAAGTTAATCATTCTGAAAACATTGCAAGGCTTATCCTGGGAACAATGTGCAAATATATTGGGTGTTAAGAAAGTTAAACTCATAGAGGATATGAGAAAAATTGTGATAAAACTTCTTAAACAGTTTTTCATGATAAATGAAGAAAATATAGACACGCTTTTGGGTAAGGTATCATTAGAAAATTATGGAAGTGGGTAAGATTAATGGTGAAATGGAGCAACATAGTAGAGGAATTATATAAAAAGAGTGAAGATATTTACATGCAGTGTCCTACATGTTCAACCCCAAGCTATTGCACAGATTATCTAGAACCAGAAAAACCATTCAATATAATCTCGTTAAATAATTGCTGTGCTTGTCTCTTACAATTAATTCTTGATAACACTCCTAATGTGGTAATGTTCCACTTTATAGGCTCTGGAGATGACAATGAATCATTTTATATTCTAGATGATGTGTTTTTAGATGTAACAGAGGATAATGTCGTTGTAGTACCTCTAGACAAAATAAATGAGTATATTGAAAGTATAGAGGAGCTGGATTCAGAAAAAGCAAATATCATTAGAAACCTAATTGCTAATAAACTTGCTTAAGCTCAGCTTTTACATTATCATTAATTTTGATCATAGCATAGAATCCCCTTGACAAAGGTCCAGGATTAACTATTACAGTTTCTTCAATTTTATCTATACATCGAGATTCGTGAACATGACCAGATATAGCAACTATGGGTTTATATTTCTCAATGATTTTCCTTACTGCAGTAGAGCCTATGTGTTGTCCATTATAGGCGAGATCACATTTTGTGTTGTATGGTGGAGTATGAGTAACTAGGATAAGTTTATTTAGATTCTTGTTTAAGTTCTTAGCTCTTTGTAGAGAAGCTTCAAGTTTTTGCTCTATAATTTCATCTGGGGTCTCGAGAATAGTATTGAAAGGAGTTATATTTGAACCTCCAAATCCAGCAAAAAGATACTCTTTGTACACATAGATGTTTTCATGAATATTTATAAACATATCACTCTTTTTACTAGCCTCAATATAGTGCTCTAAATAATCAACATTTCCTGGCACAGCAATAACTTTTGTCACTTTAAAGCTGCTTACATAGCTCAAGAACATGGTTATGTATTGTAACGTGCTAATGTGTTGTCGATATGGTGCAATATCGCCACAAAAAACAATTGCATCAACATTTTCTTTAACACTGCTCAATATCTTTTTTACATACTCTAATTTCCCATGAGCATCACTAAAGATGATTAAACTAATAGTGTTACTCATCTGGCTCCACCCCATGTTTCACTACATCATGTAACAAATCTAAGCCACTTTCATTATCTACCATGTATAAACCTTTTCTTAAAGCTTCAAGAGGTTTTGGTTCAAAGCCCATAAACTCAGCAGCTGTTTCTATAATGATGTGTGAGTTTCTTATATTTTGAACTAGAGATGCGTAATTCTCATCGCGAAATGCATGGTGATCAAGAATAAGATACTTTAAAACATTGCTATTCTTATCTATGAATGTTTTGAGAAAGTTTAGCGAATGATGTAAATCTTTTTCTGAAAATGCATACCCCATTAAATATGTTGGTGGACCATCTACTATAGCTACATAAGGTTTACAGAAATCGTATATATAAGAATGTTCTTCATTAGTACCACCTTCTATATCTGATGTAAAGAGAAATTCATATTCATCTTTGATACACACCGAAATTACATAGCCAAGTCTTGTATTAATACCATGTGGTAGGGGTTTGCTAAATACTATTTTGTTTGTTCCCATTTCAATTATTTTTTGATCACATATTACAATGTTTTTTGCAAAATTTTTGATTATACTTATGAAACGTTGTGCTCGTAATTTTTGTGAAAAGTTTATGTTCTTTTCAAAATCTTTTATCAATATTGTTTTCCCTTTGAAAAACGTTGGATCTAAAAATTTTCCAGGATCGTGATGATCATAATGATAATGTGTAACTATGATATATTCGGAATCTCTTAGAAAATTCTCTATTTTGTTAAAGGTCTCTATAAGTTTCTTAACCTCTAATTTATGTGGTGGTAAACCATATCGTTTAGGAGCTAGTGCTGCTGATGGATCTATGAAAATATTTGCATGTTTTGTTTGAATAAATGTTGCCTGAGATCTTACACCAAAACTTTCAAAACCTATTAAAACAATATTCATTGTTACACACTTTTCTCTGTAATGAACACTGTTAATGCATTCGCAAGTTCTTTGTCATTGCACGCTATAGTTGTTTGAACATGTATAATTCTATCACTTTTGCCAATAACACAAGATTTTATCTCTAAATCACCAAAAGTTTCTGGTTGTGAGATAAAGTTAATTGTATGAGAAATAGCTACTAAATACTCATCGTCAGATATTTGGGTTTTAGCAACATTTTCTGCAGCTAGAATTGATAACAAAGCTAGTGCTGAACCATGGACATTGCTATACTGGTCTAAAAAATCTGGCACTAGCTCATGTAATATCTCAATACATTTATTTTGTTTATCTTCTCTAAATTCTTTTATTCTAATTGTGTCTTTAAATAGTGAAGGAATTCCCTCTATATGAACATAACTATTAAATGACATTATCAACACAACCTCTTTCTAAATTATTTAACTACCCTTAATATATTTATCGAGCTTTTTCACATTGTTTATGTTAACCAATTGAAGCATTCTATTTAAATCTATGAATATTATATTTTCTCTTATTAGGAAATTAAGTGCCTCAGAAGTTATTGAAGGGGCTATAAGTATTCCCTTAGCTTCTAAGCCTTTTTCTCTATAAAAATCAACATATCTTTTTAGCTGAAGAGCTGCAGAAATTCCTGCTTTTTCATTCTTTACCTCTACTACAATTAATGTTCCATTCTCTTTCCTAAGCAAAATATCTATTTTTCCATACGTTGTCGCAATATCTGTTCCTACCACTTTAGCATCTGGCTCAATAATACCAGGGTTTGAAACTATCATTTTAACAATATCACTTTCTCTTCCAATTACAACAAGTTTTGTTGTAACAAGTTGGCAAATTGATATTAGATATACATTGTTAATTTCAATAAATACATCTTCTGGCGGTATTTTTCTACTCGATTTCACGAATATTTTATTATCTCGACATTCAAAGTGTATTTGTGATTTTGGGGGTTGCCAATTTAATGGCTCAACTTTTGAAGCTTCATGTATAATTAGACTACCATCAGGTTTTGCAATAAGCAATCTTGTTCCAGATGGTGCATAAGATGAAGCTCTTCCAACATATTCTATATTCATTTCCCCAACAATAATTATAACATTTCTGCTCTTAGCATTATTCAATTTTATGATTGTCTCTAGACATGAATCTTTTGGATCAATACTTATGCACTTACTCATTTACATCAACAAAACTTTTCCCTGATGAAGTTTTTAACTATTGTAGCAAAGTCATCTAAGGATTTATCAATTTTTATAGTCATGGAAGCAGCCTCTTTATGTCCTCCATAAGTAATATGAGCTATATTAGCATACTTTGATGAAAAAAGTTTGCAAAATTCTAGCGCCTGATCGTTTGTTGTACGAACAGTTAATACTATTTTCTCTCTTTCTTCTCTTATTATCAACATATTTTGTCTAATTTTCTTAATGAATTCAGATGAAGCTATTCCAAAAAGACCTGCATATATAATCGATTCTGCTGCACGAAAGATGGCTATATTCCAATTACACACATTTTCTACCCTTTCCTCAATCCTCTTTAAAAGAGTATGTAAAAGCCACTTAGCTTTAGAGTACTTCTCATTGAATTCTCTGGAATTCCAGAATTCAATTCCTTTTACAATAGCCTCAACAGCACCCCTAATTAACTGCTCATTAGTTGGTTCAACTGCTAAAACAAGCTTTATCTTATCAGCAATTTCACGAACATGCTGCTCATTTGTAGAACCACCTTCACAAACATTTGCTACTTTGATTAAAACCTGCTCGAATTCATTTAGATTTCTTATTACATTTATTGCTAGAACCTCTGGCGTTGACTGAACCTTATTCCACAACACCTTAATTCTTGGGCTAAGTTCTTGAAGTTCTTTCAACACTGATGTAGATGATAAGTGGTGATCCACGATAACAATATTTATGCTTGGATTTCTTTTCACAATTTCTCTAAGCTTATTAGCAATATTTACCCCTATGGCTAAGTCGAGTAGTATGAGAATTTCTATTGTATTCAAATTTTTAATTGATTTTTCTAAATCTTCATTTAAACGCCAGGGATGCGAAAATTTCAGCATAATATTGTTTGGCACATAGTCAAGTAGAAAATGCCTTATATACAGACCTGCTGAAATAACACCATCACAATCACCATGATATATCACCACAGCTCTTACAGTCATTATAGCACCTATAAACGCTTATTATACCTCTAATAATACTATACAATATTAAGACCTTATAAACAATTATCGTATAATAATGAAGATGAGATTTTCTAAAGCGCTATAGTATAGAGCACATTGGGATTTAAAGTAACTTAAGTATTAATTATTAAAGTGAATCCAAGAATGAAAGCAAGTTATAGGACTTTAAATCCACTTTCAGAAGCCCTAAATGTGCTTAGAAAACAAAAATATCATATTATAGGTGCGCATAGCGCTGTAAAGAAGTGTTACTGGGTTCATAAAGCTCTAACAGAAAAAGCATTTTGCTACAAGGCTAAATTCTATGGAATAGAATCTCATAGGTGCATACAATTCTCGCCATCTGTTCTTTGGTGCTGGAATTATTGTCTTCATTGCTGGCGTTATCGATCTAAGGATCAATGGGATGAAATATGGTTTAAGTTTCCTGAGAATGTGGATGATCCTCGGTTTTTAGTTGAAATGGCTGTAAAGGAACATAGAAGAACAGTAAGTGGATATAGAAAATACCCTGGTGTTGATAAGAAAATGTTTGAGGAATCTCTTAATCCAAAGCATGTAGCTATAAGCTTAACTGGCGAACCAACACTATATCCACGTTTAGGGGAGTTAATAAAGGAGTTTCACAAGAAGGGTTTAACAACGTTTCTTGTTACGAGGGGTATTAGACCTGATGTTCTAGCGAATTTGGATGAAGAGCCCACACAGCTTTATGTTTCTTTAGAGTCTTATGATTCTGAAAGCTATGCTTATTTCAATAATCCAATATCTAAAAATCTTTGGAAAAAAACTTTAGAAACACTTGAACTTTTACCTAGTTTCACATCACCAACGGTTGTGAGAATAACAGTTGTAAGAGGTTTTAATATGAATGAGAAAGCTGTAGAGGCATGGGCCAAGCTTTTAAACATTGCACAACCAACTTTTGTAGAAGTTAAGGCATATATGCACATAGGAGCTTCTATAACGAGACTTTCACGTAATGCAATGCCATCTCATAATGAAGTTAAAGAAATTGCAAAGCTCTTGGGAAGTAAAATAGGTTATAATGTTGTTTCTGAAAGCATTCCAAGCAGGGTAGTGCTCTTATCAAAATTAGATAAGCCTATTATAAGATATGGCAATCCACCTATCTCATGGAATGATATTGATATAGGCGATGAAAATTCTGGTGAATATGGAGAAGCAGATAAGGTTTTATAGACTTTCAATGTATAAGATTATTATAAGAAACTAACAGCAGGTTTCTTGTAATGCTAGAAAATGTTGCTATAGATGCTAGTGGAGCTATAGTATTTTTCAATAAGATTTGTATAGATGGTCACTCAAATGGTTGCTTCATAAGATTTGTAACTCACGTTCATAGTGATCACACAGTAAATTTAAGCAAAAGCTTATTACTGTGTAAACATATTTCAGGAACTCCAATAACACTTGATCTTCTGGATGTTCTCGGCTATTCTATTCCAAAGATTAAGAAACTACCACTTAACTATGATCAGCTTTTAGAATTTGAAAACATTAGAATAAGGCTCTATTATTCTGATCACATACCAGGTTCGGCACAGGTGAGTGTTGAGAAAGAGGGTATATTACTTGCTTATACGGGAGACTTCAAGAATCCTGGAAGCAAAACAGTGATTATAAAGGAGCCTCATGTACTTATTATAGATGCTACTTATGGTGATCCAATATATGTTAGGGAAGGGGAAGATATTATATGGCAAAAATTTGTAGAGCTTGTTAAAAAATTGCTTAGTCAGGGCTCTATATCTATGTATGCATACTATGGAAAAGCCCACGAAGTTATGATGAAGCTTCGTGAATATGGTATTGACGCACCATTTCTTTTATCACATTCGCATTGGAAAGTTCATAGGGTTTTGGAAAGGTATGGATATAGAATTCAAGATGTTTTTCCATCAGGATCTAGAGAATCTGAGGAAGTTAGAAAAACTGGGTGGTTCATAGAGGTAAACCATATTTCATCTGCAAAAAACTACAGAAATACCTCTTTCCACATAATTTTAACAGGAAGATTCGCAAAAACAATATATAGACTAAATTCCAGTAACACGTGGATTGTTGGAATAAGTGGGCATGCAGATTTTAATGATATTATCTATTATGTTGATGAATCAAAACCACATCTTTTAATAGTAGATGCTTCTCGAAGCTCATATGCAGAAAAGTTTGCATCCATTGTTGAGGAGCAGCTAGGTATTAAATCTATGGTTATGCCAAAAACAATTTTCTAGGATACTTAATTACAATAAATAAAAATTCTTTGAAAGCTTAATAATAACTTATAAGAGCGGGTCACTATAATAAGCTGAGATGTAATTAAGAGGTGCTTGAAATGGAGTACATATATGCAGTCCTCCTGCTTCATGCAGCAAAAAAAGATATTTCAGAAGATAATATCAAAAGAGTTTTAGAGGCAGCAGGTATAGCAATAGATGATATAAGACTCAAAGCACTTGTTGCTGCAGTAAAGGAGATAAACATAGATGATGTGCTAAAATCCTCATTTGCCATGCCAGTAGCACCTGTAACAGTACAGGCCACACAATCTGCAGCTGCTCAGCAGGCTCAGCAGCCTCAGAAGGTTGAGGAGAAGGAGGAGAAGAAGGAGGGTGTTTCTGAGGAGCAGTTGGCTGAGGGTTTATCAGCGCTCTTTGGCTAAAACAAGAAATTAATTACGAAGTAGAGTCATATAAAATTTAACAATGTGTTTTATTTATGACAATAATGTTTAGTTGATGAAGCATTTATGGTAAAGCCTATAAATCCATCTATTTATGTCACTAAAATGTTTAATGAAAGAGGATATAGAAGGAGGCAATGTAAGTATTGCAAGGTTGACTTTTGGAGCGTAGTAGATAGAGACAACTGCGGAGATGCACCCTGTACAGATTATACATTCTTCGATATAAAGACTAGAAGAACTTTGAGTTACAGAGAAGCAAGAAATTTATTCATAGAATTTTTCAAAAAACGAGGGCATGAAATTGTTGAGCCTAGACCTGTTGTAGCAAGGTGGAGAGAGGATCTATATTTAACAATTGCAAGTATTGTTGTTTTTCAGCCTCATGTCACATCAGGAATTGTGGATCCACCAGCAAATCCACTTGTAATTGCACAGCCATGTATAAGACTAGAAGATATTGATGCTGTTGGATATACCATGGGGAGACATCTAACAAATTTCATAATGGGTGGTCACCATGCATTTAACTATCCAACTAAACAGATTTATTGGGTTGATGAAACAGTTGAGTTTGCTAAGGAGTTCTTTGTTGATGAGCTTGGAATACCTGAGGATGAGATAACATTTAAAGAGTCTTGGTGGGAAGGTGGAGGAAATGCAGGTCCTAGTTTTGAGGTTGCTGTTGGGGGGCTGGAACTTGCTACACTAGTGTTTATGATGTTTAAGGTTGATGAGAATGGCAATTACGTGGAATTGCCTTTAAAAATTGTTGATACGGGATATGGCATAGAGAGAATAGCTTGGTTTTTGCAAAAAACTCCAACAGCTTTTCATGCTGTTTATGGAGATCTTGTTAAAGACTTTCATAAAGCATTAAATATTTTAGAACCAGATAAAGAGATTTTATATGCCTTAGTCAAGGCATCGGGACGTTATGACCTAACCAAGAAGGAGGATTTTAACAAGGTATTAGAAATTGTTTCAACAAGTCTTGGCATTAATAAAAATGATGCTTGGGATCAACTAAGAAACGTATTTGATGTCTATGCAATACTAGATCATACAAAAACCATTGCATTGATGTTAGCAGATGGTATTGTACCTTCCAATAGTGGTGAAGGATATTTAGCAAGACTAGTTATTAGAAGAACCCTTAGAAGATTAAGCAAACTAGGTGTTGGCATTCCACTTGCGGAGCTTGTTGCTAAGCAATTACATTACTGGGGAGATATGTATCCGCATATGATTAAGTATAAGAATAGAATAATTGAAATTATTCAAATAGAGGAGGAGAAGTTTAGAGAAATAATAGCAAAAGCTTCTTCAATTGTTGAAAAATATGTTAAAAGAACTCCATCTATAGATGAACTTGTAGAACTCTATGATTCTCATGGCTTACCACCAGATATTGTATCTCAAGAAATTGAGAAAAGATATGGAGTGAAAATTGAAATTCCAAGCAACTTCTATTCTCTTGTAGCTTCTCGTCACAGCAAACCAAGGGTTGTCCGAGAATTTGAAGAAGTTAAGCTTCCTAGGGATGTTGTTGAATGGGCTGAGAAGCTACCACCAACTAGGAAACTTTTCCATGAGGATCCCTATCAAAGAGTGTTTAAAGCTAAGGTCATAGATGTTTATAAAAACTATGTTGTTCTAGATGCTACAGCTTTTTATCCTGAGGGTGGTGGTCAGCTAGGTGATATTGGTTACATAAAGACAGATAAGGGCATATACAAAGTTGTTGATACTAAAAAAGTTGGGGATGTGGTTATACACATTGTTGAAGATTCTAAAGGATTGACAAGTGGTATGGAAGTTGTAGGTGAAATCAATTGGAGTGTGAGATACAGAAGAATGAGACATCACACAGCTACTCACATAATTCTTGGTGCATTGAGAAATGTTCTAGGAGATCATGTTTGGCAAGCTGGAGCAGAAAAAACAGAATATAAGGCAAGACTTGATGTAACTCATTATAAAATGCCTTCACCAAAAGAAATTGAAGAAATAGAAAAAATTGCAAATAGTGTTATTGATATGGGATTGAATGTTAGTGTAAAATATATGGATAGAAATGAGGCTGAGAAAAAATATGGATTTGTTCTATACCAAGGTGGAGTACCCATGACACCAACGATAAGAGTTGTTGAAATACCAAACTGGGATGTAGAAGCTTGTTTTGGTACACATGTTAGGAACACTATGGAGGTGGGGGCAATAAAGATAGTAAATGTAGAGAAAATAGCTGATGGTGTAATAAGATTTGAGTTTGTAGCAGGAACAGCATTATCGGATTACGCAAAACAACTTGAAAACAAGCTTTCAAGTATTTCTAGCATGCTAGATGCAAGTATTGAAAATGTTGATAAAAGGGCTGAAAGTATAGTAAAGCAAGTTCAGATGCTAGAAAATATGCTTAGATCTTATAGAATAATGTATGAGGGTTTGTTAATAGAGCAAATAATTAAGAATAGTGAAGATTTGGGTAACTTTAAAGTATTTATATTGAAGCCAGAAATTCCCGATGAGGAACTTCTAAAAAGTGTTATTGTAAAGGCTATAGAGAAAGACCCTAAGCTTGTGCTTATTGTTTTACAGCCTAGGAATAATAGAACGTTTATAGAGATATCACTTGGCAGGGAAGCAGAAAAATATGTTGATGCAAGAGAATTTGCTAAGGTTATATCTAAGAAGGTTTTGCTAAAAGCAGGAGGAAAAAGAGATCATGTAACTGGTGTGGTAGAGGCTTCAGTAAAAGATGCTGAAAATATCGTAAGAGAGGCTATTAAAGAGATGACAAAATGATAGAAGTTTATTAAAAGAAAATATTCTATGGTTTTACAAAAACATTGTATTCTATGTTGCTTTAAACATGCTATACTTTATTCTTATATACTCAGAAAGCTTTTTATCTTCAGTCAAGGCACTAACAATTTCTGGATTTTCATTGAGTGTTACAAGATAGTCTTCTACACCACGAACATGCAGCAACGAGCCTCTAATGCTTTTTTCCACTTGAACATATCCTTTATTGCTTAACTCCTTCACAGCACTTCTCACATCATCGTAGCTGGGTATATTCTCTTTTAGTGTTGCATTCATGCCTTCTATTTCCATACAAACTTCTGTTAACCACAAACGCTTATATAACCACAAAACCCTAAGAACATCACCCATAGTCTTTTCAATACCTCCTTTAGCACTTAAAATTGTGGTTATGTCCATTTAAATCTACCTTGGAGTAACCAAAACACGTACCCAGTTATTATTTTTTCTTGCTACAATTATCAGCAAAATAAGTTGCAGCCATGGTTCTGTTGTTTAGGAAATCCATCTGTATATAGTGAATGAAAAATCAGTATTATTACATGAATAGAAATATAATTGAGTAAAGATAAGCATTAAGATCATTGTCAAATTTTTAGTGGTTATTAGAGTCGAGTGCAGTTAAATATATTAACTTAGCAACAAATTTTTTATGCAAACTTTTTCATAAAAATGTAGGTGTATACTATGAGTTTGCAAATTGAATCACAATCTGAGCAAAAACAATTGCAAAAAGTCGTTGAGGAGAAAAAAGATTTGGCTGTTTGGGAGGAGGCTCTAATACAAGAATTTATTTATGCTATTGCCCACCTCAACCATGTTGAGCAGCATCTGATAGAATCTGATTCTAATGTTGGGACACCGATATTTGGAGACATTATTGATAGCTTTAGAGAGCAGAGAAAGATTGTTGGTCAAGTAATGTTTGTGATAGAGAAGCTAGAGGCTATGAAGAGTGGTAATGTTAATATTAGATCGTCGTGGGAAAGCATATGGTGTGCCTTGAAACATTCAACAACAGCGCTTATTCATGTTGATGAATGTATAGAGAAATTGTTGAAGAAATTAAAAGATAGTAACAACGTTGAGTTGATGGAATATATAAAAACACTTTTAAGGGTTCGTGGAAATTTGTTGAGGGGAATAATGAACATGTTACAAAGAAGTAAGGTAGCTGCAAATATCTTAACTGAAGCAAGTATGCGTTGTCGGGAGGATTTGTGTTTAGAAGAGGTTGAAAAACATTGAAGTGCTATGGATATGCCTTGATACAAGTGGCTCGAGATACTCCAAGAAATGTTAAAATGAAGATATATAGGATCATGAATGGAGCTGTTGTTACAATAAAGGGCAGAAGATATAGATCTAAGGGAATGGTAAAAGATATGAAAGGAATAAAAATTAGTGGCTCTTTATACATGTTTCCACTGGAGTATATACCAATAGTTTTAGAGAAACTTTCTGAAAAGAAATTGGATTCCTTTATAAAAATAATTGAAACATGTAGGTGTAGCTGTGACTAACACAGATGCATTTTCATTTTCAGTTATATCAATATATCAATACTGTTTAGTGTTGTAATGCCTAGAACTTAATTTATTTTGTTACATCAATGCTTGTAGCAGAAAAACATTATAAAATATTGTTAATAAAACATTTTATGACATATCAAAACTCATTTTACATAATTTCTTTAAACTAAATATGTCAAATTGGAAAAGACTATAAGCTAGCTGAAAAATATAATATTGAAATAAAATGTTTCAAAGTAATAAATTTAGAATAAGCAAAGAATCTAAAAATATATCAGATTTGGTAAGTGAAGCAGCTGAATTGTATAATAGCTATCGAGGTAAAGAAGCCCACATAGAGATACTGAAAAGCGATGATAATGAAGTGTGGGCTTTGTTTAAGGGGCATTTCTGCTATACCTGTGGAGTTAATGATTGGATAGAAGATTTTAAATATACTCTTGAAGATGTTGGTATTGAAGCGGATTTAGATAAAATTTTAGAGCCTGAGGATAGTGAGAGCTCCTGGAGAATTGGTGTATTTAAGATAAAAGAGGTGAAGCCTCTTGACAGAAGAACTCGATGAGAAAGATAAAAAATTAATTGAAAAATTATCTGAAAATGCTAGAGCAACATATACAGAACTTGCAAAAGAACTTGGACTAAGTGATGTAGCAGTTATTAAAAGGGTTAAAAAGTTAGAGGGTAGAATCATTAAGAGATATACCATAGTTGTTGATCCTCGCAATCTAGGATTTAGAGTTGTATCCATTACTGGAATTGATGTTGATCCTGATAAGTTATTCAATGTAATTGAAGTAATTAAAAATAAGGAATATATAAGGGGTTTATGGCTTACAACAGGCGATCATCCATTAATGTCAATTATATGGGCTAGAGATGAAGTTGAGATGGCCAAGATACATAAAGAGCTTGCAAATATCGATGGTGTAAAAAGAGTTTGTCCTGCTATTGTATTGAAAACTGTGAAAGAACTTGATAAGGGATTTTACATAGACTAATCCTTCTTCTCACCTAACGTCAAAGCTTTCAATATCTGCATTATAAGATCCTCTAAAGATTTTCCACTCTCTTTTGATATTGGAGGAGACACTTTTTCTCCCTTCATAGCCTTCAAAGCTCTTTCCTCAAATTTTTCAAGAATTAGCTTAAGCTCAAATTCATACATAACTCCTTCATATTTTTCTTGATACTTGACAGTATTGTTGTTATCAACATAAAGCACAATTGTTGTAGGTGATGCATGCACATCAAATTTCTTAAAAGTTTCTGCAGCAGCACTTGACCTGCATTCTCGTGCAAACCAATCACAAAAAACTATCACAAATTTAAATCCCTTATCCTTTTCCTTTATCCATTTATCTACAAATGGGTACCAAATTTCATCATATCTTCTACATGCAGAGCACTTAGCGTTGTCAAAGTATATCACATACACACCTTTTTCGAAAGGTTCAAAAGCACCTCCATCACTTCTCAACAATTTCCACATACCTATTCTATCATCATAAAAGTATATTCCATGTGGAGATGAGCTATCAAGACGTTTAAAAAACAGGTCTTTGCTCACTATTTTTCACCTGCTCCACTATCCATGGCTATGTACATACTATATGTTTATTTACAAAGTCTATAAGTTTTAAGTTTATGAAGTACTTATCGATAAAGCAATTAAATAGGTTATATAAACCATTTTAGATCTTACCATGGTGAAATCTCTAAGGCTTTCCATAGAGACACCTTTCTTGTCCCTTGTATATTCTTCGTGAAACTTTCTATAAGAATTCAATAACTTTGTGGCAAGATCTTTGTATTTTGGGTCTTCAATATTTATGTTATCTATTATTGTGAGCAAAGATGGTGTGTTAAAACCTAGTTTAAGTAACTCTTGTCTAGTCTCAATGGCATTCTCCTTAACAATTTTAGCCAACCTCTTCAAATTAGCCGTATTTAGTTCATTAATTAAAGTCTCTTTATCAAATACCAGAAGTCTGAAATCAGAATAGTATATTGCTTCTTCAATTTTCTCTTCGAATTCTCTAAGAGATATTGGTGGTGGTGTGAAGGGGTATTTCACATAAAAATCAGCAACAGCTTTTTCTTCTTCACCATCAAAATATGCTAAGCTTGTTAAAACCTTTGGCAACGGCTCATCATCTAAGATAATTGATGTAGCCTCTAAAGCAATATATTTGAGTGCTTTGCTTGGCTTAGGAATAACAACTTTTTTATTATTAAATACAGCCTCTATTCTATCTTTTAAGGTGATATAATCAATAATTCTCATGGCGATTTCTTTCAGTGTTGAGAAGTCTATTCCCATGCTGATCAAATCACTATAAGCTATTTCATCAAGTTGTGAAAGCAGCACGAAGTCGAGATCATCAGAATTGTACTGCTCAAGAACCTTTTTAACATTGTTCCAATCCATTTTCTCTAAAATACCTGCGGATTCTGGCTCGTGAAGAGAGAAAAACTTCTTTTCACCTATTTTCTCTACACTATACATTATAGTTTCAAAAGGTATTCCAAAAATTCTTCTAAGAACTATCATGAGATATGCTAGCCCCAGCCTCAGCAACACAGAATCCTCTCTATCATCAACATCAAATAACATGCCATAAGTATAATCTCTGTATTCACCAAATGTAGTAACAGGAACGTAAATAACCTTTCTGTCGTAGGTTACATAATATTTCTCACCAATTTTAACAATTCTTGGCTTACTTGAAATTAGATGCCACAAAACTCTGTTTGGAATTTTCTTTAATTCTCCAAATCCATTTCTAGGAGTATATACTGTTGCTAGCACATAGCTGTGGAGTTTTCCCCTAGCAATATCTTTTAAAAAAGATATATCTTCTCCCCACTTCATCTTTATGTATTTATACTCTTCAAAAGCTTCAGCAAGAGCATCATGAGAGAAAATATTTATTTTTGACAAAGGTCTTTCTACAACACTTCTCACAATCCTTGAGTTTCTCCCCCCATTAATTTTAATAACCATAGCATCCTCTGAAGGATCTATACAACCAATTTGAAATCTTTCAACAAGGTCACAATGCCCTATAGGCTCTATAGGTTTGAGAAATCCTTCTTCAACTTCTAAATATCTTTTAATGCCATATGGAGGGCCAAATTCATAGAAATTTATTCTCTCCCAAATCCACTGAGCTTTTTGAATATTTATTGAACCATCCTTCTTAATTACACCAACATTTACAAGAGATTCATGTTCTTCTTTTGTAAGATTTTGTCTATACCAAGGCGTTAAAATTTTTGCTAAGCCCTTAAACAACTTGATGTATTTATTTTCAGGGTTTATAATAGCCTTTTCTAGTGGTAGTGAAACCCACTTTTCAAATGCTTCAAAACCTTTTGAAAAAAGCTCCCAGTCCCACCGCGAAGATGGTATTACTATTGTTTCTGTAAATGGTATTTCTTTACGTCTTCCTTTTCTGCCTTCTCTTTGTAGATATTCTCTAACATTTTCTGGCAAACCAATGTGTACAACTCTAACTATTGTTCCTATGTCTATTCCTTGCATAAGCGTTCTAGGACTTACAATAATCTTAATTTCGCCTTTTCTCGCCTTTTCCTCAATATTTTTTCTAAGATTCTTTGAAATTAGATGATGATGCGAAGCAATTTTATTGCCAACAATTTCTTTCATTGCCTTAGCAATTTCATCTGCTCTTGCAATACTTCTTGTAAAAACCAGTGTTACACCATCATCATTTATATACCTAGACAAAATCTCATATATGTTTACAGAAATTGAAGGAGTTTCTACTCCTAGGGCTTCAAGAAATTGCAAAACTTTGATTGCATTCTTCTTGAAATAATCAAAATCATCTAAAGCTTTTATAACATCCTCTGGAACATCTCTTTTAACAATAGAATTTCTCAAACTTCGTATCTTTTCCCAAATACTTTGTATGTTCTTGCCAAGTATTACATAAAGTCTGTTTTCAACTTTGAATGGCTTACCCTCAACAACGATACAATCCCTGCCAGTTTTATCTTTAAGATATGTACACATCTCATCTGGATTAGCTAGTGTAGCTGTTAAAACAATTATCTGTGGTTTCTTGTCACAGGTTTCAACAAGAATTTCTATTAAAGCGAGCAATAAAGAAATTTCCCTTGGAGTATAAAAATCAAGTTCATCGAATACTATCATATCAACTTTCTTAAACAAGCTATGAAGAAGTGAAGTTTGTGGTTTAATCAAATACTTTTTGAACTCATGAAAAAGAAAAGCAGGGTTCGTAACAACTATATCAGCTTCAGCAATAGCTTTTCTAAGACCATTTGGTCCAAGTTTCTTAAGCATTTCATCTCTATTAACAGCATCGAGCAAAATAGTTTTAGCTCCTATAGCATTACAGTACATTGATATTCTATTTATTTGATCATTGGCCAAAGCCAGTGTTGGGTAAACAGCTACTACAGTAAAATCATCATTCTTGAATTTTTTGTAGAAGTAAAGAAACCAAGCCTCGGTCTTACCCGAACCTGTTCCAGAGATCAAAACCAGGTTATTGCCATTCATCAAAGCCTCTAGTGCTTTAAGTTGATGATCGTACAAAGACTTGTTTGCAAGCCAAATACCATGTGTTTCAAATTCTGGTATAATGTCTTTGAATAGTATGTTCATTGTTGCAGGTTCTTCAGAAGGCTCTATTTTTTTGATGTACTCATATCCAAGGTTTTTGAGAAATTCCTCACTATCAACAATGTTCATATTAAAATCGCCTCGAATCAGAGAGGATTCATGACATCACCAATCAGAGCCCACCACACTCATCACTTAAAATACTCTATGTTTTTCTCATCTTTAACAGCTTTAAATATGATGCTGGTTACACTTTCCTTAATATATGGGTTTTTGAGAACTCTTTTTATAAATGAATTCAAATCATTCACATTCTTAAACAACGCTAGCACTGCTATATCAAATTCTCCTGTTATATCATATACACCTCTGACTCTAGGTTCTTTAGCTAGTTCTCGTTCAACATCTTCTATATGTGCACCATCAACCTTGAAAAGTATAAGCGCCATCAAATCATATCCAAGCTTAGAATAATCTATAGAAGCCTCACAACGCTTAATTAAACCAGCTTCATAAAGTCTCTTCACCCTCTTCAAAATAAGTGATGGAGACTTTCCAACGGCTTTCGCAATGTCTCTTACACTTCTATTGCAATTCTCTATAAGCATATTTATAATATTTTTGTCTAAATCATCAAGTTCTATACCCAAGGTTTCACGCCAATGAGCAAAATATAGCAGTTATTTAAATTTTGAATCTTATTCTAATTCAGTTCTTATAACATTTTTTCTAACTAAACTCGATAAAAGTCTCCAGAATCTCGACTCATTTAATGCTGAAGTATCAAAACCTTGCTCCTCTAAATATTGCTTCACTGCATCAAATACTAAATCAATATTGTGTCTATTCACAACACCACCTGTAACATTCCTTATAGCATTAACAATATCCTCATTGCTTGGATACTTTCTTCTTTTGCTAGTTCTACGACTATGCATAGTTTCCTCATATTCTTCAATCTCCTTTAGCGCATCACTTGGAACTTCTAAAAGCTTTTTACTAAGATCTTCTTGCATCATCTCACATATCTAATTTTCAAATAAAGCTTTATATCCTTATACAAACTATGTTTATGGGATAGAACACTTATGATAATTAATGATGATGATGTTTCAAAGTTTCAGGCATATATAATCTACGGAAAAAACATAAATGAGATATTGAAGAGAATAATAAATTATCTTAATGGGTGTAGCAATATAATTAGTGATAGCAAGTTAAAGAACTATTTTGATATTGTATGTACTAATAGTTCTCCACAATATGTGGAATTTTCAGATATAAAAATGTTAAATGATATAATACTAAGGTCTGAGCTTGGCAAAGGACTTGTGTTAAAAGCTGAGTCACCTAGAAACGATGTCTACGCAATAGCATTTATACCCATTAACCAGCGAAATAAGGATGTAGCTAGTAAGTAGGGTGATGTTTTTGCCAAATCTTGGGTTTAGAATTGATGGTGTTAGAGCTGAAAGGTATAGCTTAGAACCAGTACCTCAACTAAACATAAACATGAATTTGATGTTTGGCAAACCGGAGAAGAGAGATAATAATTATGTCCTAGGCTTTGTAATAAAAATTGATTGTAATCCACCAGTAGCTTCTATTGATGTAAAAGGTGTTGTAATGGTATCTCCAATAAATGCTGATGAAGCTAAGGTGCTTGGTGAAGAATTTCAAAAAGGTTCTATACCATATCCACTAATACTTGCTGTCTACAGCTATGCGCTACCAATAATCTCATTACTTTCAAGAGAAATGGGCTTGCCACCGCCGGTGCAACCACCGCCACAAACACAACAGACACAACAAAAACCCATTGACTACCATCTATAGATGTAGAACATAACTTGCTATGTAAAGCCATGAAAGTGCCACTATAATTTGCAGTGTTGTTGTTGCTAAGGCAATTCTGAGCCACCTACCCCAAGTAATTCTGATTCTCCTCTTTTCAGCAAGAGAAACAGCAATTATATTTGCTGTAGAGCCCACAGGTGTGTAGTTACCTCCAAAAACACCACCAAAAAGCAGTGCAAAGTATATTTGATTACCTATCAATCCTATGCCATTAAAAGTCATAGCTATTGGTGTAAACGCTACTATAACAGAAAGATTATCGAGAACAGAGCTGAGAAGAGCTGATGAGAATAGCATCAAGGCTAAAAGTGTAAGAGGAGCCAATCCTATATGGGAAAAAGCATAGGCTAGCTTAGTCATAACACCAGTATATGTAAGTGTATAGCCAAACATAAACAGGAATATGAAGAATAATAATGAAGACCACTCCACAGATCTTTCAATAAATCTCGATATTTCCTCCATAGGAATTGCCAAGATTAAAGTTATTGCTATGAATACATATGGAATAAAGGATAGAGAAGCATGTGGATCTACAAAAATTTTAAGTACATTTGACAAGCCTTGGGTGATAACATCATTTAACGCTACGGTCAATATAAATAAGATGAGTATTACTAAACCTATATATATTCTTTTTAATCGAGAATATGCTTTGTTATTAGAGCCAAATTCAATTCTTTGACTTGATATATAAGCTTCTATTCTATGTTTAGACCTCATAATCTTTTCAATCAATTCTTTCATGGTTGATCTCTCAATGAAGAGTAGAACTAATACTAACACAATTAAATCTATTAATGCTAGTGGAAATGCATTTTTTATGAATTGAGTTACACTCATATTCGTTTCAAATAAAATGTACACACCTATGGGATTGCCTATAGGCAAGGCGGTGCTACCTGTGTTTGTGGCTAAAACTGATAAGATAATCAATGGTACAGCATCCACATGAACAATTCTGCTAATTTCGAAAACAAGCATAGTAACATAGATAATACTTGTTACCTCACCTAATGCAGCTGAAAGAAAGAAGGCCATAAGTGAAATAAGCAAGATTAGAATAATAGCATTACCTTTTGAAATCTCCAAAACTCTTAAAGCTAAATATCTAAAAACACCTAATTCCCTTAAAATACCTGCAAGGGTCATTGAACCTATTAGGAATACTATTAAATCCCATGCAACAGCATTTATAAGATATTGTGGTGGTGCTACACCTGTAACCAGCAATGGAATTAAAGCTAGTATTGCTGCACTTGTACGCCACTCCATTCTAATAATTGTTAATGCTATAACAAAGAAGAAAAACGCCAAAGCTATTGTCTGTTTAATTATTTCATGAAGAGAATTAATCATATTTAAGCAAGAAACTTCAGTAGTACTACTTTCACCTCGCTCGTTACACCATTGCTTCACCATCTTCAATCCTATTTCATCGTTTCCTATGCGAATAAAATACATGAATACAAAAGACATTAGAAGCACTAAGACAAGTATAACAATTATTTTATGTGTCACTTTCATATGCTGATCACGTAGACGTTCACTCAATTTATTTTCGAATTTATAAGGTTGTAACTTAAAAATCTTAAGAGGAGCTAAAAAACTTAGCTGAAGTGAAGAAGGTGCTGGAATCGGTAACAATAGATAATTACGAGTATGTTCTTGGAAGTATTATGGTGAAGGGTTTAAAGGAAAAAGGGTATAGGGTGCTTACACCTCCTCAAGTAGAGGCTTTGGAATCTGGGTTTCTAAAAGGAGATAACATTGTTGTGTGTGCTCCAACAGCTAGTGGAAAAACTTTGATTGGAGAAATGGCTCTTATTAATGCTTTTTTGAATGGATTAAAAGGTGTTTATACAACACCTTTAAAGGCTTTGGCTTATGAGAAATACATTGAGTTTTCTTTTTGGGAGAGGTATGGTGCTAGAGTAGGAATATCGATGGGAGACTATGAAGTTACTGAGGAAGAGGTTGAGAGACTTGGTCGATACAACATCATAGTTACTACATATGAAAGGTTAGACTCTATATTGAGAAGAAGACCTTATTGGATAAAAAACGTTGGTGTTATTGTTGTTGATGAGCTTCACATGCTTGGTGATGAAAGTAGGGGACATATTGTTGAAATGATACTTACAAGGGCTAAGACTCTTGGCATTCAAGTAATTGGACTTTCAGCAACTGTGGGAAATCCTGAAGAAATTGCTCTTTGGTTAAAAGCAAAACTTGTAAAGTCTTCTTGGAGACCTGTGAAATTATATGAGGTGATTACTTATAGGTTAAGTGATGGCTCATATGCAATGTTTTTGCCAGGGAACATAAATAATGCTAGCTCACCTATTGTTGTTAGTGATGTTACGCGTTATTGGATTGAAAAAGCAGTTAAAGAGGGTTTCAATGTTTTAGAATTCAAATATTCTAGAAGAGGTGTTGAAGAGCTTGCTGAGCAGTATAGCAGTGTTGTGTGTGAGTATTTGACTAGTGATGACAGAAATAGATTAGAGGAGTTGGTTCAGTTAATGAAAGTAGAGTTGCCAGATTTTGAGTATGAGAAGCTTGAACACTTGATTAAATGTGGTGTCTCCTATCATCATGCTGGGTTAACGCCAGAAGCTAGAAGAATAATTGAGAATGCATTTAGGGAGAGAATAATAAAATATCTTGCTGCTACACCAACACTTGCAATGGGGGTTAATCTACCTGCGCGAGTAGTTATTGTAAATGTTTATTACTATAGTGGGGGTGGTAGAAAGAAGATAAGCGTTTTAGAATATAAACAACTTGCTGGTAGAGCTGGTAGACCTCAGTATGATCCCTATGGAATTGTTGTTACTGCTAAAGATGTTAAGAGTATGAGAGAATCCGAATATTATATACGTGGATTTCCAGAACCAATAAATTCTACTCTATTAAGCGAATCTGCTTTAAGAAAACATGTTCTAGCTGTTATAGCATCTAAAGAGGCTAACACATTGAATGATATACAGCTATTCTTTTCAAATACTTTTGCAGCCATGAAGATGGGTAAAGAGATTTTAAACAAAAAAATAAACAACATATTAGAACTTCTTGAAGATCTTAGCATGATTACAAAAAGAAAAGTTGTAAACAATGTTGTTTATGAGGCTACAAAACTTGGTTTAGTAACAACAATGCTTTATATAGACCCATTGACAACAACTATAATTGTTGAAGGTCTTAAAAGAAATGAGAAAGCATCAGAGCTGTACTATCTTTCATTAATTGGCATGACACCTGATTTCAGTGATGTGAATATTGGTAGAGGTGTGAGAAAAGCCTATTACGACTTGATAGATAGTTATGTTCTTTCGAAGCAGTTACCTGATGAAGATTTGGAGCAGGTATTCATTGATCAAAGAATAGATTGGATGAGAGGAGTTATGATAGGTCTCATACTGACTGATTGGGTTAACGAGGTTCCGGAAAGAAGAATTATAGAAAAGTATGGTATAGAAGCAGGTGATTTAAGAGTGATTAGAGAAAATGGTGAATGGTTAACGTATTCTGCAGCTGTAATAGCAAAAACACTTAACATGGTAACACATTCCAAAGAGCTCTTTAAACTAGTTGAAAGAGTTAAACATGGTGTTAAAGAAGATGCTTTAGAACTTGTAAAAATAAGATACGTCGGTAGGGTCAGGGCAAGAATGATGATAAATAGTGGCATTAAAAGCATTGAAGATGTTTTAAACAAGGAGAACTTAGTAATAAGATTATTCGGTGATGGTTGGGGGAAGAAAATAGTTGAAGAAGCAAGAAAAATGAAAGATATAATATGATTTCTGTTATAAGGTTTTATAAGGGAAAAATTTTTAACTTTACCACATCTCAAAATATAGATACATTTCCATGACTAGTCTCAATCTTATGGTGATATATTATGGCCAAATCAAAAGTATTATTTGCCAAAGCACAGCTGGAGAGAATTGACAAGGCTTATTCTCTACCATACAAATTTATGAATCTTTTAGAAGCAAGTCCATTAAAAAACATGATTACTCCAGGAAACATTGTAGCTATAAAGATTCATGTTGGCGACATGGAGCATGGTGGTTATAGGACAATCAGACCAATATTCGTTAGAGTACTAGTTGATTACGTGAAGAAACTTGGTGGAATACCATTTATAACAGATACATGGGGACTAAGGCATATTATAGTTGGTTTAGAAAACGGCTATAACTATGAAACTATTGGGGCAATAGCACTACCTGTATCGGGAATAAAGGAAACAGACTTGGTAAAGGTACGTGTACCAAATCCTTTGAGAGTTTCAGAAATTGAAGTGGGTTCTGCTGTTTACTATGCTGATGTCTTGATAAACTTTGCTCATTCAAAAGGTCATCCATCATCTGGGTATGGAGGAGCTATAAAGAATGTTTCGATGGGGTGTACAGGACCAAATACAAGATCAGCTATACACAACCTTGAAAGAGAGGATCAAATAGGTAGAGCATTTCAAGAGGGTTTGGCAGATGCATTTCATGCTGTAATTTTAAACAAGCCAAATAAGGTGTACAACATAAACTATGTCCTTGATGTTCAACCAACTTGTGATTGTGCACCCTGGTCTGATATTCCAATAGTACCTGATATAGGAATACTTGCATCTGAGGATGTTGTAGCATTAGAGAAAGCAACGCTTGACTTGATAAATAATGCCCCAGTAGTGCCAGGATCTATAGGTGAGAAAGCAGGTTTGAAGCCTGGTGATAACAAGTTCTTTATAATTCATGGCAAAGATCCATACATACAAGTAGAAGCTGCTCACAGAAAAGGTCTTGGTAACATGGAATATGATCTCGTGGAGGTATAGTCTTTGGCAGGTTATAAGGTATATGTAGACACATCCAAATGCATTGGATGTGCACAATGCTATGTAGCATGTCCTAACAAGGTATTTGCAATTATAAATAAAAAAGCTGTACCAGTAAATCAAGATGCATGTGTTGGATGTAGAGCATGTATAGTTAAGTGTTCAACTAATGCTATCACTATTACCCCTAGAGATGTTTACGCATTTTATACGAGATTTTACAAAAGAACATAATACTCAAATTAATGTAGGACATAGAATATCTTTTCACGTCTAAAGTTAAATCAAGATGATATGGAAATTGTTTATGTTTTTCTTCTAATTTTTCTAGGCTTTACATTAATTATTTTCTTCTCTATAGAATATTCAAGCTCTGAATTATAATCCTTCTCATCTTGTTCAAGTTCATCCTCTGTTAAAAGTTTTTTCTCTAATGCAAACTCGTATAAATATTTCAAGTCTATATCTCTTAGAGATACAGGATCACTATCTAAACCCCTTAGTCTTAACCAGGCTATAAATTGATCGAGCATATTATTGGCAAGTATTAAATCTATTAATTCTTCACGAGATATCTCCTTAGAAGACATTTTCTCACAGATTATAATAATTCGTTCTAGAATATATACTTTTATGACTTTTGCTTGCTATAAGCTTTTAAATTAGAGCAAAACATAAATTGATAAAGTTTTTAGTTGAAAGGGGTCTTGGATTGCACATATAAATATTTATGAGAAATTAAAGAAAAGAGTTTTGAATGCTGAAAACTATCAGTATGAAGAAGTTGAAGAGCCTATTAGATTACATTTAAATGAATGTGTTTATAATCCACCAGAACATGTAATTAAAGCTGTTGTAAATGTATTAAATCAATGCAATTACTATCCAAATAAGCACATGTTTAATTACTTTAGAAAATTATTGGCAGAATACAACGGTCTTAGTATTGAGAATGTTTATCCATTTCCAGGAGCTGATGCAGCTTTACGAACACTTTTCTTATCTCTTACTGATCCAGGAGATAGTGTATTATTTGTTAAACCCACCTTTAGCATGGTTGAAATCTATGCAAAGTTTATGGGGTTAAGAAGAATAAGCGTTGATTTGATTGAATATGGTGATGAATGGGTTGCGGATATGAACAAATTAATTGAGTTGGCTAAAGAGGCTTCATTAGTTGTACTTGTTGATCCTAATAATCCAACTGGTAACGCTATAATTAAAGGAGACAAGAAGTTTCTAGAAGCCATTGCATTAAATACCAAGGGCTTTGTAATTGTTGATGAAACCTATTATGAATTTAGTGGTTATACCGTTGCTGATTTTGTTAATGAATATCCAAATATTATTGTAGTAAGAAGTTTGAGTAAGGCATTTTGTCTTGCCGGGTTTAGACTAGGTTATGTAATTGCTGATAAAGATGTTTTAAGTAACATTGTGAAAGTGGTGACAACATTCGATATATCAACACCCTCTTTAGCTGCTGGAATAGCTGCATTAGAAAATCTTGATTATCATATGAATATAATTGAAAAAATTAAACAGTTACGTGATTATCTATATCTACAATTAAAGACCATGGGATTTAAGGTTTATAGAAGCTATGCCAATTTCTTGCTTGTTAAAAATAGCGAAAGGCTTGATAAGTATCTTGCAAAATTTGGTATAGCCATAAAGAGAGTAGCAGATGATTTATATAGGGTTAGTATTGGAAATGAGGAAAGTGTTGAAATGATTATTAAGCTTCTGAGGGAGATTCTATGAGAATAGCAATTCCGAATAAGGGTAGATTGCAACAACCAACAATAGAATTACTTAGTGCAGCTGGGATAAAGCTTTTCTCTGTTGATGAGAGGGCATTGATTGTTTCAACTAATTGGAAAGATGTTGAGGTTATAATGGTTAGACCAGAGGATATTCCATACATTATAGAAGGTGGTGGTGCATCACTGGGAATTACAGGACATGACTATGTTGTTGAAAGTGGTGCAGAAGTTGAGGAGGTTCTAAAGCTTGACTTCGGGAAAGCAAAAATAGTTTTTGCCGTACCTCAGACTTTAGGCATTAAAAGTGTTGAAGAGTTGGCAAAAAGTGGTAAAGAAGTTAGAATAGCTACGAAGTACTATAATATTGCTCTTAAATATGTAAGGTCACGTAATCTAAGAGCTAAAATAGTTAAGATTAGCGGTGCTGCAGAGGTTATGCCTTATTTAGGAGCAGCAGATGCTGTTATAGATGTTATGAGTACTGGTACTACATTGAAAATACATGGTTTAGAGCCTATAGACACTGTTTTAGAAACTCAAGCTGTGGTTGTTGCAAGAAAGGATTGGATTCTAAGCAAAGATGCTAATTTAATTAAGATTGTTATAACAATGCTTAAAGGTGTTATAGAAGGTAGAAATAAGAAGATGCTTTTCATGAATGTTCCTAGTGAGAGTCTAGACAAGGTTTTAGAAACTTTACCAGCAATGCTTGCACCAGCTGTTACAAGACTAAGCAAGGGTGATGCGTGGGAGGTTATAACAGTTGTTGACGAAGACTCTATACCAGAGGTGGTATCAAAGGTTCTTGAACTTGGTGCAAGAGACATTGTTGTAGTTGATATTGAGAAGGTGATTAAATGATTGTAGTGCCAAGCATAGATATAAGTAATGGTGTAGCTGTAAAAAGAGTTAAAGGTGTAAAGGGTACAGAACTTGTTTTGGGAAATCCACTAGAAGTTGGAAATAAATTGTTTGAGGCAGGTTATGAATATATACATATAGTTGATTTAGATGCTGCTGAAGGTAGTGGAGACAACGAGTCTATTGTGAAAAAGCTTTGCAAAATGGGATTTAAATGGATTCAGGTTGGTGGTGGTATAAGAAATGCTGATAAGGCATCTAGGTTGATATCATATGGTGCATCAGCAGTAGTTATTTCAACAATTTTCTTCACAAATCGAAATGAATTTGAAAAAATTTTAAGTGTTGTTGGAGGTGATAAAGTGATAATTGCTTTAGATTATGATAATGATTATAGTGTGAGGATAGGTGGTTGGAGTAGAAAAGCTGTGAAAATTTATGACGCCTTGAATGATGTTAGCAATTACAATGTTAAAGGAGTTTTATTCACATATGTTGAGTATGAAGGCAGTGAAAAAGGTATAGATAGGAATGTGAAGATCTTTGCTAGTATAGTCAAGGGTATTAAGGAATATGCAGGTGGGATTTCATCTATAAATGATTTGTATGAGCTGAAGAGTTTTGGCATAGATTATGCTGTTGTTGGTATGGCGTTGTATAATAGGAGGTTATGGGGTGTGAAAAGTGTCTAGGGTCTGTAAAGATGTTAGAGAAACCAAGGAAACTAAAGTCTTAGTTGAGTTTAATCTAGATGAACCAGGTGATGTTGAGGTAAGTACACCAATTCCATTCTTTAACCACATGCTTGAAACAATGTTTGTATATATGAATTCAAGGGCAAGTATCTTGACTGAGGAGAAAAAACGTGTTGATGATCATCACATTGTGGAAGACACAGCTATTACAATTGGTAACGCACTAGATAAGTGTTTAGGTGATAGAGTAGGTGTGAAAAGGTTTTCACATCAAATAATACCAATGGATGATGCCCTAATACTTATAGCTGTTGATATCTCTGGTAGAGGTGGATCCTTTATAGAGCTAAACTTTACTAGAGAAGCTATTGGAGGGCTGTCACTAGAAAATGTTAGTCACTTTATAGATTCCCTGGCCAAGAGATCTGGAATAACAATTCATGTTATTAAGTTAAAGGGGCTTAATGATCATCATGTTGTTGAAGCTATTTTTAAGGGTCTTGGCATAGCCTTATATGATGCAACGAGAGTGGTTGGAGGCTCTATAAAGAGTTTAAAGGGTGTTTTGAAGTGATTAAGAGAATTATACCATGTCTAGATGTTAAAAATGGTAGAGTTGTGAAAGGAGTTAACTTCATTAATTTAAGGGATAAGGGAGATCCTGTTGAACTTGCATCAAGATATGAAGAGGAAGGCGCAGATGAAATAGTTTTTCTTGATATTTCAGCATCTCTTGAGAATAGGGAAACCTTATTCAAAGTTGTTAAAGATACTGCAAGTGTTTTAACAATTCCTCTTACTGTTGGTGGAGGCATAAAATCGCTAGATGATATCTCAAAAGCTCTTTCAAGTGGAGCTGACAAAGTAAGCATTAATACTGCTGCAGTTGAGAACCCATCTTTAATAACTAAAGCTAGCAGCGAATTTGGTTCACAATCAATAGTTGTAGCTATTGATGCTAAGAAGATTGGAAATAAATACTTAGTATTTACAAAATCAGCTACGGTCAATACCGGTCTAGATGCTATTGAATGGGCAAAAACTGTTGAAAGACTAGGTGCTGGAGAAATTCTATTAACAAGTATAGATAGAGATGGAACTCGTATCGGCTACGAAATAGAGTTGACAAAGCAAGTAGCAGAAGCTGTTTCAATACCCGTTATAGCTAGTGGTGGTGCTGGAGTCATGGAGCATTTCTACGAGGTTTTAACAATTGGTAAAGCCGATGCTGCTTTGGCTGCAGGAGTTTTTCACGATGGTGTTATAAGAATTAGGGACTTGAAAATGTATCTTCATGGAAAAGGTGTTGAGGTGAGACTATGACTGTTGTTCATGGTATTCCAAAGCAAAGTCAGTACGATGTTAGTAGTGTTTTAAGTTATGTTAGGCAGATAGTGGATGATGTTAGGAGGAGAGGTGATACAGCATTAATTGAGTACACAAAGAAATTTGATGGAGTTGACATTGATAGTGTTGAATTAGGCTCTGATGCAAAGATTAAATGCCTTGAAGGTTTAGATAATGAAGTAAAAAACGCTATAGATACGGTATATGAGCTTCTCACAAAATTTTATGAAGAGTTTAAGCCAAGGGATTTTCAGGTAGAATTAGGTGGTGTAAAGCTAGGGATAATGTGGAAACCTATTGGTAGTGTCGGAATATATGTTCCAGGAGGTAGAAAGCCCTATCCATCAACTCTTTTAATGGCTGGTGTTCCAGCTCAAGTAGCAAAGGTACATAGAATATATGTTGCTTCGCCCCCAAATAAAATTGGTTGCGTAGATCCTGCCATAATATACGTTTCTCAGTTGATAAATGCTCAAAGCATTTACAGAGTTGGTGGAGCTCAAATAATAGCTGCTATGGCTTATGGCACTGAAACCGTAAAGAAAGTAGACAAGATTGTTGGACCCGGAAACATATATGTTCAAGCAGCAAAAATAATAGTTAGAGATGTTGTTGAAATAGATGGTGTTGAGGGTCCTACAGAACTTGTTATTATTGCTGATGAATCTGCCGATCCAAATCAAGTTGCCTTAGACATGATGGCACAATCTGAACATGGTTTAGAAAGCCCAATAGTGCTTATAACAACATCGCAGAAACTAGCATTAGCTGTTGAAAATTTGATTAAAGATTCTAAAGGGACTTTCTATATACATGTTGTTGAATCACTTGAAGAAGCACTTGCAATTGCGAATGAACTTGCGCCAGAGCATCTATCTCTGCATATAAATGAGGCATACAAGGTTCTTAGTAGTATTGATAATGCAGGTGCTATTTCTGCTGGAACCTCTCCACCAGCACTAATAGATTATATAGGTCCTAATCACATTCTACCAACGAATAGATGGTCACGAGTTAGAGGAGCTTTAACAGTTTATGATTTTCTTAAGCCAATAGCTATTTTATTTGATGATAAAAACATTGATAAAAAGATTCTAAGAGCTGCAGAAACTCTAGCCAGGTATGAGGGTTTTGATTTTCATGCAAAAAGTATTGTGATGAGACATGTGTGAAACAATTGAAAAACTATACAAAATCATATTAGACAGGTTAGAGAAGAAACCTGTTGGAAGCTATACTGCTCAACTGGCTAGTAAAGGCAGAGGCTATGTTGCTAGAAAGCTTGGAGAAGAAGCTGTAGAAGCAATAGTGGCATCTCTATCGGAAGATAGGAAAAGGATTGTTGAAGAATTAGCAGATCTTATATACCACATGCTAGTATTCATGGCTATAAACAACGTTTCTATAGATGATGTTTGTACGGAGCTTGAGGCGAGGATGAAAAAATGAAGGCAGTAGTAATAAATTATGGTGTTGGAAACATATATAGCATATACAATGCATTGAAGAAAGTAGGATTCGAAGTTTCCATAGAGCTCGAGCCTAAAAGACATGCTGATATAATTGTTTTTCCAGGTGTTGGTACTTTCAAGGCTGTTTCAACATATATGACAAGATATGTTGATGTTATAAATGAGCTTAAGAAAAGTGGTGTAGCATTCTTAGGTATTTGCATAGGAATGCAGGTAATGTTCGAGTATGGCCTGGAAGGTGGAGAAAAAAATAAGGGCTTGGGATGGTTTAAAGGCTATATAGACAAAATTAAAACAAATTCAAAGTTGCCTCGCATAGGCTGGGATAAAATAAGGTATGTGAATAATGAGAAATGCAGACCATTTCTCGATTTCGATGGAAAATACATGTACTTTATGCATAGCTACACAGCTTACATTGATGAGTATAACAATATATGTTTCATTAGCGAATATGGCTCTGCTATAATTCCTTCAATGATATTGAAGGATAGAGTTATAGGTGTACAGTTTCATCCAGAGAAAAGTAGTAAAAATGGTATTGAATTTCTTAAGAGAATAGCCAAGTGGTTGAAAACATGAGACTTAGTATTGAAGAGGCAGAGAAACTAGCTAATAAATTGAAGTTTAGACATGAGGATAATACTGTAATAGCTGTTGTGCAAGACTATAAAACAAAAGAGGTTTTATCAGTTGCATTTATGAATAGAGAAGCTTTGATAAAAACAGTTACAACAGGATATCTTCATCTTTGGTCAACATCTAGAAAAAAGTTGTGGTTGAAAGGTGAAACTAGTGGAAATTTGCAAATTGTTGTTGATATTAAGATTGATTGTGATGAGGATGCTGTACTTGTTTTGGTAAAGCCTATGGGTCCTATGTGTCACACAGGTAACTTTAGTTGTTTTTATCGAAGATATAGCGAAATTTTGTAGAGAATTCAAATCTTTGAAGCAATTGCTTCAGTAAACTCAATTGTTGTTGCATTTCCTCCAAGATCAGGTGTGAGTTTTTTCCCTTCTGCTAGTGTTATTTCAACAGCTCTTTCTATGCTTTTACCAGCCTCTACATATCTTTCACTATGGCTTTTTTCACCAAGCCATTTAAGCATCCAAGCAGCTGACAATATCATGGCCGTGGGATTTGCAATACCTTTACCAGCAATATCAAATGCAGCACCATGAATAGGTTCAAACATTGCTTTTTCATCACCTATATTCGCTGAGGAGGCAAGTCCTATACTGCCAGATACATAAGCTGCTAAATCGCTTAGTATATCTCCATACAGATTCGTTGTTACAATAACATCAAATCTCTCAGGTTTTCTAACAATGTCCATTACAGCAGCATCAATATACATTTCATCTATATCGACATCTGGATACTCTTTTTTAACTTCATATGTCATGGATCTGAAAAGACCATCTGTTATGGTTAAAACATTAGCTTTATGCACAACTGTAACTTTCTTTCTTCTATTCCTAGCTATTTCAAATGCCTTTCTAGCTATTCTTTGGGAAGCCTTCTTACTTATGACACGAATAGCAATAGACACGTCATTCGGGAGAATATATTCTGCTCTTACATACACATCCTCCGTATTCTCTCTCACAATAACTAAGTCAATATTTGGATTCAAAGCTTTTACACCAGGAAATGCTTTTGAAGGCCTTATATTTGCGTATAAATCAAGTCCTCTTCTAATTTTGACAACAACATCACCTGCAGATTCTCCTACAGGACCTTTTAGAATAACATCACATGATTTTATAATTCTCCAAGAATCTTCTGGAACAGCAACACCATACTTCTTAACAGCAGCATCCCCTGCCTCAACCTTTATGAACTCTATATTAAGTGCATATCTTGCAACAACCTTGTTTAAAACATGAAGTGCAGCATTAACAACTTCAGGACCTATTCCATCACCTTCTATAATAGCTACTCTATACATTATTCACATCCCCATATTCCTCTTTCACAAGTTTTAGTATCAATTCCCATGTAATTTTAATTCCTTGGTCAGCTAAATCCTTTACTTTATTCAAGATATTCTTTATAGCCTCTTCTCTAGGCTCTAATCCAAGCTGTTTAATAACATATTCAATTGCATGTCGTCCACTATGCTTTCCTATAACAATTCTTCTCTCTGCACCAACAATTGAAGGATCTAAAGGCTCATATGTAAGAGGATGACTTAATATACCATGAACATGAATACCAGACTCATGCGAAAATGCATTTGCACCTACAATAGCCTTGTTTGGCGGTATTTGTATTCCGAAATATGATGAAACAAGTTTTGCAACCTTGTTTATTTTACTAAAATCTATCTTGACTTTATATCCATATAGGAATGCCAGTGCGGTTGCAACTTCTTCTAATGCAGCATTTCCTGCTCTTTCACCAACCCCAAGAACTGTGACATGAGCTTGGTCAGCCCCATTCTCAATAGCTGTAACACTGTTTGCAACAGCCATGCCAAAATCATTGTGACAGTGAACACTTAGTAGATAGTTTCCTTTTACAGACGATCTAATATATGTTGTTATAAAGGCAATGTAACTTGGATATGCAACTCCAACAGTATCTGCAATATCTATTCTATCTGCTCCTGCATTAACAACAGCTTGAAATACCCTGCTTAGGAACTGCAAATTAGATCTTGTAGCATCTTCAGCACTAAACTCTACTACTAAACCATGACTTTTAGCATATTCAACAGCTGAAACAGCTTTTTCAACAACTTGCTCAGGGCTAAGCTTAAGCTTGTACTTCATATGCAGCTCAGATGTAGCTATAAATGTATGAACAGCTGGCACCTCAGCTTCGATAACCTTATCAATATCTTGTTTATTTGCTCTAGCCAAGGCTATAACCTCTGAACCTCTGATCTCTTTAGCAATTCTTTTTACAGCTTCAAACTCTCCTCTGCTAGTAATTGGAAAACCAGCCTCTATAGAATCAACACCTAAATCATTTAGAGCCAACGCTATTTCAAGTTTTTGCTGTGATGTTAGAGAAATTCCAGGCATTTGCTCTCCGTCTCTTAATGTTGTATCCAATAGTCTTACAACTCTCTTTTCACTTTTTCTTTGTATATAGTCTAAACTATTTTGAGTTGGAGCAATAAACACACCTCCAAGCTTGGCTTTTGTCCAATGCTAAGAAGTGTTGTGTCAGGTATATAAGCTATTATGCACAATTAAACATGTATAAGCACCTAAAAAATTTAAAAACCTGCTCATACACAAAATAAGAAGTACCTGAGATAAATGTATTAAGATATGGTTAGGTGATGGTGATGGAACTCCAAGTCAGTTAAGCAATGCAAATTCGTCTATGGAGAGCAAAAGCAGAAACAGCAAATTGAGTTATGGAAAAGATAGCAATCTGTTGTTGAATCTTTTGCTTATTCTGATAAGGTGAGTATTATGAAGGGCTCAGTGCTTTTAGCTGAGACTCTAAAGAGAGAGGGTGTGAAGGCAATCTTTGGAATTCCTGGATTATCAAATATGGCATTCTATGATGCTTTAGTAGAATATGTAGCAAACAATGACATAAGAGTTATTCTTATGAGACATGAACAGGGGGCAGCACATGCAGCAGATGGTTATGCAAGAGCCTCTGGAAAACCAGGTTTTTGCACAGCTACATCAGGACCAGGTGCACTTAATCTTGTAACCGGTCTTGCAACTGCTTATTGGGATAGTTCTCCTGTCATTGCAATAACTGGTCAAGTAACAAGATCAAGCTTAGGCAAATTATCATTTCAAGAAGCTGATATACCTGGGGTTGTAGCTAATATAACGAAGTTTGCTATACAAATAAGAAAGGCTGAGGATATTCCCATATGGGTTAGAAATGCCATTTATATAGCAACAACTGGAAGACCAGGACCTGTTGTGATTGATATTCCAAGAGACTTATTTAATGAAGATGTTGATAGTGATAGAATCAAGTGGTACAATGGTTTTTCATTCAAAGGGTATAGAGAGTTTCCAGAGTTTATAGATCCTATAATGGTTAAGAAAGCAGCTAAACTCTTGATTGAAGCTGAAAAACCTTTAATGATTGTAGGAGCAGGAGCTGTTTGGTCTCCAGCTTCAGAAGAGATTATAGCTCTTGCGGAAATGCTTAGAATGCCAATTGTCTCTACATTACTTGGCAAATCAGCTATACCAAATGATCACCCTTTGTACATTGGCATGATGGGTTATTATGGAAGGGCAGAAGCAAACAAGGCATTTATGGAAGCTGACGTTGTTCTTGTTGTAGGTGCCAGATTAAGTGATAGAACAATTCCGAATATTAAGGATGTTCTTGATACAAAGAAGAAGCTTATTCTTATCAATATTGATCCTACGGATGTTCAGAGACTTTCTGTACAACTTCCTGTAGAATCATTTATAATAAGTGATGTTAGGAAGGGGTTGAAGGAACTCATTAAAGCTGTACATGAAATTGGTTTAAAGAGCGACAGAAGTGCATGGATTAGGAAAATATTAGAATACAAAGAGTACTACTCTCAAATATATTACTATGATGATGGAAGAGGGCTGAAACCGTGGAAGATATTAAAAACAATTAGAAATACAATACCAAGAGATGCTATAATAACAACTGGTGTAGGTGCTCACCAGATGTGGGCAGGGATTTTCTGGGAATCCTTTGAACCAAGAACATTTTTAACATCTGGCGGCATGGGCACAATGGGATTTGGTTTGCCCGCAGCCATGGGAGCTAAGGTTGCTAGACCTGATAAGGTTGTTGTTGATTTAGATGGTGATGGCTCCTTCATAATGACTATGAATAATCTTGGAACAGCGGTAGATGAAGACATACCAATAATAGCTATAGTATTTGACAACAGAACTTTAGGTCTTGTAAGACAGGTGCAAGATTTATTCTTTAACAGAAGAATAATTGCTGTTGACCTTGGACCTTCAACAAACTTTGTAAAGATTGCGGAGGGATTTGGTGCTCTAGGTTTTGATGCTCAATCATATGAAGATATTGAGGTTGCATTGAGGAAATCTATGAAGGAGAATGTGCCAGCTGTTATTAGAGTACCTGTTAATAGAGATGAGAAGGCTCTTCCAACTTTACCTCCTGGTGGTAGCTTTAGAGAGATGATTGTATATGACCCAAGAGAAGGTAGCTAGGCATATAATCAAGGTTGTTGGTCACTATATAGATGCCAGTCTCATAGAGAGAGTGGTAGCAAATTTTAGGAAGCTTCTTATAGACATTGATTGGATCTATGGGAGAAGAGTTGATGATAGTGGGATTTACGAATTGTATCTCATGGTTAGAGAACATCCAAATCTCTACATGGCTTTGCTAAATCTAAGTAAAACTGTTGGTGTTGAAAAAGTTTTTGAATTCAACGGGGAAATCACTGAAAAAAGCCTAGTCGAAGACAATAAAACCTTTACTATTTATATTCCCAGACCCAGAAAAGTTAGGGAATATTCGTGGGGTGTAGTTAATGGCTAAGATATATAGAGATGAAGATATCAATATAGATTATGTAAAGAACAAGAAAATAGCTATACTTGGTTATGGTAGTCAGGGAAGGGCATGGGCACTTAATTTAAGAGACTCTGGATTGAATGTTGTTGTAGGACTTGAAAGAAAAGGTGAAAGCTGGAAGAAAGCTGAGGAAGATGGTTTCAAACCGCTTTTTACAAAGGATGCTGTAAGAGATGCTGACATAATAGTTTTTCTAGTTCCTGACATGGTTCAGAAAAATCTTTGGATTAATAGTGTAAAGCCATATATGAAGAGAGGTGCAGACATGGTTTTCGCCCATGGATTTAACATACATTATAAACTTATTGATCCTCCTCACGATTCCGATGTTTATATGATTGCACCTAAGGCACCAGGACCAATTGTTAGAAGAATGTTTGAGTCAGGCTATGGAGTCCCAGCACTTGTTGCTGTTTATCAGAATGTTAGTGGGTCTGCTCTTGAAAAGGCACTAGCAATTGCAAAAGCCCTTGGATGTGCTAGAGCAGGAGTTATTGAAACAACATTTAAGGAGGAAACAGAAACTGACTTATTTGGAGAACAAGTTATTTTAGTTGGAGGTGTTATGGAGCTTATAAAGGCATCTTTTGAAACATTAGTTAAAAATGGATATCAGCCAGAGGTGGCATATTTCGAGGTTTTAAATGAGTTAAAGCTTATAGTTGATTTAATATATGAGGGTGGTCTTGTTCATATGCTTAAAGCAGTTTCTGATACAGCAAAATATGGTGGTATAACGGTTGGGAAAACGATAATAGATGATCATGTGAAAATGAATATGGTTAAAGCCCTTGAGAGAATAAGAAGTGGAGAATTTGCTAGGGAGTGGCTTAAAGAATATGAAAATGGTATGCCAACTGTGCATAAAGAGTTAGAGGAATTAAGAAACAGTTTAATTGAGAAGGTAGGCAATGAAATCAGAAAAATGATATTTAAAAAAGCTTAAAAACCCTAAGAAAATACATATTTCTTAAATCATTTAATACATGTAAAAACATTTTTATGGTGAGTGTGGGTGAATGGTGGTTTAGAAATCCGAGGTTGAAGTACTTGATACGACGCTAAGAGATGGTTCTCAAGCAGCTGGAGTATCATTTTCACTTGAAGATAAAATAAGAATTGCATTAGCTCTTGATGACCTAGGTGTTAACTACATAGAAGGTGGTTGGCCAGGGTCAAATCCTAAGGACGAGGAATTCTTTAAAGAAATAAAGAAATATGGGCTTAGAAATGCTAAGATAGCAGCTTTTGGAAGTACTCGAAAAAAGGATGTTCATGTAGCACAAGATAAAAATGTTGAAGCCATAATAAAAGCCGATGTTGAGGTAGCAGTAATATTTGGAAAGGCATGGACTCTTCATGTATATGAGGTTTTGAAAGCATCTAAAGAAGAGAATCTAGAAATGATATACGATACAATAGATTATTTGAGAAAACATGGAATTGAAGTAATATTTGATGCTGAACACTTCTTCCAAGGATTCAAAGAAGACTCTGAATACGCAATGAATGTTATTAGAGTTGCTGAAGAGGCTGGTGCAAGGGTTTTAGTTCTTGCTGATACAAATGGAGGTATGATGCCTTGGGAGGTATACGATATTGTAAAAAATGTTGTTAAAAATGTTAATAGTGTAGTTGGTCTTCATATGCATAATGATAGTGGATGTGCTGTTGCCAATACGCTAATTGGAGTTTATGCAGGTGCTAGACATGTGCAAGGAACTATAAATGGAATTGGTGAGAGAACGGGTAATGCTGATCTAACTCAAGTTATTCCATCTATACGATTTAAACTTGGGTTTAGAGTATTGAAAAATGATGAGAATTTGAAGAAACTTAGAGATGTTTCTAATCTTGTATATAAAATAACCAATACTTTGCCGAATCCCTATCAACCATATGTAGGAGAATTTGCATTTGCACATAAGGGTGGTGTGCATGTTGATGCTGTTTTGAAGAATCCAAAAGCTTATGAACATATAGATCCTGAAGTTGTAGGCAACTCTAGAAAATTTATAATCTCTGAATTAGGTGGGGCTGCAAATATTGTTGCTATTTTAAAGGACTTTGGAATTAATGTAGATAAAAAGGATGATCGCATTAAGAGAATTATTGCGAAGATTAAGAATTTAGAGAAACAAGGCTATACATTTGATAAAGCTGCTGCATCAGCTGTGCTAATTGCGTTAAAGGAGCTTGGCTATGGAGGCAATGGCGTAAATAAGTTCAGCTGGACTGTATTTTCAAGTTCTATGGGTGTTTCAGTGGCTGTTGTTGATGTTGATAATATTGTGAGTAAGGATGTTGGTATAGATCCTGTAAATGCCTTGGTTAATGCTTTGCTGGATTCCGTTAAAAGAGCGTATTCTATAGATAATGATCTCAAAATAAGCATTGAAATTTCATTGTTACAAGATAAAATGTTTAGAGTCACTATAAGTTTTAACAATAAGTATTTATCTTGGTCTACACAGGCAGTATCTCTCAATATATTTGATGCAATTGCAAAAGCAGTTATAGATGGATTAGAATACTACAATATTTTAAAGTCTATGAAATTTAATAATAAAACATTTGGTTTAAGAGGGTGATGATACTTGAGAAGCAGAATTACTATAGAGGGTATTGAAAGAGCTCCTCATAGATGTCTCTATAAAGCTCTTGGGCTAACAGATGAGGAATTATCAAAACCGATTATAGGTATTGCAAATTCATGGAATGAGTTAATACCAGGGCATAAGCATTTGAGAGAAATTGCTGAAGCTGCTAAAGCTGGTATTAGAATTGCTGGTGGAACGCCGCTAGAATTTAATACAATTGGTCTTTGTGATGGAATTGCAATGGGTCATGAAGGTATGAAGTATTCCTTACCATCTAGAGAGGTTATAGCGGATTCAATAGAAATTATGGCAAAGGCTTATCAATTCGATGGCATCGTTTTAATAGCTTCATGCGATAAAATTATACCGGGTATGCTCATGGCTGCAGCAAGACTTGATATACCAGCGATTTTCATTTCCGGTGGTCCTATGCTTGCTGGAAGGTATAAAGGCAAAGATGTTGATTTGCATGATGTTTTCGAGGCTATTGGTGCTTATAAAAGTGGTAAAATATCATATGAAGATCTAATTGAGTTAGAAAATGTTGCTTGTCCTGGTGTAGGATCATGTGCAGGTATGTTCACAGCAAATACTCTTAATGTTCTTTCTGAAGCCATGGGAATATCTCTTCCTGGTAATGGAACGGCTTTAGCAGTTTCTGCAGAGAGAATTAGAATAGCTAAGTACACAGGTATGATGATAGTGGAACTTGTTAAAAGAGGAATTACTGCTAGAAAGATCTTAACTAGAGAAGCATTTTTAGATGCTATAGCAGTTGACATGGCTTTGGGAGGTTCTACAAACACTGTTTTGCATTTAATGGCAATAGCTAATGAAGCTGGAGTTGAACTTTCACTAGATGATTTTGATGAAATTAGCGAAAAAACTCCTACAATTGCCAAGTTAAGTCCAGCTGGTCCTTATCATATACAGGATCTTCACGAAGCTGGTGGAGTACCTGTTGTTATGAAAGAGCTTTCAAAGAAAGGACTAATACATTTAGATAGAATAACAGTTTCGCTAAAAACGGTAAGAGAGATAATATCAGCAGCTATCAATAGGCGAACAGATGTTGTAAGACCTGTTGAGAATCCGTATATGAATAGAGGAGGAATTTTAATTCTCAAAGGGAATTTAGCACCAAAGGGAGCTGTTATAAAGGCTTCTGCAGTACCAGAAGAGCTCTACTTGTTTGAGGGGAATGCAAAGGTATTTGATTGTGAAGAAGATGCTGTTAAAGCTATTCTAAATGGGGAAATTATGAAAGGAGATGTTGTTATAATAAGATATGAGGGTCCTAAAGGAGGTCCTGGCATGAGAGAAATGCTTACAGCAACATCAGCTCTTGTTGGAATGGGTTTAGATAGAGATGTTGCACTTGTTACTGATGGCAGATTTTCTGGTGCTACAAGAGGTATTGCAATTGGGCATGTATCTCCAGAAGCAGCTGAGGGTGGGCCTATAGGAGTTGTTAGAAATGGTGATAGAATAAGAATTGATCTGAAAAGAAAGAGAATTGATTTGCTTATATCAGAAGAGGAGCTTAGAGAAAGACTTGCTACATTTAAACCACTAGAGAGGAAATTGGGTGGTTATCTCTATAGATATTCAAAACTTGTTACATCTGCTAATACTGGTGCTATATTCAAGGTGTCAGATACTAGCTCTTAATATTGATTCATAGAACAGTAAGAGATTTTTTATAGTGCTCGGCAAAACCTCCTCTACCTTTGCCGCATACAGATCAAATATATATATCTTACTTATTGAGGTAACAAAATTCAGTTCTCTAGCTTCTGCTATTACATCCTCATCTAACATGTACTTAAGAGATAGCTGAACTATCACCTCTTTTGTATAATTATCCAATAATTTTGGTGGTATCAAAGGAATAAGTCCAAGTGGATAAGCAAACGCAGCAAACATTATTTTATTCTTAGACATTTTTATGAGTTTTTTCAAATGAATTGATACTAATATATTACTCCATTTGTCAATTGTTTCTAGTGGTAATGTGTAGTAAATTATCTCTATACAAGTATCTACATTATCTATTTTTGCATAAACATCGCATTTCATATCACCAATGGTGAACTCTATATCACATGAAAAGTTTTTTTCACTTAAATATTTACAAAGAAGCAGTTCAGCCATTAAATGCGCAAGTGAAACACCTTTATCTTTTAACATTCTTATAGCCTTTGCAACATATTGTGATTCCAATGAAAATCCTAGCCTAGTTGCATAGTGTAAGAGACTTGTTAAAGAATTGGAGGCTGTTTCTAGATAATTCATGGCAAATCATCATCTTTTGGATTATTAAATGCTTTACCTCATTAGCAGTATATCAAATTTTTAAATTTATGTTTATTTAACTGTATATGCAAAGTGACTTCAATGAAAATAGCCATAGTATATACATTTAGAGATGTAGCAGCTGTTGGTATTGTCAATAAACTTATTTACAATAACGTCAGTTGTATAGAGCTTAGTGCTAGAGATTTTCAAGTAGAAAAATACGAGAAATGTATATTAGAAGGAGTTGAATATGCTCTTCTTGGTTTTAACGAAGAGGTTCTTTACTTAAAACATCTTGATATGTTAAAAGATTTCGACATGATTATTGTTCCTTCACGACATGAATCCGAGTCTAAAATTCCTTGCTTAACTGTTCATGTCACTGGTAATCCGTGGAGAAGAAATGACTTTGGTGGAGATCCAATGTCGTTGTCACTTTCAAATCCAGTTGTAATGTGGCTTATTCTACAAGATCTTTATATTGCAAGAAAAAGTTATGATAAAATCTCAAAATTTTATGTAAGCTATGAAGCTACACATCATGGGCCTACAGTAAAAAAGGTGCCAATACTTTTTGTTGAGATTGGAAGCAGTGAGAATGAATGGAGGGATCCAATAGCTCAAGAGACTATTTCAAACGCTATTAGGAGTAGCATTAAAAAGTATTATTCTCTAGGTAGTAGCAAACCATGTAAAATTGCTATTGGATTTGGAGGTTCACATTATGCTCCGTTATTTACGAAGAGAGCTTTGGAGAAAAATGAGTGCTATGGGCATATGATACCAAATTACGTTATTAGAGAGCTTGGAATAAATGATTTAAAGTTTATTGCTAAAATGGCTATTGAGAATACTCCTCAAGCTGAGATTGTTGTTATTGAGAAAATGAGAAGCGAATTAAGAAATGCAATAATTGATGTTACGAAACAATATGGTTTAGAATACATTGTTATTTAACACTATTTTTGGTTCTCTAAACCTCTATAATTATCGAATCTCCCGTTTTGGGCACTTCAAAATCTGCTCCTGCAGCCTCCTTTATTCTATAGCCAAGTGTGAAGGCAGCATCCTCGCTTCCATGAATTAAAATAACTTTCTTAAGGTTTCTAACACTTTTAGCAAGTTCAACAAGATTATTTGATCCTGCATGGCTTGAAAAATCAAACCAGTAAACCTTTGCCTTAACTCTTGTTCCAGAATCATCAAGTACACCATCTGTTAATAATCTTCTTCCAGGTGTTGATGGTGCTTGGTAACTTACAAGAATTATTGCGTTCTTGGAATCGTTATAAAGTCTTTTTACATAGTATTGTGCAGGTCCTCCTTTTAACATTCCAGCTGGTGACACTATTACACTCCCACCTTCTTTACATATTTGTTTACGCATATCAGAGCCTTTAACAGGTGTAAACAGTTTTGCAGCTTTTTCCAAAAGCTGGTAATTGTTTATATATTCCTTGAATTGCAGAAAAAGTTCTAAAATTTCTCTCGACATTCCATCATAGTAAACATTTGCATGAGGCATTCTATCTGCTAAAAGAGCAAGTATTTCTTGTGCTCTTCCAAGAGAAAATGCTGGTACAAGAGCTATTCCACCATCTTCTACAACACTCTTCACTGTTTCTATAAACGATTCCTCAACTCTTTCTCTAATGGGATGGTTATAGAGACCATATGTTGATTCCATAACAAGAACATCTGCTTCTAACCCATTTAAGGTAGCCCCTTTCACAATTCTTGTATCAATTGTGTTTACATCACCTGTATAAATCACTGAAGTTCCATCTCTAAACTCTACACGATACATTGCACTTCCAGGTATATGCCCAGCACTAAAAACGTTAACAATCTTGTCATCTATTTCAATTTGAGCTCCATAAGAAAGAGTCTTAATGCTATTAATCATTGTATCAAGCTCCAAATACTCAAATGGTAAATAATATCCAGAAAGTCTTAACATATCAGATATCATTATTTTACTTAGCAATGCTGTTAGAAGTGTTGAATATATCGATGGGTGTGATGATATGTAGAATAGTGGAGCTGCACCAATATGATCTAAGTGTGCATGTGATATAAATAAAGCTCTTATCTTATTTGGTGAAATGGGTAAAGGCAGCACTGGTTTATCTTCTAAGTCAAAGTTTATACCATAGTCAAATAACAGGTATTGTTGATCGCTATTTCTTTTAATGGCTATAGCTGCTCTTCCAACTTCTCTACCACTGCCAAGTACTAATATCTCTAATTTCATCTATTTCTCACTTTAATTCTGAAAAATACTTAAGCGAGGATATATTTACTCTCTATTTTAAGTATTATGAGGAGAGAAAAATGTTTGTAACTAATCCTAGAGAGCTTCAAAAACAGTTGAAGCAACTTAAGAGAATGGGTATTAAAATAGATCATCTTCAAAATGTTCAAAAAGCTGTGATAGAGCTTCAAGACAAGAGGATTGTTATAGAAAATCCAGAAGTTATGGTGATGGAATTTGGAGGACAGAAAATGTTTTATATAGCTGGCAACATTAGAGAGGAGGAGCTATCTACAGAGACTGTTCAAACAATGAAACAAGTAGAAGTAGTTAATGTAAATATGTCGAGTGAGGATATTCAATTTGTTGCGGAGTATCTGGGTATTGGGGTTGAAGAAGCTAAAAAGTTGTTGATAGAAGCAAAAGGAGACATAGCTAAAGCTATTGAAATTGGGCAATCAAGAACTACTAGGAAATCTTAGCAAATCTCTAGTTTTCTCTCTATGCCAATCCAACTATCTTTAATACATTTACATAATTTTTGCAATAATGCAATGATCTCTTCATTACTTATAGATGAGTATTGTGCATACAAAAGCCTATTTACTATAGTATGTAGATAACTCAAGTCAATTTCTTTACAACTGTTTCTCAACACATCATCAGCGTTGCAAATTCTTATTATTTCACCTAGCTCTATTACAATATATCTCCAAATATAGTAGAACTCTCTTTGATCAATATTATATTTCTCTATATTTTTTAAGCAAAAATCTATAAATATTCTCATCTTCTCTTTATAGGTGCCACTCATAACAATATATAAACTTTGTCTCGTTTTAAATTAATTGGAAAAGTGAAGATGATGAGTATTCTCAAAATGTTTGTAAATGATCTTCCACTTATTGGTGCTGTTCTAGTATTTTCTATCATATTTTTCTCAGTGGCAACACTCTTTATAGATGTTCCTCAGCAATTTGTTGACACCATAAGGGATGAAGTCAAGAAGATGGAGAGCATAGCTAGGGAAACCAATTTTTTGGCAATTCTTTTAGCAATATTTAGCAATAATGCACAAGTTAATATCATGATCTCAATTCCCTTTTTGAATATTGTAATGTATCCAACAATGATTCTTTCAACAGCTTGGGCTCTAAGAGTTTATGTGGGGCTTCAAAGCAGTAAAGCAAATATTTTCAATGATTTGGTATACTTTCTCGCACTACTTTTCTTAATGCCACATTTTTACATCGAGTTCTTCTCCTATTCACTATCATTGGTAGCTTCTATGAAACTCGCAATATCTATGCTTAAGAAGGAGATAAATAAAGAGAAAGTGAGATACTTTCTTTTCCTAGTAGTTTTTTCAATGGCGTTACTATTCATAGCAGCATTTATAGAAGCAACTTTAATGAGAGTACTTGCATCTAGTAGTCTGTAGGTGTTATTGGCATTGAAAACTCCGTGTGGAGTAATCGCCTTAATCACTGACTTTGGCTATATAGATCCTTATGTTGGTGCTATGAAGGGTGTAGCACTTGATATATGTCCAAAGATAAAAATTGTTGATATAACACATGAAATTCCAAGTTTTGACATAGACTATGCAGCATTAGCTTTGTTTATGGTGTATAAATATTATCCAGTTGGCACAATATTTGTTGTTGTTGTAGATCCTGGTGTTGGTAGTGCTAGAAGACCTATTCTAATTGTCACAAGAAACTATTATTTCATTGGACCTGACAACGGTGTTTTAACTCTAGCCGCTAAAAATGATGGTATTGAGGCTGTTATTAAACTTGAAAACGAGATCTACTTCAGAAAACCTGTTTCCAGGTCGTTTCACGGTAGAGACATTTTCATGCCTGTTGCAGCTTGGTTAGCCTGTGGAACACCCCCAGAATCTTTTGGCTCATTACAACCTATTGATAGCATTAAAGAACTTGAAGCAATGCTCTATATAAAGAAAATAAATTCAAAATGTATAGAGCTCAAGGCAATACACATAGATAAATTCGGTAACATAATGTTATCAAACATGTTTAATGATGTGGCAAAAGCGCTGGGATTAGACATCGGAGATAGGTTATATGTATATACAAATAATGCAAGATTTGAAGCTGTTGTAAGAGAAGTATTTTCATTAGCTAGAGAGGGAGAGCTTGTACTATATGAGAATAGCTTTCAACTCGCAGAACTGGCTATAAATAAGGGTTCTGCAAAAGATATTCTCAAAGTGAATAAAAGAGATACTGTGAAGATATGCAAGGAAGTTTAGCAAAATTTTGAATTCAATTCAAAGGTTTTAGAGTTAGGAATTTCAATTGATATTTGAGGTTTCGTATCTTAACAATTCTGGGTAAAGAGAAATTACATTACCTAACTTCTTACTTGTACCAAATTTCTCATAGCTACTTCTCACAATAACATGTTTTAAATGCTTTGAAGCAAGTTTATATGCTGTTTCTAGCTCAGCCTCTGTTGGTCTTCTCCACGGTGCTGTGGGAACGGGTATGTATTCATCTATTATCATTGGTATTTCCCTGTTATATGAAGCGACATGTATAGCAAGTTTCTCAATATCTTTAGCTTCATTAAAATCTGGTATCAAAATTGTTTCTACCAGAACTCTTCGTCCACTATCAATAATTATTTCAAAATTTTTCAAAACCCTATATAAATCTCCACCACCGGTATAAAACCTGTACTTATCTGGATAAATACTTTTTATGCTAAGCTCTATCACTGTATTAATAGGTATGCACCTCAGCACCTTATCAATGATATAGCCGTTTGTCAAAATCGATATGTCTAAATCAAGACTCTTCAAAATCTCCATAACTTCACAGAAGCTTGGATCGTGAGTTGGTTCTCCACCACCAAGAACAGCTTTTTTGAGTCCAAGCATCGCCTTTGTGTTTGTTAAGATATTTCTAAGTTCCTCAATGGTTAATGTATTTACTTGTTTTAATGTAGTTAGATTTTCCATAACCGTGTCTTCTAAGTGATGATCCCATCCATATCTATTCCTTATACAACCCAAACATCTTAAATTGCATCCAGCAAATTGTATATAAACTGACTTGTCATAATCATAATACGTTATGTGATAAATTAATGTTTTCATTAATGCTCAACTCTATACTATATTGGTTCTATCGGGATTATTACCTTTCTTCCATTAACATCTACATAAGCAATTCTCACGTTGTAAACCTTTTCAAGAATTTCTTTTTTCAAAACCTCGTCAGGAGTTCCAAAAGCGATTATAGACCCTCTGCTCATTATTACAACTTTGTCAGCGTAAAGCGATGCCAGGTATATGTCATGTATGGCCACTAAACATGTAATATCATTAGTTTTTACAACATTTTTAACATACCTCAAAGTTTCTAGTCTATGTCTAAGATCTAGAAAAGCTGAAGGCTCATCAAGCAAAAGAATCTTAGGTTGTTGCACCATAGCTCTAGCTATTAAAACCCTTTGCAATTCACCACTACTTAACTGGTCTAATCTACGATTAAGTAAATGGGTTATGTTGAATTGTTTAGCAATAGAGTCAATAATTTCTACATCTTGAGGTGATTGTGAAATGCTAAAGGTGTTTTGATGTGGATATCTAGCTGTTAGTAAAAACTCGAATACTGTTGATGGTATAGATCTTGAAATATGTGGATCAACAAAGGCTATTATTTTACCTATTTCACGTTGAGGAATTTCCGATAGTGTTTTTCCATCTATATAAATCACACCTTTACTTGGTTTAACAATAGAGGCTATTGTTTTTAAAAGAGTTGTTTTTCCAGCACCATTAGGACCTATAACAAATACCATTTCACCTGACTCTATCTCTGCTGATACTTCATCAAGTGCTTTGACAGAGTTGTACCAAACCTCAACACCACTAATCACTATTTTCATGCTCTCGACCTTCTAATGATTAGATATGCTAGAAAAGGAGCTCCAATAACTGATGTTATAACACCTAGGGGGAGCTCTCCAATACCTCTTGCAAACATTGATATTAACCTTACAACAATGTCAGCAATAGTTGTTATTATACCTCCAACAAGAGTAGTTATTGGGATTGAAAATCTATGATCAGATCCTACGAAAAATCTTGCTATGTGTGGAGCTGCAAGACCTATAAAGCCAACAATACCTATGAAGGCAACAGTAATAGCTGTTAGTATAGAGGCTATTGTTGCTGCTATAAATATTATTCTCTTTGGATTGAATCCAAGCTGCTTTGCATAGTCATCTCCATATAGATATGCATTCAATGGCTTAAAAAATACTATCGCGATAAGCAATAACAATAGTGTTGGATAGAATAGGAAATTGAGATCCTTAAGCAATACTGTGCTTGTAGATCCCATGAGGAAATATACATAAGGTGTTCTGATAATGTTTTGAACAACATATAGAAGAATGTGTGAAACACCTGAAAACAGTGAAGCTACTGCTACACCCGCTAAAACAAGTGCTAGGCTATCCCCACCAGCGAGTTTAGCTAATGAAACTGTAATTACATACCCTGTCAAAGCGCCTATGAAAGCAACTAAAACTAAGTTATACCTGTAAACAGCAAATGATGGAGAAACTATGACTGCTATGGCAATTGATGTTAAGGCTGTTGATGACAATCCAAATATATATGGATCTGCAAGAGGGTTTCTCGTAATGGTTTGCATAAGTAACCCTGCCAAGGAAAGTGCAGCACCACAGAAGAATGAAGCCATTGTTCTGGATAGTCTAAGCATCGAAATTGAATAAATAGTTGGGTCAACATCTGAATAAAAGCTCTTTAGGAAAATAGCCTTGAAAACATCTTTTGGATTAAGCATTGCTGGACCTACAGACAATGAAATTACTATTACGATTATAGCAAGAATTAAAAGTGTAAATAATGAAACAAAAAAGTACTTTATTTTTCTTTTGTATAGCTCAAATGCCATTGTTAAACAACCACAGCCTTTATCTCTATATTTATAAAACCACTTACATCAATTAAGCTAAAACTCATAGATACAATATTGGTTACATCAGATCTTGTAATTTCACCAAATATTTCTGGATGTATAATCTTTGCAAGTATCTCAAGAGCCTCGGCTATTCTGGGTCCTGGCCTACTTAAAACATCATCAGCTTCACCAGTTAAAAGATAAACTCTACCTTTCTTCCAAGCTGTTGTATTTACTAATGGACTTGAAGACACCTCCTCATATACAGATTTCGCATCAACATCATGAGCAGTTATTATTATCACCTCCGGGTCTTTAGACAATATATATTCGTAGCTTAGCTGCGGCCATCCACTATATGTAGAGGCTATGTTGCTTCCACCAGCTGTTTTAATCAACCAGCCTATGAATGTGTCTCCACCAGCACTCCACAACCCCCACGATGGTGGCCCTGCAAGTTGCAAAACCCTAGGTCTAGAAACATTGACGAGTTTGTTTATAATTGAAGATATTTTCTTGTCTATGTTACTAATAACCTCTTCAGCCTTTTGCTCAACTCCAAATATTTGACCAAGTAATCTCAAATCCTTATATATATCATATTGATCTTTTGCAGTGTCGCATGTTAGGAAAAATGTTTTTATACCCATTTCCTCTAGCTTGGGAGCAAATTGAGTTTCCTGTGGTTTAACCCCTCTACACATAAACACTATATCAGGTTTTAAAGCAGCTATTTTCTCAATATCCAATGTCCATGGACCTCCAACAACAGCTATACTACCTTTGTTAATTAGATCCAACACTTCTGGTGGATAATTCGAATACCGATCTACACCAATAACCTTAGTGCCAACACCTAAAGCAAATAAGTTCTCTGTTATGCTTGGAATAGTTGAAACAACTCTTTGAGGTGGAGCATCAAAGGTTATTTCTCTGCCAAGTGCATCAACAACTTTTCTAGGCCAAGACAAAGATACGGTAGTTTGTTGCACTTGCGTTACTGTTGTAACCACTGTTTCACGGTAAGTAACAGTTTCGTAAACAGGTATTGTTATTGTTTCTAGTGTTTTTGGCATGAATGCTATTGGAGTATAGCCTATTGCAATACCAATTATCAATGCAATGACAATTAGAGCTATTGTCTTAATCTCCATGTGGATACCCTAGCCATATATTAGTTTTTAGCTTCAGTTTAAAAGTTTATTGGTTCATAATGCCAAATTCAAATTTAAATGAAAACATTATAATGAGAATAGTCAAATAGATTTATAAAGAGCTGGCCTAGCTGTCTTACTAGGGGGGTTGAATATGGATGTTAAAGAGCTTTTGAATAAACTAAGTATTGAGGAGAGGATTTCCTTACTTGTTGGTGCAGGATTTTCAAAAATAGTTCCTGGAGCTGCTGGCGAGTCTAGAGCTGTTGAGCGATTGGGTATACCATCTATTGTTATGAGTGATGGCCCCGCTGGTGTGAGAATTCATCCTCTTAGATTTGGTGTTAAGGAAACGTTTTATGCTACTGCATTTCCTAATGAGATTCTTCTTTCATCTACTTGGAATTTAGATGTTGTTGAGAGGGTTGGGAAAGCCATAGGTGAGGAGGCTAAGGAGTATGGAGTTGATATAATGCTTTCACCAGGTCTTAACATGCATAGAATACCGCTTTGTGGTAGAAACTTTGAGTATTTCTCTGAAGATCCACTACTTGCAGGTGAGATGGCAGCAGCTTATGTTAGGGGTGTTCAATCTGTTGGTGTAGGTGCTACCTTAAAACATTTTGTTGCTAATGATCAGGAAACTGGCAGAATGTATATAGATGTTGTGGCATCTGAGAGAGCTTTGAGAGAGATTTATTTAAGAGCATTTGAAATAGCCATTGAGAAGTCGAGACCATGGGCTATAATGGCTGCGTACAACAAATTAAATGGTAAGTACTGTACACAGAATGAGTGGCTTTTGACAAAGGTTTTAAGAGATGATTGGGGTTTTGATGGTCTTGTAATGACTGATTGGGGTGCTGGAGACAATCCAGTTGAGCAAATCAAAGCTGGGGTAGACATAATAATGCCTGGTGATGACAAAATTGTTAAGACTCTTATTGAAGCTTATAAAAGAGGGGAATTGAGTGAGGAGATAATAAATAAGAGAGCATCGAAGGTTTTAGAGCTTGTTGTTAAGAGTTTGAAATTCAAGGGCTATAAATACTCAAATAAGCCTAATCTCGATGAGCATGCTAAAGTAGCTTATGAAGCTGCAATAGAGGGTTTTGTTCTTCTTAAAAACAATGATGCTTTGCCACTGCCACAGGATAGTAAGGTTGCTGTATTTGGCAAGGGATCTTATCTAACAGCTAGAGGTGGTTTAGGAAGTGGTTTCACTCATCCACGCTACACAATATCTATAGTTGATGGGCTTAAAGAAAGAGGTGTGAAGGTGGATGAGAAACTAGAGAAGATGTATAGAGGCTTAATGCTTCGCTTCTTTGAGTTTGGCGAAATAACATCTTTGTTTAGACGATTCAGAGAATCTGCATTGCAATCGGGTGATCAAGGAGCTATACAGTGGCTTTTATCAGACTATGTTGAAACTATGATAGAATACTTCAAAATTATGAATATACAGGAAAACATCTTTGATGACACCACCCTAGATGAGATTGCAAAAAGAAATGATGTTGCATTAATAACCATATCCAGGGTTTCTGGCGAAGGATTTGATAGATATCCAGTAAAGGGAGACTTCTATCTAAGGGATGATGAATATGATCTTATACAAAAAGTTTCAAAAGCATTTCACAAGTATGGCAAAAAAGTTATTGTTTTACTCAATGTTCCAAGCCCCATTGAAATTGCTAGCTGGAGAGATCTTGTAGACGCTATCATGGTTATTTGGATGCCTGGGCAAGAAGCTGGAAGAGCTGTTGCTGATGTGTTGCTAGGGAAGGTCAGTCCCAGCGGTAAACTGCCTTTAACATGGCCTAAGGATCTCTATGAAACACCTGCTATGAGATCATTTCCTGGAGAACCAAGAGATGATCCAAAGAAAGTTGTTTATGAGGAGGGAATATATGTTGGTTATAGATACTATGACACATTCTCTGTTGAACCTGCCTATGAGTTTGGCTATGGATTAAGCTATACAAAATTTGATTACAAGGATCTAGATGTTAAAGTTTATGATAATACATTAGTGGTGAGTTTAAAGGTTAGGAATGTTGGGAAGTATGTTGGTAAGGAGGTTGTACAGGTTTATGTTAGAGCTCCTAGAGGTAGAATTGAGAAGCCATTCCAAGAACTCAAGGGATTTTACAAGACAAGGGCTTTGAATCCTGACGAAGAAGAGAATGTTACGATAAATATACCTTTGAAGTACTTGGCTAGTTTTGATGGAAGTAAGTGGGTTGTTGAGAAAGGAGTTTATGAGATTAGAGTTGGTAGTTCATCTAGAGATATAAGACTTGTTAAAACTGTTGAAATAGATAAAGATTATTGCTATAACACAAGCTGGAAACAGATACAATGCAGCTAGAGAATATGCAATAGCCTACCTCTTAAATCAAAGAAAGTAGCATCATTTATTTCAACAACAGCTTTTTTACCTAGATACTCTCCCCCAACATCCAACACAACAGGTCTATAATTAAATAACCTACCAATTGTCTTGTTCCTAACCTTATCTACCTCTGTTATCACAACCTTTGCTCTAGACCCTACATATTCTCTATTTATTTCTAGTGCCACTTTCTCGTATACCGATTCTATGTAGCTACTTCTACTCTTCTTTACAGGATCTGGTAACTGGGGCATTAGAGATGATTTTGTGAATGGTCTTGGGGAATATCTTGCAATGTGAACTCTGTCTATGCTATATTCAGTAATGAGTTTGATGCTCTCCATAAAAGCAGCTTCATCTTCTCCTGGATGACCAACAATAATATCTGTTGCTATATGCACACCTTCTATCTTTCTTCTAACCTCATTAACAATGCTTATAAAATCCTCAACTGTGTATCCTCTGTTCATAAGCTTCAAAACTTTGTTATCACCACTTTGCACAGGTATGTGGAGATGCTTATAGACACGAGGATCTTTAAGAATCTCTATAATTTCATCTAAGTAATTTATTAGGTGTCTTGGATTCATCTGTCCTAATCTAATCATGTAATCTCCTTCAACACTAAGAATAGAGTTTAGCATCTCGGGCAAGGCATATTTGCCGTATAGATCATAGCCATAAACGCTAAGATCTTGTGCGGTAATCTCTACTTCTATAGCCCCTCTACTAATTACATCTTTAAAAACATTAACAACTTTTTCTATTGGCACACTCTTCAAATGAGGTCTAGCAACCTTCACTATGCAAAAAGAACACTCATCTAAACAACCCTCAGCAACAGGAATAGAGGCTGTAACACCTTCAACAGCTCTAGGCAAAACACTAAACTCTTTAAACTCATCAAAAAGCATTAGCGGTTCCGAAGACTCTACAGCTTCAACAATTCTATTAATACTTTGAGGCACTATGAGAGATGCTTGTGGGAGAATCTTTCTAACTTTAGCAGGAAAAACTCTAGCAAGACATCCAGCAACAATAATCTTCTTATTCAACTTCTTTAGCTCCTCAATTCTTGAAAACATTCTCGACTCAGTATCGTACCTAACAACACAGGTATTCAACACTATAACATCTGCATCTTCAATGCTATCAACAATCTCATATCCACTCTCAACTAGAATAGTTTTCATTATAGCAGAGTCAGCCTTATTTAACGTGCATCCATAAGTTTCTATATAGATTCTTTTACCTTTCAACCCCATCTGCTAAACTCCTACACCCATTCCCCATTTTAAACTCTTCATCGCATCTCAAACATTTATACAACCAACTATATTACTGAATTAAATATAAAAGCTTTTAGCTCATAACATTGTTTCTACTAAGAGCATGAGAATGTTTTATTTTCATTTTTTGTGAAAATCGCAGTTTATATTTCTGTGTTGCTTATTTGCATTATTTGTGTAAATGAAAAAAATTAGCTTATTTAGCATGTACCGTTGTTCCTTGGGGTGTGGAAAAAATGATATGGTCTTTGCCTATTAAAAGATTTGCTGTTATTGCTATTGCACTACTTGCTATAGTTTATATCATCCCCAGCTACCTCAGACAGCATTCAAGTGCTGAGTTTATGAGCATTGTTTACAAGAGATTTGAGGATATTGTCAATGAGTATGCCAATAAGCTTATTAGGAATCTAACGATTTGTGTTTCCACAGCGAATATGTCTATTGTGAATGAGTTGATTGGCGTTGGATTTAAGAATGTTGTTGTAGATTCGTTCAAAGATTTTTGCAATATAACTATTATTGATTTTGAGAAACTGTTTGAGGTGTTGAAAAACAAAACACTTGTGAAAACAGCTTTCTCTAGGGAGGTAAAAGCTGTTTTCATATCAAAAAACATTGTTGATCCAATAGAAATGTTGTTCAACCAAACAACACCTCCAATAGCTGTGATACCCGTTAAGAGAGTTGGTAATAGGACTGTTGTTGGGTTAAGTGAAAAACCATATGCGCTATACATAGAAACATTTAGAATAGGCAATAAATCAAGCGTTCTAGGAGTAAACTACCATGTGTTCACAAGCAAAAGAAGCATTAAAGATATTGCAATGGAGATTGCAAAGGACATGGCAAGAAAACTTGTTAAAGCTGAAAATGTTTTGATGGAGATAATCAATGAGCTTCCACCAAAAGCAAAAGCACAGGGAGTCTGCCCAGATGGATATTTCTATACCTATAACTTGATAGGAAGTTTTGAATACAATGATGGCATTTACTATCACAGTGAATATGTAGGACTTGGACGAACAATAATATACTTCTCATATGCTACAAACTTCTATAGAAATAATTATCCCAGAACAAGATTGTGGAAAGTTGTTGTGTTTCATCTTGAGAATATTTATAGCTCTGGGTCCTGGTCCTGGTATTTGCCAAAGCTTATAGACTTTTTGGGGCTGAAGTGGTGGAAGCCTGAGCCAAACATTATAGAGGTTAATGCATATACAAATCTTTATCCAGATCAAAAGATTACATGTTCTGAGCCTCTAGGAGCTCAAACAGGTGGACAGGTTTATGTTGGTGTAGAGATTAGTGCAATACCCCCAGGGATTAGCTTCCAAGCTGGTGTTGTTACATTGTCTGGTGGTATTTATCATGAGGCATATGCAAGAACTGATTACTATAGCGATTACTATAAGTCTCATGTAATAAATGTTGTTGGGTGGCACTGGGGATCATACAATGCAGATGCTAAGTATGGCTACATGGCTTCTGTGGCATATGTTGAGGGAGAGCCAAAGGATGTAACTGGAATACCAGGTTACCACCTCTATGGAATACTCGTTGGTGTAAAAACAAAAACCGTTGCATGGCAATATTATACAGAGCGTCAGGCGTGGGTTGAAAGAGTACAGAACTTTGTTTTAAGATTTACAGATGCAATTCAATTGAGCGAAAAAGTCTCATCCGGTTCATATCCATAACAAAAACTTTTTATCATGTTCTGTTATAAGCTTCTACATCTTAAAACTATATTTGCTTGGGTGAGTATGTATTTCGCAGGATGATGAAATAAAGATTTTGTATGACTATGAAAAGCTGTTGAACATGGTTTATGAGAGGCTACCTAAAAGAGTTGTTGCAAGGGCTTATGATATTCCATCGCTTGAAGTTGACTATGTTGGTGATCACACTGTTATCAAGAATTTTAATGTTGTTTGTGAGAGGATTAGAAGAGAGCCTAGAATAGTTATGAGGTTTTTGCTGAAGGAGCTTGCAATGCCTGGTTCTCTAAATCCTGACAACAGTCTGATTATATATAAAAGAGTTTCTACAAAGTCTATTCAAGGTCTTTACACAAGGTTTTTGGAAAGCTATGTTAGATGCTCAACATGTGGAAGTTACGATACTGAGCTTGTGAGGGAGGGGAAGGTATGGTTTATTAAATGCTTAGCTTGTGGAGCAATAACATATGTGAAACCTGTTTAGGTGATTAAGTTACATGAGTTTATTTATGATGAAAATTCATCATAGGATTGGAAAGAAAATTGTGGCAGTATGTGATGAGGAAATAGTTGGAAAGGTGTTTAGAGAAGGGAATATAGTGTTAGACATTTCGCCAAAGTTTTATGAAGGTAAGAAAGCTGATTTGGAAGAGGTTGTGAAAGAGATTATGGATGCAGATATTGTTGTTTTATCTGGTAAGAGAATAATTGAGGAGCTTGATAAAAAAGGTCTTGTAATTAAAGATTATGCTCTAAAGGTTGGCGATCAACTACATCTGCAAATAATTAAGGAGGTTTTTGAAACTTGAAAAGGTTCTGTGTTAAATGTGGTGTTGAAGAATCTCCATCTACACCTATAGTAAATGGTCTTTGCCCAAAATGCTATGTGGAAGTTAGGGGAGTTGTTGAGAAAGTTGATAAAATTGAAATAGAGTTTTGCCGATCTTGTGGTGCTGTTAATGTTCATGGTAAATGGATTGATGTTAACAGCTCTGAGAATCTTTCAGAAATTGTAGAGGAATATGTGATAGACTCTATAAAACCATTGCAAGACTTTTTACTAGAAGATGTAAAAGTTGATTTTAAGCCATTTGAAGATTCCATAGCAACAATAAAGCTGTTTGGAAAACTTAGAGAAACCAAGATAGAACATGCAATACAGGTTAGAATGTCTTGGAAATCCACATTGTGTCCAAATTGCAGAAGAATTGCTGGTGGTGGGCATAAGGCCGTGGTTCAAATAAGGTATGTTAATGATGATGAGGAAATAGAAAAGTTTGTAAAGCTTGTAGAGAAAGAGTTCAATAAATTTATTAAAGAGATTAAGCCTGTTAAAAAAGGCTATGATATAATGTTAACTGATGCTGGAATAGCGAAAAAGATAGCGGATTTGGCAAAAAGGAGATGGTTTGGAGTGAAAATAATTGAATCATTTGGAGATGTAAAAAGACTTTCCACTGGTGAAAAAATGGCTAGGCTTTACATATCAATCAGAATACTTAATTTTAAGTCAGGAGACTACATTGTTGTTAATGGTACACCTTACACCGTAGAATCATTTGATGGTGCATGGCTTAAATTACGTAATCAAAATGGTGATGTGATCGAAGTGCATGTAGATTTTGTAATGAAAAGTTTTTCAAAGTATAAATCAAGAAAATGAAAAGTGTTTAGATTTATAAGCTACAGATTTTTAAGTTCATTTCAGAAGGTGGTGAAAACCTATAGCAAAAGATAAAAAGGTGGAAAGCACACCAAGAGATCTTACATTACCTACTCAAGGTCAGATTCTATGTGTTGTTGAGGAGATTATAGGAGCAGATTTTTTAAAAGTTAGATGTGTTGATGGCGTTCCCAGAGTTTGTAGAATACCTGGAAAATATAGAAGAAGAGTTTGGTTTTCTGGAGGTGATGTTGTTCTTGTTCAGCCATGGGATTTTCAGCAAAACAAGGGTGACATTATCTACAAATATAGTAAAGATGAAGTTAGAAGATTGATATCAATGGGTTTATTGAGTAAAGAATTTGTGGAGGGGGCAGTCTAATAAGAAAACGTGTAAAGAAATTGTTTAATTTCTTGTTTGTTAAGCGAAGCTTTCAATTATATTAAAATAATTAATATCGTTGAGGATAATGCGATATGAGTGAAGACATTGAAAAGAGAGTTGATATAGAAATTGGAAAAAGATCTAGAGAGCGTCGACATAAAGATAGTGATTTGCTTGAAACTGTTGAAGAAGTGTTTGATAAACCTACTATTCTAGCTATTATTGAATTAAAGAATAGAGGTTGTTTAGCTGAACTAAAAGGAGTTGTGGCTGCAGGTAAAGAGGCCAGGATTTATTGGGCAAAGAACAGAAATGGTGGCGATCTTGCAGTGAAGATATATTTAACATCGTCTGCAGAATTTAGGAAAAGCATTTGGAAGTATATAAAAGGTGATCCAAGATATGAATGGATAACATCCCTCCCTTCACATAAACTCATGTCTGTATGGGCAAAGAAGGAGTTTTCTAATTTAAGGAAAATGTATGAAGCAGGTGTTTCTGTTCCAAAACCATTTTGCGTATATAGAAATGTGCTTGTCATGGAGTTTATAGGTTCTGAAGGTGTAAGAGCGCCACTTCTGAAGGAGGTTGTTGAGATGGGGAAAATAGATTATGAGATGGCTCAAAAAATTTTTGGTATCATAATAAAAAACATCTATAAAATGTATTGGTTTGCAGGTCTTGTGCATGGGGATTTAAGTGAATATAATGTTATGATACATAATGATAATGTTTATATAATAGATGTTAGCCAAGCAGTGTCTTTGTCTCATCCAAATGCTCATGTGTTTTTATATAGAGATGTAATGAATATTGTGAAGTTCTTCAGAGATGAAATTGGTTTAGAGCAATACTCAGCTGACAAACTATTTGATTATATAGTGTCTAAAAAAGTTAATGAATTGGAAAAGGTGTTGGAGGAGTAAAGCTGAAATGGAGCTTACAAAACTATATAACATATATAACAGCTAACAATTACATTTATATTGTGCTTGCAGGTTATTTAAAATGAATCTAGAAGATAAGAAGAGTTTAAGGAAGAATAATGAAGCTCCAAAAATTGGTGTTGCTCAAGGCTATCTTATACCAGGTGTTACGAGACTCTACATAAAAATTCCTCTAGAAAGAATTGGTGCACTCATAGGTAAAGGCGGCGAAACTCTGAAGAAGCTTATGGAGCAAACACAAACAAAAATAACTGTTGATGAAGTCAATGGAACTGTTATAGTAGAGCCTCAAACTCCGCAAACAAGAGTTTTGGATTTAATGAAAGCAAGAGACATAATACTAGCTATAGGCTATGGCTTTTCACCAGAAAGAGCATTTAGACTTCTTGAAGATGATCAAATACTCATCGTTATAGATTTAAAACAATATGTGAAGCCATCAGAAAATCATTTGACCAGAGTAAAGGGTAGGCTAATAGGTGAGGATGGTAAGGCCAGGAAGAATCTCGAGGAAATGACAGGAACAGAAATATCAATATATGACGACTATGTGGCTGTAATAGGAGATTATGAAAGTGCAAACATTGCTCGAGAAGCAATTCTTATGCTCATAGATGGAAGGCAGCATTCAACAGTATACAAATATGTTGATAAAGCTATGAGACAAATAAGAAGATCTAGAATGGTGAGTTTGTGGGAAAGAGAGTATATGCCTAAGTAAAGTAAATTGTATGAATCATAGATGAATAGTAATACAATAATATAGAACATAGATCTGATTTTAAAGTTTCATACAACATAATATTATTTGTCATCATATTCTCTCCCTTGGCCTTATCACCTTCAAGATTTTTATCAAAGCCTATAACGCTTATCCTCATATACTTGATAACACTAGCTCATAGCTTAATCTATCATAAACATCTCTATACATTAATGTAATAAACATTCATATCTTGATATACTACTAAGATCTTTAAAAAAGATTTAGAATTGATTTATAAATTCACGTGAGACCATGAAGCAAAAAGCATAAGAGTATATAAGGTTCAGTAAATAATGTATACTAGCTCAGATGAAATTTGGAGGGCCCGTAGCTCAGCTAGGTAGAGCGGCGGGCTCCAGCTAAAAATCTATGGGTCTGTTGACCGCTATGGGATGAGAGGGGGCTGGAGCGTTGAGGAGAGACCCGTAGGTCGGGGGTTCAAATCCCCCCGGGCCCACCATAATCTTGTTCAAAACATTTCATGAAATATGGGAATTTCTTCAAAATATTTTTGATTCTTGTTCTTGCTAATGGGTGTGTTGCAAGTAGTTTTGATATTAAATCCTCTTTATTTTTCTCCCATTGGCCAAGAAATGCAAGAAGCTTTAGATATGAGCAGGGGTTAGAGGTATTGGATATTGCAAAGAGATCTGCTTCTAGTTCAAATTTTCTTGTAATGTATTTTAGCAACATATGTATTGATATATAGGCAAATACAAAAACCATCATCAATATCATAGCATCTGCTATGGTTGATAAGAATTGAAGTTCATATATTGTTATTCCTGTTAGTATAGAAAGTAACATGCTTGCAATAATTGTGATCTTGATACTATGCTTTAACTTGCAATGTGCATATTCATGAAGTAAAACAGCCTCTATGTAATCCCAACTCAAGTTGTGCAGAGCTTTTGTTATTATAATTGTTCTACATCTTAACCCAAAAACCACTGCATTATAAAATGGGGCATTAGCTTCTTTAATATATTTGAATGGTTTAATACCTATTTTTAATGCTATGCTAGTAGATAACTTAGCTATTCCTTCATCATTCAATGGTTTTGCTTTAAGCCACCAAAGTTTAAATCTGATAAATCTTCTTAACCACTCTAAATAGCTTATAGCCTTTGACATGGTATTAAGCCACTTATTGAGGTGAAAGATTGGCAACATATTTAAGAGGTCATATAATGGTTAAAAAAGAGTTTGCTGAACTCATAATTAAAGGCTTAAAAACTACCACTATTAGGCTTGGAAAGGTTGTTCCAAAATCTAAGGAGATAATAATTCACAGTGGTGGAAAACCTATTGCAAAAGCGGTTATAGAAAGTGTTGAGTATAAGAAGGTTGGCGAACTTACTGATGAAGATGCTAAAAGGGATGGGTATCAAACAGTTGATGAGCTTTTAGAGTCTTTGGAAAAGATATACAAAACCAAGATATCTAGCAGCGATGTTGTGACCATAATAAGGTTTAGAGTTGTGAAAAGATTTAATGAGATAAACACAGATGATATTTACTTGGGGCTAGAACCTATTGACATTGCAAAACTGGCTCATAGATATATACTGAACGAGCTTTCAGAAATTGATAAAAAAGTAGTTGAAGAAGTTATGAGAAGTAAAAGCATTAGAACAGCATCAATTAAGCTTTTTGGTTCTCTAAATAAGAGATGGATTGTTAGAAAAACACTTAGAAGATGCTTGGCAAAACTTGTTATAAAGGGAATAATAAATATTGATGAGAAGTCTTTAAAGAGATTAGCTGAAGTTTCTGAATTTTGGAAGAAAGTGTATATGCAGTTAAGCAAAAAATAAGGTTATGAAAGTTTAATTACATTCTCCTTCTTGCTCATAACAATATCAAAAGCAACCTCAGCAGCTGCTTGTAAATTAAAGCAGAGAAGCATTAACTTTTCGAAGAAGGATTTCATCTTCAAATAATCCTCCAATGACTTGTACTTTGGAATAACATCGGCTTCAAGTCTACTCACAAATTTTGTTGCTTCGGCTGCGAGATCAGCTGCTCTACTTGCTATTGCAAGATCTTGATTTGTTATTGCTTGCAGTATCATATCTATTGTATAGCTTAAGTGAAGTTTCATTTCCTCTAGTTTATCACCAACAACTTCTTTAATAACCTCAATTAAAACTGTTTTTTCATTTAATATCTGAGCTGCTTGAGCTAGAGAATCTCCAACATCTTCTAAAGTTTTTATAAGAACTCTGTACTCAGTTAGGAAATGGGATGTATTTTGTATGTTTAATGCATATACATATCTAATTGCAAGAGCATGAACTCTATCCATTTCAAATTCTAGCTCTGTAATCTCCTTTAAATGTTCTGTTAAACCAGTTTTAATAGATGTTATGAGATAGTCTAGCATGCTCTTTATTGTTGATGACATTCTTTCTACAAGTCCATCAATGCTATATCTTTCTGTATCAACAAAATTCTGAATAACTATAGAATTCTTGGTCTGAGCAACTATCTCAGCGCCTATTAACATTCTCACCATAGTTCTTATGCTGCTCATTATATGAGGCGGTATTGAACCATTCTCATACTCGATAACTATTCTATCATAGCCTATTATATATGATGTATATAAAGCTCTTTGAACAAGCTCTTCATTAGTATTTTTGGATAAAATAATCCTTATTTCCTTTCCTCTAATTCTTTTTTCAGCAAGCTTTTGCGGAAAAACAACTAAAGAACCATCATCTTTAACCTCTAGAACCACAAGATCAGATGGTTTAAGATCTACTATTTTAACCCATTCAGATGGAAGAGATATCATAAGAGTTGATTTTCCAAATCTTTGAACCTTTCTGGTTTCAACAATTTTTTGTGTATTCATATATCTCTATACCGTATATACATTTTGTTTAATTAGCTTAAAACTGTTTTTATACAACAAAATATGTATTTTGAATTATTTTTAAGCTAATTAAACAAAATGTATAGCTAAAAACTTAACATTGTTTAGACTAAGATCGATTTTTAGATTCCGGTTAGCAATTCAATTGAATTTTCATATAAAATTGTTTCTCACAAATTCATAAAATATATGGAGAGAACAATGAACTCGCAGATCATTTTATGGTATGTAGAGAGTTGATTTTTAGAAACTAGTCTTGAAGTATTTTTGTAAGATCATATATTGTTATTTCTATTATTTTTCCATTTTTAATTCTAATGGCAATATTATTTTCAAGTAGCACAGCCTTATCAGCATCCTCCTCCTCTATAATGATATGAATAGAATCCGAAACTTTATCATAAATAAGTTTTGCTTTTTCAAGACTCTTTAGATTTATCATATATTCGTCTATTTCTCTGTTCTGCAAGTTTTTTCACAAGTATATAGCAAACATCCACAGAAAAATAGTTTTTCAGCAAATCAAACCAACTATACTTATAAGCTTTGTAAGCAAAGCTGTTTCAACCCACAAATACGAGCTCGATTTGAATGTCAAATCCTGAATCTGTAACAAAGGTAAAAGATTTAAAACCAGGAATGGAAGGAATAACAATTGATGTAAGAGTTCTGGAGAGTTTTGGTACAAGAACCATAGAGACAAAAGCAGGTATGAGAACTCTTGGAGAATATATTGTTGGAGACGATACTGGAAGAGTAAAACTTGTAGTATGGGGTCAAAAAGCATCTTTGCTCAATGTTGGCGATGTTATTGAAATTAAAAATGCTTGGGTAACATCATTTAAGGGAGAAGTTCAGCTTAATGCTGGAAAGAATAGCGAGTTTTCAAAACTAAGTGATGATGCTGTTGTATCTGCAGATTCAATACCAGAGGAAATGCCTAAAGCTGAAGGTGGCAAACCTTTGGGGAGATCCAGATTTGGTAGAGGCTCTAGAGGAAGAGGTAGATTTGGTGGAAGAAGGTGAAATATGATGCAAGATCAACCAGCTGAGCAGCATCCAAGATGGAATGAAGTATATAGGAAGAAAGGAACTGAGATAGGAATTGACAGAGGAGATTTCATTGTTGCGGTAGATGAGGAAAAAGCATATGCATTAGCACCAGCAGTTTACTATGTATGGAATATGTGTGATGGAGAAACAACAGTTGGAAAAATTGTTGAAAGTCTTGCTGAGGCTATTCAAGAAGAAGTAGATATAGCAACGCTGTATAATGCTGTTACAGATATAATAGATAAGCTTGTGGAGGTAAATCTTCTTGAAAAAGTCTCGTGATATTAACACGTTAAAAATAAATGAAAATATTTTTTAAATAAACCTACTTCGATAAGCTCTAGCTCTTGGGTCATCAATATTTCTTAAATATGCAGAGAACAAGGCAAGAGCATATAGCATATTCTCAACATTACTAATCTCATAAAAGGAGACTATGTAACCTTCGCCAAAACTATGCAAAATAACATCATTATTACCTAGTTTAATTAAATCGTCTAGATATGCTACATATTTTGAATCAATGTTGAATGCAAAATACTTTGCATTTACATTTTCATATCTTAACTTAATACCAAACCCCTTAACGAAATAGAAGAAAGGTGTACTTTTAACAGATATTTCCATGCGCCCCTCATAAACATTGTTATACCTTTTAAATTCAGCAACTCCTCCACGAATTAATTCAATAAAACTTTCAGAAGAAAATTCATCATCGATACATATATGTGGTATACCTAATTCTTCATTAAGATCTATTTCAAGGTCAAGCTGCTTTACTCTGTGACTACACACAAAATTTTTTGCATATGGTACTAGAATTTTTGTATCAATCCAAGTAATTTCAGCAACTTTATAAACATATTGAAAAGATGTTTCAACAACGTTATCACATATTATGGCAGAACCTGGTGCAATAGCTAAGCTGTATTTAACATTTTCAATTAGTATAGTTATTGTAGCTGGCTCTATAGCTATGTAAACAGGTGTTTCATGAGCTATTTTAATCAGTTGCCTAAAATAATTCACAAAATTCTCTCCTAAACCATTTTCAGACACAATAACTTTGCAATTCTCATGTATTTTCAATATGAGCACCTTTTTACATAAAAACTCATTAATTTTCCAAACTATATCTAGTTAACGTTGATTTTCAAATATTAAAGGTGAGAAGCTAAATGTCTAAAATGTCATCTAAAGCATTTAAAGCATGTATAAAATGTAAAGCTCTTGTGCCATCAGAAACCGAGATATGTCCAGTTTGCGGATCAAAAGAATTTTCAACTGAGTGGAGTGGTATTGTTATTGTTTTAGATCCTGATAAATCCATGGTAGCAAAACTTTTAGGTATAAAAACCCCAGGGAGATATGCTATAAAGGTTGGTGCTTAAGGTGAAAAGCTATGAGCAGTGGTATAAAGCTTGGTTATGCCGGTAAAACAATTAAGATTAGCGATGATCTCTCTGTAACAGTGACTAGAGAGGAAGAAAACAAGTTATTGTCGAGAATAGAGCTAGAAGTTTATTTAGATCATGTAACAAGGGGTACACCTTCAAGAAAGGAGTTGCAGAAGATATTGGCATCTATTTATGGTGTTGCAGAAGATATGATAATTGTGAAAAAAATTTTGTCAGAGTATGGTAGAGGCAGTTCCAAAGCTCATGTACACATATATTTGGATAGGAATTTTATAAGACTTGTCGAGCCAAAGTATATACTCAAAAGACTTGGATTAGAAAGCTAGGTTTTAGATGAGGTGTAGGAAGTGGCTGAAAAAACAAAGAGATTTAGATCACAGCTGTATGAATACGACTATAAAACAGGAAGTATAAAACTTAAAAATAGGCTTTGCCCAAGATGTGGCTCTGTAATGGCGTTTCACAGAACTGGTAAGCCTAGATGGCATTGTGGAAAGTGCAACTACACTATATTTGTTGAGGAAAGGAAAAAGTGATTGTTGTTGGTATTGAGTCGTCTGCACACACATTTGGTGTTGGAGTAGTAACAGATAATGAGGAGAATTTTATTTTAGCTGATGAACGAGTTCAGTATATTCCAAAACATGGTGGCATACATCCAAGAGAATCATCAAGATTTCTTGCTGAAAAAGCACCTCAAATACTCAAAAACGCCTTTGCAAAGTCATCTCTAAATCCATTGAACATAGACGCTGTGGCAGTAGCGCTAGGCCCTGGGCTAGGTCCATGCCTAAGAGTTGGCGCAACAATTGCTAGAACACTTTCTGCTTATCTCAATAAGCCCCTAGTTCCCGTAAACCATGCTGTGGCGCATGTCGAAATAGGCTTAAAACTAACAGGTTTAAAAGACCCTGTTACAGTATATTTATCAGGTGGCAATACAGCTATTATAGCATATCTTGATAAGAGGTATAGAGTTTTTGGAGAAACACTTGATATTGCACTAGGAAATCTTCTAGATACTTTTGCAAGAGAAGCTGGTCTAGGACCTCCTTATGTTGTTGGAGGCTTGCATGTTGTTGATAGATGTGCTGAAGAAGGTAAAAAGATCTTGCCTGATTTTCCATATGTTGTTAAGGGGCAGGACATAGCATTTTCAGGTCTATTAACAACAGCGTTAAGAGCGCTCAAAAGAGGTGTTGACTTAAATGATATATGTTTAACCTTAAGAGAAATTGCTTATAATAGTGTTTTAGAGGTTTCTGCTAGATGCTTAATGCATACAAGAAAAAAAGAAATAATGTTGGTTGGAGGTGTTGCTGCAAGTCCAATACTAAAAGATAAATTCATTGAAATGGCTAAGATGTATAATGCTTCTATAGGTGTTGTACCTCCACAATATGCTGTTGATAATGGTGTTATGATAGCATGGACTGGTCTGCTTGGATTTAAAGCTGGTTTATCAATTGATTTAAAATCTGCTATTGTTAAGCAAAGGTGGAGAATTGATGAGGTTGACATTTTATGGAGATAGAGTTACCTGAGTCAATTAGGAAGATGCTTAAGGAAAGTTATGCAATTGTTGATAATAATGGAACTAGGATTATGAAAATTCTTGATTCTATAGAGCTATTGTCAATGGGAGCAGAATCATATATATTCAAAGCAAGGTTCATGGGCATAGATTCTGTTATTAAATGGCGATTTCCAAAACCCTACATGCCAAAAGAGCTAGATATTCAGATGAGAAGATATAGAACAGAGCTTGAAACTAAAATACTGTGGAAAGTGCTTTCAATAGGTATTAAGGCTCCAACACCTCTTTTTGTTGATTTAAAAGATTGTTTTCTTATAATGACATTTATAGATGGGGAGAATTTTAGAGATATTGTCGAGAAAATAAACAATGAAGATTTATGTAGAATATCAAAAACAATAGGATTTTATGCAGGGCTTCTTCATAAAAATGATATTGTTCATGGAGACTTAACAACAAGTAATGTAATTATATCCAAAGATAGTGCTGTGCACATTATAGACTTTGGCTTAGCTGTCATCACTAAAAGAATTGAGGATAAGGCTATAGATGTGCACATATTTTTTAGATCTATTGAAAGTGCTCATAAAAAATTTGAGAACATCATGAAGAACTGTTTTATTAATGGCTATAAAGATGCTGTTAATGAAAATTTTGCAAACAAGATTATTAATACTGTGAAAAATATTAGGTTGAGAGGTAGGTACATTGCTGAAAGAAAACTTAGAAGTGAGTGGGTTACATAATTATAGATTAATCAATAAGTAATCACATGTAATAATTGAATGTATTAAGATTTCTGATGTTATTAACTAAGGTTTGTGCTGTGAGTTGAGGTGATCTACTTTTGAATTTCAAATAGAATTAAAATTTAAAATGTGATTCAATCTTTGAATGAATGAGGTTTTGATTATTATGGAGATCTTTTTTGTAACTAATAACATGAATAAAGTTAGAGAAGCCGAGGCAATACTTAAGGAATTTGGAATTGTTATTAAACCCATAAATGTTAAGAAGATTGAGATTCAGCATGAGTCATTGGATGAGATAGCAAGAATTGCTGCACAAAATGCTTATCAAGAGATTAAGAAACCAGTTGTTGTTGAAGATTCTGGACTTTTTATAGACGTTCTAAATGGATTTCCTGGTCCATACAGTAGCTATGTTTATAAAACAATTGGGCTGAAGGGTATACTAAAACTACTTGAAGACTATAAAGAAATTGAGCTTAGAAAAGCAAGATTTGTTGCAGTAGTTGCATTAGCGCTTTCTAATAATGTTATTCACCTATTCAAAGGTGTTACAGAAGGGCTTATATCCTTTGAGATAAGAGGGGATAAGGGATTTGGCTATGATCCAATATTCATTCCTGTAGGTTCTACAAAAACATTTGCTGAAATGAGTATAGAGGAAAAGAATAGATATTCACATCGAGGTAAAGCATTCAAAGAACTTGGGTTATGGTTACAGAGATTTTGTGTAAGCAACAAATCTGTTTGTAGCTAATATTTCTTCTTTTTACAATTGAAAGTTTTATCATTGAGGACTGGAAAGAGGTTAGAATGTTGGTATTAGATGAAGAACTCTATAGAAAAATTTATAAGAGTGTGTAATTCATATCTTTAGGAAGATCATGTATTTACTGTGTGAATAGTGCATGGCAGGGAAAAAAAGAGATAAAGGAGAATCGCATTCAACTAGACCTGCTAGACTTGGGCCTCCGAAATGGGTTAGATATACTCCTGATGAAATTGAAGCTATAGTTGTTGAGTTAGCTAAAATTGGTTACACCCCATCTATGATTGGAATTATTTTAAGAGATCAATATGGTGTTCCCTTGGTTAAGAGTATTACAGGTATGAAATTAACAAAAATTCTTGAGAAACATGGTGTGGCATTGCCGGTTCCAGAAGACTTGCTGAGATTAATGGCAAAAGCTGTTAATTTAAGAAGACACTTATCTGAGCAGCCAAAGGATTATGCAAGTAAGAGGGGGTTAATAGAAACGGAGTCTAAAATTAAAGCATTGATAAAATATTATAAGCGTGTTGGTAAATTACCTCCAGATTTTGAATATGACCCAGAAAGAGCAAAACTATTAGTTGCTCAATATCTTGGAGGGGTATTACAAAGCAGCTCCACTGCAACATCATCAGAATCACAGTCACAGTAAATCCATTTTACCTTACATAGCTTGTTCTGATTTCAGTTCATTATTTGCTTATTTAGCCCATGTATCAATTATTGAATTCTAGTTCAAAATAGTTATGAATTTGGATCTGTCTATTAAGTAAAAATAAATTATGAAGTGAGAATATGAAAATGGAATAGGTTTTTAAAACTAAGAAATAGAAACTGTATACAAGGAGAGTGAAAAGAAAAGGGCGTTTTATTGTGCCTAGGCAATTCAAAGAATTAATAGCTTTAGCTAAACAGTTCAAAGGACTTTATATTTTATATGCGCCAACAATAGATTGTGTTTTTTCAGCATCTCTTCTCCTCAGATTCTTTAAAGAATACGATGTTGATATATTTTTATCACCATTTTATGAAGTGTCTAAACCAGCTGGTGAGGGAATTATAATTGGGGTTGGGGTAATGCAGAGAAGTCCATTGTCTAGCACAAGATTTTTCTCTATAGATGATTTTCTGGAAAAAGATGTAACAGTATTGCAATCAACATCTGCACATCTTCTAAAAAATATTAAGAATTATTGGATTGTTCCGAAAACAATTGAGGTATTGACAATAGCTGCAATGTTGTCGATTACACGTTCTACATTATATGATGAAAACCTTGTAGAAATACATAAGCAAGTTTTAAGTGAGGCTTTATCAAAAGATGTGTGGGAGTATGTGCAAAGCCTTAGGTTATTTGGCTATCCACGAAGAGATGTAGCACAAGCTCTTGCAAAAACCCTGGAACCTTACATTGTAGGTGTTTCACTTGATGATAAGGCAAGTTTAGAAATTGTTAATAGGATTTTAATGGCTAAGGATAAAAACATTGTGAAGGGAGTTGCTGATGAGATTGAAAGAGTGGTGTCGGGATATGGAAGAATGGCTGTACCTATTTTAGGCAATAAGATTGTGGTGAAGAATGTTGATGAAATTGAGGATCCATATGAAGCTGTATACTCTTTTTCGTTTTACATGGATTATAAAGGTCTTGAGTCACCTTTGTACATTGCTTTAGAGCCTAAATTGCTGAACTATGCAAAATCAAAAATGTATTCAACTTTAAAACAATTCAAAAGCTTTATAGATAATCTAATTAAGGGTTTAGCCATTAAAAGATTCATTGTTAAGGGTGTTAGAATAGGTGTTGTTGATGTATCAACAGAACCTACACTACCACCTCTATACACTTTGTATAGAATTTTAAAAGGAGTTGGATTAGCAGAGGATGTGACTGTGTTTACTAATGGCAAGGAGTATTTTATGCCTATACAGCTAGTTGAAGCTAGGTGGCCTATTGAAAAAGAGCTTAACGTAGATAAAAACTATGTTGTATTTTCAAATCTACAAAATGTTGGGGATTTAATAAAATGATGATTGAATTGAACATGGAAATAACAATAAAGAATAAAAGAATGTGCGAATCAATTATAAAAGCAGTTGAACCAGATAATGTTACAGCGCCTAGTACAATAACAATTGACATGATTTGCCAGAATGAATCAATGAAAATAGTTATTAAAAGCTCAGATACAAAAATATTGACATTTAGAAATACTGTAGACGATCTTTTAGAGCATATATCCATAGCCATGAAGACTATTAGCGAAATGAAGTAGTATTTTGAAAATAACGCAACTCTTCTATATATCTAAATATTGAATCTGCAATTACTGTAACTATCTTGGAGCCCTGTGGCAACTCCTTAGAAATTTTTATAGCTCCAACCACGTTTGCACCTGAAGATATTCCAGCTAAAATACCTTCTTCTTTAACAAGATACAATGCCATATTTAATGCCTCTCTATATGAAACTTCAACTATGTAATCAATTATTGATTTATCCAAAAGCTGTGGCACATCCTTATGTAAAAGTCCCTCTATTCTATCCTCTCCGTTACCACCAGCAAGTTTCGAACCTTTTGGTGTAACGGCAACTATCTTAATATCTCTCTTTCTCTCCTTTAAATATCTTCCAACACCTGTTATTGTTCCACCAGTGCCAACACCCATGACAAATGCATTTATTTCACCCTTCATCTGCTCCCATATCTCCCTGGCTGTTGTTTCATAATGTGCTAAAGCATTATCGGGATTTGCATACTGATTTAGAAAAACACCATTTCTCTCCATAGCTATTTTCTCAGCAATTTTTATGTAGTAGTTTGGAGAATTTGGATCCTCATCACCATAAACTATTTCTGCACCTAACATCTCTAAGATCCTTATTTTCGCAGCACTCGTTGATTTTGGAATTACAATAACAGGTTTGAACCCAAGTCTCTTAGCAACAAAAGTAACAGAAATTGCTGTATTACCACTTGAAGCCTCAACAATATAATCACCTGGTTTAAGATTATATTTTTTCATAGCCCCTCTTATCATGTAAACAGCTATCCTATCTTTATGACTACCTGTAGGATTAAAATATTCCAGCTTTGCAAAAAGCTTACAGTTATTATCAAGTTTCACATTCTTAATTTCAACCATTGGTGTATTTCCAATAAGTCTTAGAATATTCATTTGAACATCACTCAGCTAAGAGCATTTATATTTTCTGACAAATCATACAAAATTTGTGTGTTATTATGCTAATTGTGTTTGAAGGTATTGATGCATCAGGAAAAACAACTCTAAGCAATCTGGTTAAGGAATATCTACTAAAAAAAGGTTTTAAAGTAAAAATGTTTTCTTATCCAAACTATGCATCAATATATGGCTCCATAATAAAGCTTTTTCTGGAGTCAAAAATAGACCTAGCCTATCAAGAACTATTTTTTCTTTATATATTAGATATGTTTAGAGAAAAACAAGAAGTTAGAGAAGCTATTGCAAGTGGAAATATTGTGTTAATAGACAGATACTACACATCTACAATAGCTTATCAATGTTCACTTGGATTTAATTATGAAATAGCTAAAAAAATCATAGAGTACTTAGATATGCCAAAACCAAATATCATAATATACCTTGACGTAGAACCGAAAATAGCTATAGAAAGAAAAATAAAGCAAAAAGTGCCTGACGTATTTGAGAGGAATATGGAGTTTCTAGGCAATGTTCGAAGAATGTATTGGAAACTAATTAATGAAGGATATCCAATAAAGAACTGGATAGTTGTAGACGCATCTAAGAATATTGATGAAGTATTTAATATTGTTATTAAAGCTTTGAATATCTAAAGCTATGTTTTGAATAACCAAGGCAATTTCGCTTAAAAGGTGAGGAGGCGACCCGATCCCGGCTTAGACGGGCTGCGGCCCCTTTCGGAAGCCACAGCCACGTCTAACGCGGCTGGCTTAACTTCCGGGATCTGACGAGTCCGGGTGTTGCCCAGCCGCTATGGCCGGGTCGAGTCGCCAACACTATTGTTTTGTTGCTAGGGTTTAAAAGATTTTTGTGTCTTTTCTTGGGCAACAGCATAAATTTTTGATATAATTAATGCAGAACCACATTTGGGGCATTTACCATCAATTTTTCCTACAAAATCTCCTTCTTTGAATTCTCTCTCAATTGTATAATCATTTTGCTGACATGTGGCAATAGTTATTAATTTGTAATTTGTTTTTTCTTGTTCAATGCCTCGTCTTCTTCTTTTTATATAATCAAATGATGCTGTAACTAGGTATATCAGTAGACCTGCCATTATTACTACTAGAAGTATTGTTAGAACATCTGTTTGCATAATAGACATGCTAGTATACACCTACAGTATTTCCTATTCCAATAACTATGACATTATCTCCTGGCTTTGTTCTATTTCTTATAATTTCTAAAACCTTTTGATATGCTTTTTCAACCCCATCTGCAATCTCCTTTGTCATTGGGTTTATAGCTTCATCACTTCCCATTTTAACTATTACAGCATCTAATGGTGCTCCACATTTCACAGCTATTCTCTCTATTTCTATTTTCTCTGGCCCCACATCTCCTATAGCTGCTCCAGATCCCTCAGCAACCAAACCTGTTTGTTCTCCTTCAAGTTTTAGTGCAGCATCGATAGTTATAATCCTAGCTACTTTGTAATCAAGCATTTCAGCTATTTTTGCAACTGCTTTTCCTGGCTTTCCAACAGTTGCTCCAGGACCTTTTGCCTTTATAACATAAACCTTTCTATTATCTATTTCAACAATAGAATATACTGTGTCTTCTTCAATATCTATTCTTGGAGCAAGACCAGCTAACTTAAATGCTGTTAAAGGACCAGCTGAATCACCTATTGGAATACCCTTCATAAATGTGTCAACAGCTCTTACATATGGCATAAGCTCTTTTACGAGCTGTGGAAGCAGTAAATAAAGTTGCATTAGCAGAACCCAATTCTCATATTTTTTCCCAAGGAGATAATAGTGTCTCAAAATCTTAAACACTGTGTAGAGAGCTGATACAATGGCTAGTGAAACAGCTATGTTATTTAGCATGTGCACTCCTACATTAGGAATGGAATTTCTCAAATCTTTCTTGTATTTATCTTCATTAGCTGTTATAATGTGATCAAGTCTTTTAATAATATCAATAGGCTCTATGGAAACAGGCTCTATAGCAAAATAGTTCTCTAGAGAATTGCCAATCAAATTATCACTGTTACCCACACCCAACTTATGTAGATACATCTTCACCTTAGATATACTTTCCTTAACAAGACTCTCAACAACAGCCAATCTCGATGCAACACCTTTTTCATATCTCAAAAACTGTGTTTTTTGTGGAAGATCTGTAAAGAAATACAGCATAAACACAAGCCAAAACAATATAGATAATATACTATTCCAGTCACTACCACCAATCTGCATATGCATAATTATTTGCAAGTTATTTCATCACCTTTCAAGAGTACTTATACTTGTCTAAAAGATAGTTTAGACAGTATTAAAATTTTAACTTTAAATTATAATGAATTATTAAATAACATACATTATCAACATTTTTGCACTTTTGCATTCTCTAGGTGAAGTTATGTAAATCATATATTGTATGTTAAAGAGCATAGATTTTTATATAAGCTATTACAATAAGTTATTTGTGGTTTTGTATGCAGTTAAGATTTTCAACTGGTATATGGGTTTTTGGAGCAGGTATAGAAAGATTTGCGCCCATGGGTTATAAATCAGCTAAACCAATTGTTGATCTTATAAAGGATGCATCAAAAGTTGATGGTTTAACTGGGCTAGAGTTTCACTATCCTACTGAGGTTAATGAAGAGAATGTTAAAGATGTTAAAAATACTCTTTCAGTTTATAATTTCAAGGCTGTTGGAATAGCC
>ERZ1669249.29-NODE-29-length-107826-cov-5.968238_pt1 | contig 107826 bp, 106 predicted proteins | sample MGYA00579293_ERZ1669249 | MGnify/ENA primary metagenome ERZ1669249 (study PRJEB41166, sample SAMN08046057) | hot springs metagenome | biome: hot spring; feature: neutral hot spring; material: thermophilic sediment; isolation source: thermophilic sediment from... | reverse complement strand
CACATGTGGCTTCGTCCTTACAAATTTCTCCTTCGCCATCCTTTATCTCCTCCTAAGGATAAATTAATTTAAAAATTTTCTCAGATTATATCCTAAAACCACTAAATAAAAAAGAGGCAAAATTTTAGTGGAGCCCACGACCGGGATCGAACCGGTGACCTTACCCTTACCAAGGGTACGCTCTGCCAACTGAGCTACGTGGGCTCAATTGGTTGCGGGGGAGGGATTTGAACCCTCGACCTCCGGGTTATGAGCCCGGTGAGCTACCTGGCTGCTCTACCCCGCGATCCTTTAGTGGTGGGGAGGGAGGGATTTGAACCCCCGAAGGCACCCGCCAGCAGATTTACAGTCTGCCCCCTTTGGCCACTTGGGTACCTCCCCACCTATATGGAGCCGAGGGAGGGATTCGAACCCACGACCCGCTGATTACAAATCAGCTGCTCTGCCTCTGAGCTACCTCGGCAAGCCATTGAAAAGTATACCCATAAATTAGTGGTAAGTCAAGAGGCATCTTTTTTATGTTTTCAAGTATTTTATGTTATAATTGAAGAAAAGTATATAATTTTACAGAAAGGAGGGAAAAATTGTGGAAGAAATTTCAGACATAAAACTTGAAGAAACCGATTTATCTCTTTCCATTGATAGTTTAGTATATGGAAATATACTAAGCAAAAACAAGGATGGATTATGGCTGGATATTGGTAAAAAGTACGATGCTTTCCTACCCTATAGTGAATTATCAAAAGACCTAAAAGTGAAGCTTGAAAAGAATAAAGATATAGATAACATTCCAGTAGTAATAACATCTATAAACTATAGAGAGGGAATCATTACTGTTTCCCATAAAAAAGCTGTAGAAAATAAGATATGGGAAGAACTCTTATGGGCATACCAAAACAACGAGCCTATTCAATGCAAAGTCACAGATTATAATGGTAGAGGATTTATTGTGGAAATTAAGAATGAAATAGAAGGTTTTATTCCAGCAAAGGAAATTGATATTCCTCCTATTAACTCCCCTAAGTACTATATAAATCGAAGAGTCGAAGGAAAAATTAAAAAGATAAATCCTGAAAAAAAACAGTTAATAATCTCTGTAAGAGAGATTCTTGAGAAAAAGCAAGAAGAAGAAAGAGCAAATCTCTGGGAAAAAATAAAAAATTCCCAAATCGTGAGAGGAAAGATAATAAAAATTGACGATGAGAAAATCACCGTAGATTTAGGATTAGGAATTACAGGAGAAGTAGAAAAAGACGAAATTTCTTGGTTTCCTATTAGAAATATAAGGCGATATTACGGTGTAGGAGATATTGTAAAGGCTAAAATCTTATCTCTAAATGAAGATAGTAAAACTGCCAAATTAAGCATCAAGCAAACTCAGCCTAACCCATGGTCGGTATTTAAAGAAAAGTATCCAGAAGGCTCCATTGTAGAGGGAGAAATAATTAAAATTGCAGGAGGACTTGTAGTAAAGGTTGATAATTTAATAGGCTATATACCTGTTAGTGAAATCTCATGGGGAAGACCTTCAAACATAAAAAATGAACTAAAAATTGGAGACAAAGTTAGATTGAAAGTCCTTAATATTGATGAGATAAATAAAAAAATATTTTTAAGTATGAAACAGGTGGAACCAAATCCTTGGGATGTGATTGATAAAAATTATAAAATTGGCGATATTGTTTCGGGAAAAATAACAAATATTACGGAATTTGGAATATTTATTGAAATCAAGCCAGGACTCGAGGGGCTCATACCCAAAAAGTTCCTTTCCTGGGAGAGAACAAATGACCTATTTGAAAAGTTTAAAATTGGAGATACACTAGAAGTAAAGATTATAGACCTGGATAAAGAAAATAAAAAACTAACTTTAAGTAGAAGAGATCTATTGAAAGATCCCTGGGAAGACATAAATGAAAAATATAAAGAAGGACAAAATATTAAAGGAAAAATAGTAGAAAAAATAAAAGATGGTTACATCGTAGAGTTAGAACCCGGCATAGAGGGATTTTTACCTAATACTCAGCTTTCTTTTGAAAAAGAAAATGAAAAAGTAGAATTCAAAGAAAACGAAGAAATTGAGGCAAAAATAATTAAAATAAATCCCCAAACAAGAAGAATACACCTTTCTATCAAGGCTTTGATGAGAGAAAAATTAGAGCAAGAAATGAGAAAATACTTAAACGAATATACTCCGCCCCCACTAACTCTTGGAGAAATCTTAAAACTCAAAAACAGAAGCTAACTTTAATAGATTCCCCTCTTCTTGAAAAGAATTTAGGGGAAGAGGGGAATTTTATTTGGACATTAATATTTCTAATATTCTTGTAAGTTTTTTATCTAATAGGTTTATTTTCTGCTCTAATTCTTGCAAATTTATGGTTGAGCTTTGTTTTTCAGTAACTTTTTTGATCTCTTCCATTAATGCCAATTCTTGAGTTTTCAAAGCTCTAATAATATCTGTTATTTCTCTTACTTCTCTCCTTAAATATTCCTCTTTTTCAGAAAGTTCATCTATTTTCTTATGAATTTCATAAATATCAGCAATCTTCCCCTGTGAAGAGCTTAAAAGTCTATACAAAAATATAAGAAAGACTATTATTACTCCAAAAATAACAAAGTCCAGAATTCTTGCTAAGTTTATTGTCATTACAGTCTTCCCCCCATATAATATGATTTTTTACCAATTTCCTGTTATACTTTATAAATATAACACATAAGGAGGAAATAGTAAACAGCATGATATATAAGACTCACATATCATTAAATATGCTACTTTTGCAAGCAATTTTAAGAATTTCAAATATTCCTATTCAAGAAATATTAACCCCATGGGGTTTAGGTATATCCGTAGGAACCCTGGTAGGAACATTTATTCCAGATATTGATGCGCCAAAGTCTGAAATCTCTAAAAGAATCTTGCCTGCAAAGACCTTATTAAACATGTTAATACCATTACTAAGTTTTATTTTATCTTTCTCCCTTTTCACTTTTTTAGATCTCAAATCTACTCTAAATACCATTGCACAAAAATCAATTTTTTTCCTTTTAATCTTTATAGGAGTTTTACTTATATTAAACCTCATTTTTAATTCTCTTTTAAAACCACTTTTTGAACATAGGGGTCTCCTACATAGCTTGACAGGTTTGACCTTTTTAAACATACTACTTTCTATATTTTATATTAACAACCTTAAAAACCTTCCACTAAATCTCAGTTATTTCTATAATGGTTTCTATACAGGCATCAATATCGGGTATTTAGGCCATATAATCGGAGACTCCTTTACCTACCAAGGGATAAGACCCTTTTATCCAGTAAAATGGAAAATCTCTTTAAGGATATTTAGAACCAACAGTCTCCAAGAAAAAGTACTATTCTATACATTATCCCTTGCAAATCTTATTCTTTTATTACAAAATATACTCCAATAAGCAAAGGAGGTACAAGAATGATTGACATTAAAATCCTTAGAGAAAATCCAGAAATTATGAAAGAAAACATTATACTAAGGAATTTGGATCCTCAAAAATATGACGTAGACTACATTATAGAATTAGATGCAAAAAGAAGATCTTTACAAAAGGAACTGGACAATTTAAGAGCTCAAAGAAACAAGATATCCCAAGAGATAGGAAAACATCAAGGAGAAGAAAGAGAAAAACTCATAAAAGAGGCAAAAATCTTAAAAGAAAAAATAGAAGAATTAGCAAAAGAATATGATAATGTAGAAAAAGAACTTTTTTCAAGACTTTGGCAACTTCCCAATTTCCTTTCTCCTAAAGCTCCAAGGGGGAAAGATGAAAAAGACAACGTGGAAATAAAAAAATGGGGAGAGATAAAAACATTCAATTTTACTCCTAAGGATCACTTAGATCTTGCATTATTAAACGATCTCGTAGATTTTGAGAGAGGAAGTAAAGTTACAGGATCTAATTTTTACTATTTAAAAAACGAAGCAGTACTTTTAGAATTTGCTTTATTTAGATTAGTAATAGATACTCTTCTTCCAGAGGGTTTTAAATTATTTATAACTCCTGATTTAGCTCGAATGGAAATTATAGATGGTATTGGATTTCAACCTCGTGGACCTGAAGCTCAAATATACAGAGTAGAAGATACAGATTTAGGATTAATAGCTACCGCAGAGATAACCCTTGGAGGGTATCATAAAGATGAAATACTTGACGAGCTTGATCTGCCTCTAAAATACTTAGGCTTTTCTCACTGTTTTAGAACTGAAGCTGGTGCTTATGGTAGATACAATAGAGGATTGTACAGAGTACATCAATTTAGCAAAGCCGAGATATTTATAATATGTAGACCAGAAGATTCTGAAGAAATGCATGAGTATATACTGGGCTTAGAAGAGAAAATCTTTCAAAAATTAGAGATTCCTTATAGAGTTTTAGATATTTGTTCTGGAGATCTTGGGGCCCCTGCTGCCAGAAAATTTGATATCGAAGCATGGATGCCAGGAAGAGGAGAATTTGGAGAAGTAACGAGCTGTTCAAACTGTACTGACTATCAAGCAAGAAGATTAAATATAAGATTTAGAAGAGTCACTGGAGAAGTAGAATACGTACATATGCTTAACGGCACAGCTATTGCTATCTCAAGAGCCTTAATTGCTATCTTTGAAAACTATCAACAAGAAGACGGAAGTATTCTAATTCCTAAAGCTCTTCAACCTTATATAGGGATATCAGAAATAAGACCAAAAAAATAAGGAAGCCCCAAGGGGCTTCCTTTAATTTAATAACATTTAGAATATCCACAAACCCTACAAGTTAAACACCCTTCTGCAACTTGCAAAGGCGATCCACATTCAGGACAAGGCATTCCAGAATAATTCTCGCTCTTTTCTGTCTTCTCCTCACTTCTTACTATGAAATCATTGAGAGTGTTGTTTTTTCCTTCTTTTAGATTGAGATATTTTTCCAATGCTTTTCCTATAGCATCAGAACAAGAGAGAATAAGATCTCCATCTTCTGTTCTTGCTGGATTAGGACATCTTATTCCTTTTAATTGTTTAATTATAGCATTTACATCAACTCCACTCCTCAATGCAAGGGATATAAGCCTGGATATAGCCTCTGTTTGAGATGCTGCACATCCTCCTGCCTTACCAAGAGTTGAGAAAACTTCACATATACCAAATTCATCCTCATTTATGGTGATATATAAATTTCCACAACCTGTCCTCATTTTTATAGTCGCGCCTTTTGTAATCGTTGGCCTTGGCCTGGGAATTAGCTTATGAGCATCTCTCTCCTTAGTTTCCTTCTTTTCTTTTTCTACCGCCAAAACTTGAGAGGCTCTTGATTTATCTCTATAAACTGTTATTCCTTTAAGTTTTAATTCGTAAGCCATGAGATATATCTTTCTTATATCCTCCAAGGTGGCATCCTCTCTCAAATTTACTGTTTTGGATACTGCATTGTCTACATATTTTTGAAAAGATGCCTGCATTAACACATGATCTTCTGGAGAGATATCTAAAGCAGTTACAAATAACCTTTTAAGTTTTTCAGGAATCTCAGTTATATTTTGAATAGTGCCTTTTTGAATTACCTTTTCTATTAATTCCTCAGAATATAGGTTTTCTTTAATCAATGCCTCCTTAAATAATGGATATACTTCATTCCACTCACCAAGACTTATTTTACGCTTAAAGGCAAGAGCAAAAATAGGCTCTATACCTGATGAACAGTTAGCAATGATACTTATGCTTCCTGTAGGAGCAATGGTAGTTAGAGTTGCATTTCTCAATCTCAACCCCATATCCCTATAAATACTCTTATCCCAATTAGGAAAAACTCCTCTTTCTTTTGCAAGTTCTTGCGATGCTTCTCTTGCCTCTTTTTGAATAAAACTCATAATATTCTCTGCAATATCTCTTGCTTCCTTAGTGTTATAGGGTACTTCAAGCCTTATCAATAAGTCATAGAAACCCATTACTCCAAGCCCTATCTTTCTATTTGCTTTAGTCATTTCTTCTATAGGTTTTAACGGGTAAAAATTAGCATCAATAACGTTATCCAAAAAATGTACTGCATTATGTACAGTAGTTCTTAACTTATCCCAGTTTATTTCATACTTATCTCCAACTTTTTTCAACATTCTGCCGAGGTTTATAGAACCTAAATTACAAGATTCAAAAGGAAGTAAGGGCTGTTCACCGCAAGGATTTGTAGACTCTATCTCTCCAACTTCGGGTGTTGGGTTTTTTCTATTTATCTCATCTATAAATATTACACCAGGTTCTCCATTCTTCCATGCTTGCTCTACTATAAGATCAAAAAGCTCTTTAGCCCTTATCCTCTTAACCACTTCTTTATTCCGAGGATTTATAAGAGAAAATTCTTCATCATTCAACACTGCCTCCATAAAACCATCAGTTACAGCTACAGAAATATTAAAATTAGAAAGGACACCTTCTTGATCCTTACAGGTTACAAATTCCCAGATATCAGGGTGGTCTACCCGAAGAATTCCCATATTAGCCCCTCTTCTAACACCACCCTGTTTTATAGTATCTGTTGCCGCATCATATACTTTCATAAAACTAACCGGTCCTGAAGCTATTCCTCCTGTACTTCTAACGATATCTCCCTTAGGACGAAGTTTAGAAAAGGAGAAACCTGTACCTCCACCTGACTGATGTATTAAAGCTGCATACTTCAGGCCATCAAAGATACTCACTAAGGAATCTTCAATAGGTATTACAAAACATGCTGAAAGTTGGCCTAAAGGCCTTCCTGCATTCATCAAAGTAGGAGAATTTGGTAAAAACTCCAGAGAAGACATCATTTCATAAAAGATATCTTTTACAGCTTCTACATCTGCATTAGGATCATAAATCAAATCCACCTTTGCAATGGTCTCTGCTACTCTTTCAAACATCTCCTCAGGAGTCTCAATTACATTACCATTCTCATCCTTTTTCAGATACCTTTTCTCAAGAATCATTAATGCTTGTTCAGTTAATTCAACTTTTTTCATTGTCTCCTCTCCTTTTTAAGCTCCTCTAATTTATTTTTCAATTCTCTTAAATTTGCATCATTAGGAGCGTATTTTAACCCTTCATTTAACACAACTTCTGCAGAAAATAGATCTCCTTTTTGAAGATAGGCATAGACCAAATTTCCGTAAGCTTGTACATAATCTTTTTTAGTTTCTAAAGCTTTTTTAAACCATAAGATAGCCTCATCATATCTGCCTGACATAAAAAGAACTGCTCCTATATTATTCATAATCTCAGGAGAATTAGGCTTAAGTTCAAGAGCCTTCTTAAAATAATCAAAAGCCGAGTTATAATCCTTATTCTTGTAAGCTTCAAGCCCCCTTTGGATATAAACTCTCTCATCTATTTTTATTTCTTTAAGTTTGTCCTCTTTACCCAGTTGTTTATAAATGACTCTCAAGAGCTCTAAAGCATTTGAGTAGGTAGGGTCAATATTCAAACTTTTCAAAAGATATTCCTCTGCCTTATTTAAGTCACCTAATCTGTACATAACTAATCCAAGGTTAAATAATATATTTTTATCATTAGGATTTATGCTCAAAAGTCTTTCGTAAATTTCTTTAGCTTTTTCAAAATCTCCCTCTTGGAAATAAAATTTTGCAGCGTAGCTTGCTGCCTCAACATGGTAAGAATCTATCTCAAGAATTCTTTCAGCTATCTCGAGAGCCTTCTCTTCATTCTTCAAATCAGTAGAATACATTTTCAATAGATTTTCCATAGGAGGAACACAATATCTATCATAGGATAAAGCCTCATTTAAATATTCTTCCGCTTTTTTAATTAGGGTCTCATCTTTTCTTCCTAGATAATGGTAAGCTTGAGCATAAAAAGCTCCCACAAGATTATAGGTTAACGACTTATAATAAGCATTTTCCAAAAGTCCTTTAATATGGCTCTCTCCCTTTATGAAAGCCTCCTTTTTAATATCCTCATTTTCAGCCCCTCCCATAATCCCTAAATATGCTTTTATTACTGCCTCATGAAAAGCTGTTTCTTGAGGGCGTAATTTTATTGCCTCCTCTAATATGGCAGCTGCCCTTCCAACCTCGCCAGAATTTATATAGTCCAATCCATATCTATAATAAATTTCTGCTCTAAAAAATTGCAAAGAGAACTTTATACTGAAAATACTTACGAAGATACACAATATTAGAATAAATAATCTAGCCAAAGAAGAAAGAGAAACTTCCCATACAGAATCTTTCTTTTCCAGCTTAAAAAATATCATAATAAAGGCGGTCAATATCCAGAAGTATAGATAAGTCGCAGATAAACCAAAAAGAACAAGTCCCTGCACCAAAAAAGAGATCCATCCTGTAAGAGCTCCTAAGAAAAGAATTCTATTTTCGGGATTAATATGGTGGTAATTTTTAATACTATAGAAGAAAACACTCACTATGATAAAAATAAAGGAGAATAAACCAAAAAGACCTTGAGGAAAGAGTATATCTAAAAATTCATTATGCTCTCTATCAGGATATCCCTTTCCTCTATCATATCTTGCTAAATCTAAGGATTTGTAAGGGGTGAAATTAAAGGAAAAGGTTTCTGGACCTAATCCATATATTATTCTTGGCGATTTTAAAATCTTATCTTCAAAAAGTCTTACACTATCTCTCCAAGTCAAGACCCTTGGGTTTTGTTGAGTTACTCCGAGGCCAGCTCCTATACTTTCAAATCTCTCTTTAAGAGAAAATAACCCTACATCCTTTCTCTCAAGGTACAACTTTGTTTCACTGATATAAAAAATACCAACAGTAAAGCCTAAACCTAAAACTAAAGCCAAGGTTATTATCTTGTTTTTAGAAGTAAAGAATTTTTTCTCTTTCAACAACACAAAAGCGTAATAAAATATAATCCCAACCAAAAAAGCAACCCAAGCACCACGAGTATAACTTCCAAGAAGAACTAAAAAAGATAGTAAAAATAAAAAATAAAGAGAAATCTTCAAACATAAGTTTTTTACCTGATATATTAGAGCCAAAATAAGAGGCATCACCATTACCAAGAAGTGTCCCAAAAAATCAGCATGTCCCAAAGTGGAAATTATTCTTGATTCTGTTCTTACTCTCTCATACCAAGGCATTAATCTATACAGTTGCAATGCTCCAAAGAAGTCAACAACAACTGTAGTAATAACAATAGTCCAATAGAAATATCTTAATTCTGTATGAGTTTCTATAACATCGTAAAGAAGAAAAAAAGTAGCAAAATAGAAAAAATAAGTTAAAAATCCCATTTGTCTCATGTATGAACCAAAGAAACTCAAGTAGAAGTTAGTAGAAAATATGGTAGATAAACCCCAAGAGATTAAGAATAGAAAAATTCCAGCAGAAACAATTTTGGGAGGTAATCTCAATCTTTTATTTAAAATATACGTCCAAACAGCCCATAACAACAAAGCAAAGCTGCCCAATACTCTAATAAGGGTTACCTTAGGTATCTCAGATATATCGTGTAATTTAAGAAAAATAGGTTGTGCAATAGGAACTAAAAAGACCATTAAAAGCAAAAAAGCAAAAACAAACAATCTCAAATAATGATTTAATGTGATATCTTTATTATTCCTAATAACTCTTTTATTCATTTTTTTCCTACCCCTCAAGGATTTATTTATGACATGTCTATAAAGTCTAACAACCTTTAAAAAGCTTGTCAATTTTTATTCTAAATAATAAAATCATAATTAATCAAAAAAAACTCTTAAAAAGGAGGAGGAAAAATGAGCAAAATGCGCATTGGTGTACTAACAGGTGGAGGAGATTGTCCAGGATTAAATCCAGCTATTCGTGGGATCGTAATGAGGGCATTGGATTACGGGGATGAAGTTATAGGTCTAAAATATGGATGGGCTGGACTTATCAAAGCAGATACGATGCCATTATCCTTGGATATAGTGGAGGATATTCTTGAGGTTGGTGGAACAATTCTTGGAAGTTCGAGAACAAATCCTTTTAAAAAGGAAGAAGACGTCCAAAAATGTATTGAAAACTTTAAAAAATTAAACTTAGACGCCTTAATAGCCATAGGTGGTGAGGATACCCTTGGAGTTGCATCAAAATTTAGTAAACTTGGTCTTCCCATGATTGGTGTTCCAAAGACCATTGATAAGGACTTAGAAGAGACTGATTATACCCTTGGTTTTGATACTGCCGTTGAGGTAGTTGTTGATGCAATTAAAAGACTTAGAGATACTGCAAGATCTCATGCCAGAGTTATTGTGGTAGAAATAATGGGGAGACATGCAGGATGGTTAGCCCTTTATGGAGGACTTGCAGGTGGCGCAGATTATATCTTAATTCCTGAAGTAGAACCAAATCTTGAAGATCTCTACAACCATATAAGAAAACTCTATGCCAGAGGAAGAAATCATGCAGTTGTAGCCATTGCAGAGGGAGTACAACTTCCAGGCTTTACCTATCAAAAAGGTCAAGAAGGAATGGTCGATGCCTTTGGTCATATCCGCTTAGGTGGTGTAGGAAATGTTCTTGCTGAAGAGATACAGAAAAACTTAGGAATTGAGACTAGAGCGGTAATTTTAAGCCATCTTCAAAGGGGTGGAAGTCCCTCAATAAGAGATAGAATCATGGGACTTCTTCTTGGTAAAAAAGCTGTAGATTTGGTACATGAAGGAAAATCCGGACTATTTGTAGCTGTAAAAGGAAATGATTTAGTACCAGTAGATATAACCCTGATTGAAGGAAAGACAAAGAATGTTGATCCAGAATTTTATGAAAGTGTAAAGACATTCTTTAATAAGTAAAAAATTTAAGAAGAGGAGGGTTTGTGCCCTCCTCTTTTTTTTCTATAAGTTGTTACTATTTTCTTTACAACAAGATAAGAAATTACTGAAAATGCAGTTGATACGATAAAGTTTCCCAATAAATAGGATATGGCAAAAACCTTAAAGCTTCCCCTCTCAAACCCTCGCCATTCAAACTTACCAGTTAAAATAAAATCTCCTACAAAATAACTCAAAGCCCAAAAGAATGGAGAGGTAAAATAATTCATTATAAAAGTTCCAAGTAGCCCTGCTAAATAATTTAGTTTGAAAATATAAGAAATCAATATCACTAAGATTCCTCCAACCCCAAAGGTTGGAAAAATACCTATAAAAACGCCTATACTAAAACTTAAAGCGATTTTTTCAGGTGGATCTTTAAATCTGAGTAACTTAAGATAGATATACCTAAGAAGACTCTTGAGATTTCTTCTCTTCTTCATATAGTTTCTCTAAAACTGGCTTTAGTTTTTTATATGTACTCTGCAAGTCTTCAGGAATTACCTTTGTTTCACCTAAAACAAACATGAAGTTAGTATCCCCATTCCACCTTGGAACTACGTGCATATGCAAATGTTCAGCTATTCCTGCTCCAGCTACTTCTCCTATGTTGAAACCTATATTAAACCCGTGAGGATTCATGGTCTCTTTTAAAGCTTTGACAGACAATTGAAGAAATCTCATCATTTCCATAAGAGTTTCAGTATCCAATTTAGTAATATCATTGGTATGTTCATAAGGCACAATCATGAGATGTCCGTTATTGTAAGGATATAGATTCAATATGATAAAATTAAACCTTCCCCTCAACAGAATTAGATTTTCTTCGTCTTTATTTTCTAAAAGTTTTTTACAAAAAATACAGTCCTTTTCTTTCTCTGATACAACATACTTTATCCTCCAAGGACAAAATAACCTTTTCACCAAAGATTTCCCCTTTCTTCAATTGGATTTAGATCTTGACAAAAGCTTATACTAAAAGTTATCATTTATCAAGAGTGCCGAAGTGGCGGAATTGGCAGACGCGCCAGACTCAAAATCTGGTGGGTGGGTAACACCCGTGCCGGTTCGACTCCGGCCTTCGGCACCAATAGTCTACCACAAACATTCCACCTCCCAATAAAGTTCCGGTGGAACTCTCTTCTTATATTTTGATACTTCTTCAAGGGAAATAGGAACAGGGGAATTCTTTTGCCATCCTATCATTACTCCGCCTTCCCCATTAAGAAGTCTCTTTATAGCTTCTACCCCCATAAAGGTAGCCATATTTCTATCAAAAACCGAGGGTGAACCCCCTCTTTGAATATGCCCGAGAACAACTATTCTTGTAGAAATTCCAAGCCTATCCTCAATCTGCTTACCTATAAAATAGGCACTTCCAACACCTTCTGCTACTACAATAATATTGTGTCTCTTTTTCCTTTTTTGCCTTTCTCTCAGTTTTTCTGTAATATATGGAAAATCAATAGGAACTTCTGGAATAAGAATTATATCTGCACCACTAACAAGTCCTGAAGTAAAGGCTATGAAGCCACACTCTCTACCCATGACCTCAATAACAAAGGTTCTTTCGTGAGCTGCGGCTGTATCTCTAATTTTGTTTATCGCATCTATTACATTGTTGCAGGCAGTATCAAACCCTATAGAAAAATCAGTACCCCACACATCATTATCAATACTGCCAGGAATTCCCACCACATTTATACCCTTTTTAAAAAGATCATAGGCACCCTTAAGAGAACCTTCTCCTCCGATCACTATTAAAGCGTCTAATCCATGTTTTTCCATATTTTCAATGGCTTTCTTCTGACCTTCTTCTTCTCTAAACTCATCCGATCTTGCAGTACGTAAGATAGTACCACCTTTTTGAACTATCTCGCTTACATCATCTCTTGATAATACCTTAAATTCCCCCTCAATTAAACCCTGATATCCCCTCTCTATCCCTATAATTTCTATTCCCTTAGATATTCCAAACCTTACAATAGCCCTTATAGCAGAATTCATTCCAGGAGCATCTCCACCACTTGTAAGCACTCCAATTCTTCTAATCATTTTTCTTCCTCCTCAACAAATCTACCATAACTCCTCAATTTTATCCATCTTTCTTCAAGAAGGACCCTTGTCTCTTTATTTTTATACTTCTTCAAAACTCTACTTAACGCTTTTCTTAGATTTTCGACAGTACCAAGGAAATCCTCATGAGCTCCACCATTAGGCTCTGGAATAATTTCATCTACAAGTCCTAATTTCAAAAGATCTTCAGAAGTAATCTTTAAAGCCTCAGCAGCTTCGGGAGCCTTAGAAGAATCTCTAAATAAGATAGAAGCACATCCTTCAGGAGAGATTACAGAATAATAAGCGTTCTCAAGAATCATAATATAATCTCCAACACCTATTCCCAAAGCTCCTCCACTTCCGCCCTCACTTAAAACTACTACAATTATGGGTGTTTCTAAGAGGGACATTTCTTTTAAATTATTAGCAATTGCCCAAGCCTGTCCCCTTTCTTCTGCCCCTATTCCTGGATAAGCTCCAGCAGTATCAATAAAAGAGATAACAGGCAGAGAAAATTTTTCTGCCAACTTCATAACTCTCAAAGCCTTCCTATATCCTTCTGGATGGGGCATACCAAAATTTCTTTTCATCTTCTCTTGAATAGACTTTCCCTTCTCCTGTCCTATAATAACTACACTCTCATTTTCAAAACTTCCAAAACCAGCAATTATTGCAGGATCATCTCCAAAAAGTCTATCACCATGAAGTTCTAAAAAATTATCAAAAAGCTCATTCAAAAAATCAGTAAAAGTAGGTCTTTTAGGATGCCTTGCTATTAAGATTCTCTCCCATGGCGACAGCTTATTTACCATACCTTCCTCCATAGGTGGTTTAGTATGGAATACAATACACTTTTAAGTTTCTTTCTTTCTACAACCATATCTATCATACCATGCTCTAAAAGAAATTCAGACTTTTGGAAACCCTCAGGAAGTTTCTGCTTTATTGTCTGCTCAATAACCCTTGGTCCTGTAAACCCAATTAAAGCTCCTGGTTCTGCAATAATTACATCTCCAAGCGAACCAAAACTAGCAAGAACCCCCGCGGTAGAAGGATGAGTAAGAATGTTTATATAAGGTATCTTAGCTTTGCTAAGTCTCCCTATAGCTGCACTGGTCTTTGCCATTTGATAAAGCGAAAATAAACCTTCTTGCATTCTTGCTCCACCTGAGGCAATTACAGAGACCACAGGAAATTTATCAACTATTGCTCTTTCAACAACCCTCACTACTTTCTCTCCTACTACCGATCCCATACTTCCACCTATAAATCTAAAATCCATGACCATGATATAAATAGGAATACCATTAACTTCTCCTTGTCCAGCAAGAATGGAATCTTTTAACCCTGTAGCTTCCTGAGCTTCCTTTAATCTCTGAGTATATGGCTTCGTATCAGTAAATCCCAAAATATCAACTGGAGCAACATTCTTGTATATCTCTTTGAAAGTTCCATAGTCTATTAACAGATCTATTCTTTCCCATGCGGTCAACTGGTCATGATAACCACATTTAATGCAAACTTTATAGTTCTCATTCCAATCTTTAGAGTATATAATTTGAGAACACTGAGGACATTTTATCCATAAACCATCAGGAATATCTCTTGAGTTATTTTTCTCATCTTTTTTAAACCAATCCCTGAACATGTCCCCTCCTAATAAAATACAAATTTTGATTATTTTACCATAAATCACAAAAGTTTTTGCATACTTTCAAGTTTACATTCGATCCCATATTTCTTAAGATTATCTAAATTTTTCTTAAGTTCTTCATCATAAGTAATCCAAAAATCTGGAGCTGTAAGAATAGCATTCTCGTCAAACCTTATGATTACAGGAACAAGTCCTTTCTTATTTTTCAAAATTTCCTTTATTCTAAATAGTACTTCATAACCAATTCTGTTATCCAATTGAATCAGCAAAATATTTCCCTCTAAATCTCCTACCTGATCCACAATTATTTTTATTCTCTCTTCAGACTCATCCTTATCAACTTCTAATCTTCCACTAATAATTACTTTTTTACCTTCTCTTAGAATATCCTTATGATTACTATATACACTGGAAAACACAGTAATTTCCGCCTCTCCAGTAAAATCTTCAAGGGTAGCAAAAAGCATTTTTTGATTCTTTCTATCAATAACTTCTCTCACATTTTTCAAGATACCTGGAACAACCACCTGAGAACCAGATTCTATTTCGAGGAGATCATCAATGGTATAATCAAAGAGTTTCTCTGAAAGTTTCCTCAATTCCTCTTGAGGATCATAAGATACATAAAATCCTAACATTTCTTTTTCCATGTCAAGAATTTCATCTATAGAAAATTCAGGCATATTATTTATAAATTCATCTTGAGGTAGAGCCTCTAAATCAATAAGAGAAACCTGCCCTACGTGAGCTTTCTTTATCACTTGAGCAGATTCAAGAATCTTATCTATATTAGCCAAAAGCGCCCTCCTACTATATCCAAAACTATCAAAAGCTCCACTCTTTATGAGACTTTCCAAAGTCCTTTTGTTAATGACCTTTGAACTCAATCTTTTTATAAAATCAAAGATAGACTTGAATTTACCTTTCTCTCTTTCCTCCACTATAGCTTCTGCCACATTCTCTCCTACATTCTTAATAGCTGATAAGCCAAATCTTATCCCTTGTGGGGTAACTGTAAAATCTACCATACTTTCATTAATATCTGGAGGCAATATCTTTATACCTATTCTTTTAGCCTCAGCTATATATTTACTTAGCTTAGTAGTATTGTTTTTAACGCTCGTAAGGAGTGATGCCATATATTCCTTGGGATAATAAACTTTTAAATAAGCTGTCTGAAAAGAGACAAAGGCATAAGCTGCGCTGTGAGATTTGTTGAAACCATATTCTGCAAATTTTGCCATATCCTCAAAAATTTCTACTGCTACCTCTTCTGGTATTCCTCTTTCTACAGCCCCTTTTACAAAAATCCCTCTCTGTTCCTCCATAACCTCTGGCTTTTTCTTACCCATTGCTCTTCTCAAAACATCTGCTTGACCCAAAGTAAATCCTGCAAGTTTATGAGCAATCTCCATAACTTGCTCCTGATAAATTATTACTCCATAAGTCTCAGATAGTATTGGTTCTAATGCAGGATGCATATATTCAACCTTTTCTTCCCCCCTTTTTCTTTTTATATAACTCTCCAATCTACCAAGAGGACCAGGCCTATACAAGGCAAGAACTGCTATAAGATCTTCAAATTTTTCAGGTTTAATATCCCTTAGAAGATTTCTCATACCCCTACTTTCTAACTGGAAAACTCCAATAGTGTCTCCTTTTTGCAAAAGCTCGTATACTTTTTCATCAGTTAGAGAAATATTACTGATATCTATTTCAATACCATAATTTTCTTTAATTTTCTTAACAGTATCGTAAATTACAGTAAGAGTTCTTAGCCCTAAAAAGTCCATCTTTAAAAGTCCTAATTCTTCTAAATTAGTCATAGGAAACTGAGTTACCACATCATTACCGTTCATAACTTGCAAAGGAACGTATTCCATTAAAGGATCCTTAGAAATTACTATTCCTGCAGCATGAATTGATGCATGCCTTGCATTACCTTCTATCCTCTTCGCAATTTCTATGATTCTTTTAGCTTGTGGATTGCTTTCTACCAAATTTCTTAACTCTTCTGAAGTGCTTAAAGCCTCTTCAATACTAGTATTTGGAGGTATGAGTTTTGCTATTCTATCTACCTCATTATAAGGTACATCAAGAACTCTACCCACATCCCTTACAGAAGCTCTTGCAGCCATAGTTCCAAAGGTTATAATTTGAGCTACATGTTCCCTTCCGTATTTATTTCTAACATATTCAATAACCTCTTCTCTTCTCTCAAAACAGAAATCAATATCTATATCTGGCATCGTTACCCTTTCAGGATTTAAAAACCTTTCAAAGATTAAACCCCATCTTGTAGGTTCTATATTAGTTATACCTAAAACATAAGAAACCAAGGAGCCAGCTGCTGATCCTCTCCCAGGTCCCACAGGAATACCTTTACTTTTTGCATAATTAACAAAGTCCTGAACAATTAAGAAATAACCTGAAAACCCCATTTGTTTTATAACTGAGATCTCATAAGATAATCTCTCTTTAATCTCCTGAGGAATATTTTCTCCAAACCTCTTCTTTGCACCTTCCCAGCATAACTTCTCAAAATAAGAATCTAAGGTTTCGCCTTCTGGAACTTCAAATACAGGAAGGATGATATTGTTAAGGGGAATTTCTACATTGCATCTTTCAGCAATTTTAAAAGTATTCTCTATAGCTTCAGGCACATCCTTAAATAGGTTTATCATCTCATCAGGAGACTTAAAATAAAATTCGTTAGTTTTAAATCTTAATCTATCTTTATCATTCAACTTAGATCCTGTCTGTATACAGAGGAGTATATCGTGAATCTCTGCGTCTTCTTTTCTAAGATAATGAACATCATTGGTTGCCACGAGAGGAACATTAAATTCTTTAGCAAGCCTAATTAAGTAATTGTTTACATATTCTTGCTCCTCCATCCCATTATTCTGCAATTCTAAGTAGAAATCCTCTCCAAAAATATCTAAGTACTCTTTTATTGCATTTTTTGCCCTCTCTATATTGTTTTGTAAAATGTAAGTTGGTATTTCACCAGCTAAACAACTTGATAAAGCAACAAGCCCTTTGGAATATTGTCTCAATAAATCCTTATCCACCCTCGGTTTATAATAGAATCCCTCTAAAAAAGATAAGCTCACTAACTTTATTAAATTTTTATAACCTTCAAAGTCCTTTGCAAGAAGAATTAAATGAAAAAGATCAGTCCTTTGTTTTTTATCAAATCTTGAAGCTGGAGCCACATATACCTCACATCCAATAATAGGTTTTATTCCTTTCTCTATGGCCTTCTTATAAAAATCTACAACTCCATACATTACTCCATGATCAGTAATAGCTACAGCAGGCATATTAAAAGCAACAGCTTGGTCTATTAATTCATCAATACGACAAGCTCCATCGAGCAAACTATACTCTGTGTGCACATGCAAATGCACAAAACTCATGTATTAATCACCTAAACCAAAATTTATAGTTGAGATGGATCTATTCCTACTAAGACAAAAAAACTTTCTAAAGCTCTTTTTTTACCCCTTGCTACGGGATCATTTTCCTCCTTGAGACTTTTATACTCCTCAATAGTCTTCTCAATAGCCATATCTAAGCCTACCTCTTCCACTAACTTATATAACTCTTTATATTTATCATGTCTTGCTTCGGCATTTTTTCTCCAATATTCAGGATTTTCAGTATGAACACTCATTAACATATCCTGCTTTGCCAATTTCGAAAAACCATCTAATCCCTTTAATATGGATTCCTTATCCATGATAATCATCCCCTTTCACAAGTTTTTAATTGTCTACCAGAAAGAAAGCTGTTCTTTCTCCTTTTTATTAGGTAAATTCTGCTCTTTTTCTGATTTTAACACTGCTTCATATAATTCTTTTAGTTTTTCAAAGTCCTTTTTAATATTTTCAAGAAGTTTACCATGATAAAGAGCTGCTGCAGGATGATAAGTAACAAAAACTCTTCTTCCATCCACGTAATAATCCTTTCCATGAGACGTAGAAATATTTACAGAATGTCCTAATATGGCATAAGCAGCATACCTACCTAAGGTACATATAATTTTGGGATTTATAATCTCAATTTGCTGTCTCAAGAAGGGAAAACATACTCTTATCTCTTCAGGAAGAGGTTCTCGATTATTAGGAGGACGACATTTCAAGACGTTGGCTATATATACATCTTCTCTCTTAAGTCCTATGGATTCTATGAGCTCTGTAAGAAGTTTTCCAGCTGCTCCTACAAAAGGTTTTCCTTGTTGATCTTCATGAAAACCTGGAGCTTCTCCTACAAACATTATAAAAGCATCTGGATTACCCTCTCCAAAAACTAAGTTAGTCCTTTCCTGCCACAAGGAACAATTTCTACAACCCTCTGCCTCTCTTCTTAAAATTTCAAGCTTACCCACTTTATTTAATCTTTCCATCCATATTCTCCTTTCAAAGGAACAAATCTCACCCCACCTAAATTTTCTCTATAAAAATTTCCATTTTTTTTTGTTATTTTATACAAATACTGAAAATCTCTTCCTCCTATAGGTATAACCATCACTCCTCCATCTTTCAGCTGTTCTTTTAAAGGATTCGGAATATCATAAGAAGCAGCCGTAACTATAATTCTATCATAAGGGGAAAATTCCTCCCATCCTAAGGTCCCATCTCCCACTTTGAAATAAACATTACTATACCCTAATAGTTTTATTCTTTTCTTTGCTTCTTCAGATAATTCTCTTATCCTTTCTATGGTATAAACCTCCTTAGCTAGTTCTGCAAGTATAGCAGTCTGATATCCAGATCCTGTTCCTATCTCTAAAACCTTCTCATCACCTTTAAGATCTAAGGCTTCTGTCATTAAAGCCACAATATAAGGTTGAGAAATAGTTTGTTCATATCCTATAGGTAAAGCTTCGTTCTCATAGGCAAGATCCAAATATTCAGAAGGAACAAAGATATGCCTTGGTACTTTAAGAATAGCATCTAACACTTTTTGAGATTTTATACCCTCATTTTTTAAAATCTCAACTAAACTTTTTCTTTTATATTTATATTTTGGAGCATCAAAATCTTTAAAACTCAAGGCTTTTAGATCAATTTTCTTAGATACTTAGGCAAATGAAAAAGATGATTATGGGTCTCTCCATCGTAATATTTTAATTCACCTTTTATTTTTTTACCAATCAATTCATTAATAACTTCTACAGGCTTAAAAGGATTTAACTCATCTCTTGAACCTATAAGGAAACCCCAACTTCCATCAAAAGAGGGAATAAAAGTTTGATAAGAGTGAGAACTCTTAAAAACTGCAGAAAAATTCTTTTTAATGTTAAAATGTTTATATTCCTGCCCTAGCTGAACAGTTTCAGCCTGAGTAACTACTATTCCTGAAGGGTTAAGGATATGATAAATCATCTTATAAAATTCTTCGGTATATAATCTATAGGCTGGGGTATCAGGATAAGGCTCTGGTAAATCAAGGACTACTATATCAAATTTTTCACAGGTATCTCTAACAAAATTCCAACCATCCTCAAAAATTAACTTCACCCTTTCGTTCCTAAAAGCTCCTTGATGCCATTCCCAGAGGTATTTTTCAGCAAAATCTACTATGTTAGGATCTATTTCTATAGCTGTAATGTTTACATTCTCATACTTTAATAACTCTCTTAAGGTTGCTCCCTCTCCAGCCCCTATAACAAGAACCTTTTGAGGATTAGGATGTAATATTAAGGCAGGATGAATAAGGACCTCATGATAAATAAACTCATCCTTTTCAGTAGATTGCATTTTACCATCTATTATTAAGCATTTACCATAAGTAGGATTCTTAATAATTTGTATCCTTTGATAAGGAGATACTAAATCTACTATGACTTCTTCTATCTTATAACAGTGCAATTGATCTTCTGCAACCAAATCCACATACCATTCGTAATCATACATTTTTTCTCACCTTATTTCAAAGTCCATAAATCTATTTTTACATTCTCCCCAGACAACTTCAACTCTTTCAACTACCGCTCCTAAAGGACCCTCCTCTAATTTTTTAATAAATTCTCTCAGAACATCTTCTTCTCCTTCAGCCTCAACTTCTACTCTTCCATCTCTTAGGTTTCTCACATACCCAGAAATACCTAATCTTTTTGCCCATTTATAGGCAAAATATCTAAATCCAACTCCTTGGACTATCCCTGAAATATAAGCATGGATATACTTTTTCATTGCTTAGAAGTGGTCGGGGCGACTGGACTTGAACCAGCGACCTCCTACTCCCGAAGCAGGCGCGCTAGCCAACTGCGCTACGCCCCGATTAAAAAAGTGGTCGGGGCGACTGGACTCGAACCAGCGACCTTCCGCACCCCAAACGGACGCGCTTCCCCTGCGCTACGCCCCGACTCTTTCTGGAGATATTATACCATAAATTATCTATTTTTTAACACTTAAAAGATGACTAATCTCCTCAATAAATCTTGAGGGTTCTTGATATCTATTATATCTCTTTACAGCATAAGAAAGATAAAGTTTTTCTTTTGCTCTTGTTATTCCTACATAACACAACCTTCTTTCTTCCTGTATTTCTTCCCTTGTAGCTGCGTTGTAATGGGGTAATAGACCTTCTTCCATACCAACTAGGAAGACTACTTCAAATTCCAACCCCTTCACACTATGAAGAGTTATTAGTGATACCTTTCCTTCTTCTAAACTACTTTCAAGTTTACTACTAGTCAAACTCAGATGACTTAGAAAATCTCCTAAGGTATCTTGTGTTTTACCTGGAAAATTATCTGCAAAATCCATCAGTTCCATTAGATTGTCCATTCTAATTGTTAATTCCTCTTTTCCTTGGTTCTGAAACTCTGATAAATAATTGGTCTTGTCAATAATAGTAGCAATTAGCTCTCTTATATTCAAACTACTTTTTAAATCCAAGAAATACTTCCAAAGATCGTAAAAAGATTTAACTTCTCTCTTAATTCTTGAAACTTCTCCTATTGCCTCCAACAAAGAGTAGCCTTTGTTATAGTATTCTCTTATCATATTAAAAGTAGCTTCGCCTATTCCTCTTTTTGGAACATTAATTATTCTCTTTAAGCTTATTAAATCGTTGGGATTGTAAATTATATTTAAATAGGCTACTATGTCCTTTACTTCTTTTCTATCAAAAAAACTCAGTCCTCCTATTACTTTATAGGGTATATTATTTCTTATCAAGGCTTCCTCGAAAGGCCTTGATTGACGATTAGTCCTATACAGTATAGCTATTTCAGACAATTTCCTCCCTTTTGCTAACTCAAGCCTTATTTGACGTATAACAAAATTAGCCTCATCCTCTTCGTTTAGTGCCCTAAAAAGTATAGGATAAGTACCATCTCTTTTATCACTCCACAACTCTTTTGGATATCGCTTATCATTATTAGCAATAAGAGCATTTGCAATTTCAAGTATCTGCTGAGTCGACCTGTAATTTTTGGTCAGAAAAATAATCTTTAAATTTTTAAAATCCTTTTCAAGTTTAAATATATTCTGATAATCTGCACCTCTAAAGCTATATATGCTTTGGTCGTCATCTCCTACTACTGAAAATTTTTGCTTATCAAGGACAATTATTTTAAATAGTTCATACTGGGCTTTATTAGTATCTTGATACTCATCCACCAACACATATTCAATCTTATCTTGTAAAAAGCCACATATAGCTGGCTTCTCATAAAGCAAATTTATAGAATATAAGAGTAAATCAGCAAAATCCAGAGCATTATTTTTTCTTAATTCTTTCTCATACCTTTTATACACTTCTAAAACTATTTCATCAAAAGAATTAGAAATAATATTAGAAAATTCTTGGGGAGTAATCAACTGATCCTTTAATCGGGATATCTTTTCCTTTATGTCTCTTGCACTATATTCTTTTGATCTATTTAGATCTTTTAAAATATCTTTTATCAAATCTTCCTGATCATTCTCATCATAGATTACAAAATTAGGACATAGATTCCAATATCTACCAAAATTTTTAAGGAGATACAAGCCAAATCCATGAAAAGTACCTGCCCAAACTTTATCTACATTCTTCACCCCTAACAGGTTATCTATTCTTCGCTTCATTTCCTCTGCTGCTTTATTTGTAAAAGTCAGTGCAACAATATTTTCGGGCTTAGCAAAATTATTTTTTATCAAATAAGCTATCTTATAGGTAATAACTCTGGTTTTTCCAGAACCAGCACCTGCTAAGATTAGAACAGGTCTTTCTATCTCAAAAACAGCCTCTAATTGCTCTTTATTTAACTCGTTAAGAAAATCCATAATCTTTAATCTTTTAAGGGTATGTCAATTCTAAGAATTGATTTATTGTCTTCACTTGATAATTCTATTTTTATATTATTTGAATCAAAAGTTAAATATTTTGAAACTGTATTTACAAGATCTTCTTTCAACTTCTCTACAAGCTGAGGTTCAATCTTAGCTCTATCATAAACTAAAACTACTTGAAGCCTTTCTTTTGCAACATCTTTAGAAGTAATTTTCCTTCCCCAAATTGTATTTAATAGCATCTTCCCCTCCTCTTACCCTCTTAAAAATTTAAAGATTCTTTCTAAAAAAGACTCACCTTTCTCAAGTTCATCCCAAGATACATCTTCTCCAAGAAGTCTCTTTACTATGAGACTAAAAGCAAGTCCTGCCTTACACTTATCAGAATTGTATATTATAGGTTCTCCCTTATTTACACTAATTATTAAATTTTCATCTTCGGGCACAATACCCAGAAGTTCGATAGACAGGATTTCTAAAAGATCATCAACCCCAAGCATATCTCCATTTTTTACCATATCAAATCTTACTCTATTGACAATAAGACTCAGATTTTCAAAACCATTAGCCTCAAGCAGACCAATAACCCTATCAGCATCTCTAACCGAAGAAACTTCCGGAGTAGTAATCACTATTGCCTCGTCAGCTCCTGATATAGCAGATCTAAATCCATGTTCTATTCCAGCAGGAGAATCAATCAACACAAAATCAAAATCCTTTTTGAGATCGTTTATGAGCGCTCTCATTTGTTCTATTGTTACTGACTCTTTTTCTTTGGTCTGAGCTGCAGGTAAAAGATAAAGATTATTTAATCTTTTATCCCTCACAAGAGCCTGTTTTAAATTGCATTTTCCTTCTACCACATCTACAAGATTATAGACTATTCTGTTTTCAAGTCCGAGAAGAAGATCTAAATTTCTCAGTCCAATATCGGTATCCACAAGAACTGTTTTAAACCCCCTCATTGCAAGACCAGTACCAATATTCGCTACAGCTGTTGTCTTTCCCACACCACCCTTTCCTGAAGTTATTACAATAGCTTTACCCATTCTTTTTACCCCCTGAATATCTATTTAATTTTACCTCTCCATTCTCTACATAGACCCAATAACCAACTCCAGTTTTTTCCTTTTTAATTTTAGATAAATCTAATATATACCTTGCTATCTGTATTTTTTCAGGTTCAAGTTCGAGAGCAAAAATAGTTGCCTTATCATTATTCTCATATCCTGCCCAGATAGAGCCTCTAACCTTTCCCAACACAAAAACATTTTTATTGCAAATTATTTCTGATCCTGAATTAACATCTCCTATAACAAGTAAATTATCTTTTACATTTAAAGATTTACCACTTCTTATAGGACCTAAGACTATCTTAGCATTGTTAGAATTTGAAATCCTTAACCTATATAGTTCTTTGCTTAGCATTATACCATATTTTTCATAGATTTCCTTCCGGAATTCCTGCCAATCTTCATCTTTTATGTCCTTACCTTGAAAATCCACATATATACTACTTCCTTTCAAAAAACCTTCCTTGCTTTTTATTTCATCGACGATCAAATTTCTTATCTCATCCCAATTAAGATTAGGATCAATAATAATTTTTATTCCTTCTTTTAAATCACCTTTAAAAGATATTTTACTCAATTTTTAACTCCCCCTTTGACTATGTATTCTATTACCTTTTTAGCTATAGGAGCTGCTCTACCACCACCACTTTTACCATGTTCCACAAATACCGTAACCACATATTGAGGATTTTCTGAAGGAAAAAAACAGGAGAACCACGCATGACTTTCCCCATGAGGATTTTCTGCGGTCCCAGTCTTTCCAGATATATTAACTCCAGGTATACGAGTTGCCAAACCTGTTCCCTCATCAACTACTTTTTTCATACCCTTTTTCAATACTGCCCAAGAATTTTGGCTTATACTTACCTTCCCTACCACTTCAGGGTTAATAACTTCTTCTTTACCATCCATCCCTATAATTTTAGAGACCAAATGAGGTTTATATAAAATCCCTTCTGTAGCAATCATACTCATCATAGCATGTATCTCCATAGGCGTAACAAGAATATATCCTTGACCAATAGAAAGATTAAGGGTATCTCCAGGATACCATGGTTCTCTCAATCTTTCCATCTTCCATTCCCTAGAAGGAATAAATCCCTTTAGCTCCCCAGGTATATCAATACCAGTCTTAGAATCCAAAAAAAACCTTTTAGCATAATCTTCAATGCTTTTATCTCCAATCCTTAACCCTACATTAAAAAATACAACATTACAAGACTGAGCTATTCCCTCAATGAAATCTAAATGACCATGTCCTCCTTTTTTCCAACACCTAAATGTATATTTACCTATCTTATACTCCCCAGGACAATAAAATCTATCTTCTGAAGAAACTTTATTATTTTCAAGAGCAGAAAGAGCAACTACAAGTTTAAAGATTGAACCCGGAGGATAAAGAGAGGAAATAGCACGATTATTTAAAGGATTATCAGGATTTTTAATTAATTCTTCCCATTCTTTCTTAGTAAAACCTTCAATAAATTTGTTAGGATCAAAAGAGGGATGACTAACAAGAGCCAATATCTCTCCAGTCCAAGGATTAGAAACAATAACTACTCCTTTCTCTTCTCCTAATGCCTCTTCTGCAACTTTTTGAAGTTCAATATCAATAGTTGATACTATTGACCTACCTGGAATAGGATCTTTTTGGGCAGTAATAATCTTTTTCTCTCTATAAGCATACAAAGAAATCCCTCTAAAACCTTTTTTACCCCTTAATATTTTTTCATAACTCGCCTCTAAACCATATTTTCCACTCTTTTCTCCTAAGGAATAATCTAATTCTTCATTTTCTAATTCATCTTTACTAACCTCTCCCATATAACCGATTATATGAGAAGCTATACTTCCATATGGATAAAATCTATCAAACTCCATATTTATGGTAAAGGAAGGAAGGTAATCTCGACTTACCTCTAATAAAATAATTTCCTTTGGGGTAAGTTTTCTTTTTAACAAATAAGCTGGCATATAAGGTGATATTTTAGAATAAATTTTTTGGAGATCTTCCATCTTGAGCCCTAATATCTCTGCTAAGTTTTTTAATTTTTCTTTGTCAAACTTATAAGGAGGAATTAAATATACAGAATAAACTATTTTATTCTCCGCTAACACATTATTATTCCTATCATAAATTAAACCTCTAGGAGCAGGAAGCACCATTGATTTTAAATAATTTCTTTGGGAAAGATCCACATAAAAATCCTTGTTATAAACTTGCAAATAGAAAAACCGTAACAAGATTATTACCAAACAGAGTTCTATGATTCTTTTGAAAATTAATTCCCTACTCATTCTTTTTCTTCATTAGAATATATCTCAGGAATTAGAAAATAAAGAGGAATAAAAAATAAAAGATTAATACTCAAATATTTTAAAAAATTCAGCCAGTAATTAACATCAACTCTATAACCTGTTCTCCAAAAGATAAAAGAATAAACACTTAAGCTTATTATCAGAAAAAAAGAGGCACTCTTATGTATATAGATGAAACTTCTTCTCCATATGCCTATTATTACTTCCATGATTGCCCAATATAGCACTATTCCCACCACAGGAGCTGAGGAAAATATCCTTGAGATTAAGATAAAAATCAAGGAAATTCCTTGAAAGTATTTTTTCTTAAAAACTAAAAAAACAAAAAATATCACTAAAAAATCAGGAACAACACCTAAAACTCTTATTTGGGTTTGCAATATTCCTATCAAAAATGCAAAAACAAAAATTAAAACTTTACGCAAATCGCAACTCCCTCGATATTAGAAATATCCTCAAAGGGCAAAATTTTCATATTTGAAAAAGAGAATATTGCTTTTTCTTTTAAATCAGCAATGTACCCAATCTTAAGCCCATAAGGAATGTTATCCTCTGTTCCAGACGTTATTATTGTATTTCCTTCTTTTATACCGTGATCAGAGAAAAGATAAGCCATCTCCATATGGTCGTATCCCCCTCTTAATATTCCTTGATCCTTAGTCTCTAAAACAGTGACTCCAAGTACAAAGTTAGGATCATATATGGTCCTAACTATTGAATAATGCTTTTCGGTCCTTACAACTCTACCAACCACTTGATCTTTGTATAAAACAGGCATTCCTACCTTCACCTTATCCAAATACCCTTTATTTACTTTTAATTCTAAATTCCATTTAATAGGATCTCTTCCTACAATATCCGCATAGATTATCTCTATATTTTTATCTGCCAAGTCTTTTAACCAAGGGATATAATCTTCTCTTTTCTTTATATTTTCTAAAATTAGCTTCAAATTTTGATTTTCCTTGTATAAACTGAGTATTTCTGTTTGTAATTCTGCAATCTCTTTTTGTAAACTTTCTGTCATAGTTATGTATGACTTAATATCGTCAAAAGTTCTTTGAAGATTATAAAAAAAACGATTAAAAGAGTATTGTATTCTAAAGGCTATACTTTCCAAATAACCAGCAGACCATAGAATTATGGTTAAAAAGAGCAAAAATAGAATTATCCTCCATATATTTTTATTTTTTCCATCAATAATTTTCCGATGCATTAGAAAGTACTTGTTTATATCTTTCAAATTCTTCAATGATTTTTCCTGTACCCTTAACCACACAAAGAAGAGGCTCCTCTGCTACTATGGTTGAAACACCTATCTGTTCAGAAATATAAGTATCTAATCCTCTCAAAAGTGCTCCTCCACCTGCAAGGACTATACCTTTATCAATTATATCTGCAGCAAGTTCTGGTGGAGTCTTTTCAAGAGTTTCTCTTATTGACTCCACAATAATGTCAACAGTATCTTTTAAAGCATCCCTTATCTCTTCAGAACTAAGTTCCACGTTTCTTGGAACACCTGTCAGAAGATCTCTACCCTTTACCTCCATATACTCCTTCTTTTCTTCTCCAAAAGCAACATTTCCGAGTTTAATTTTAATCTCCTCAGCAGTACGTTCTCCGATGAAAAGATTGTACTTCTTTTTAATATAATGAATTATTGCTTCGTCCATCTCGTCTCCAGCAACCTTTATTGATGTACTTACCACTATTCCTCCCAAAGAAATCACTGCTATTTCCGTAGTACCACCACCAATATCTACAATAATATTCCCAGAAGGCTCCCAGATAGGAAGATCTGCGCCAAGAGCACTGGCTATAGGCTCAGTGACCAGTAGTACATCTCTTGCTCCAGCAGAATAAGCCGTGTCAATAACAGCCCTTCTCTCTACAGGTGTAGTACCTGAAGGGATACCTATGACCATCCTAGGACTTACTAAGAAATCTCTTTTATTATGTACTTTATCGATAAAATAACGTATCATCTTTTCTGCTGCATCAAAATCAGCTATAACACCATCTTTTAAAGGTCTTATAGTTATTATCTCTTCTGGGGTTCTTCCAAGCATTCTCTTTGCTTCTTCCCCTACTGCGACAACCTTCTTATCGCTTCTTCTTATAGCAACCATTGAAGGTTCAAAAGCAACAATTCCTTTTCCTCTCACATATACTACTGTATTAGCAGTTCCAAGATCAATTCCTAGATCTTTTGAAAAAAGCCCTGATAAAAAGTTAAATGCCATAACTCCTCCTTCTTTCCATTTTAGGATTTTTTTAATTTATTATAAAAGGCTATATCCAAATCTATTCAAAAGAGAATTTAGCCTTACCAAAGGCAATCCAACTATATTATAGTAATCGCCCTCTATTTTTTCAACGAGCAAAGCTCCTTTCCCCTGAATTCCATAAGCACCTGCTTTATCCATAGGTTCCCCTGTAGCTACGTACCTTTCAATCTCTTCATCAGAGTAATCTCTCATCTTAACCTTACTTCTTACTACAGAAGTTAGTACTTTCTCCTCAGGAGTTTCCATAACAGCAACCCCTGAAAAGACAAAGTGATATCTATCTCTTAATCTCTTTAATATCCTTATGGCATCCCTCTCATCCTTAGGTTTTCCTATAATTTCTCCATCAAGTACCACTACAGTATCAGCCCCAATTATTATTGCATTTCTATACTCTTCAGCAACTTTTTGAACCTTTTTAAGGGCATTACTTTTAACTATGTCCACAGGAGACCTTCTCTCACTATTACCCTCCTCTTCAACATTAGGCGAAACTACTTTGAAATCTATGCCTATTTGACCTAATAAATAAATTCTTCTTGGTGAATTAGATGCTAATATTATTTCTTTTCTCATCTTTGAAAAGATTTGAATCCCTCCCCTAATACTTCATGGGCTGGAGAAATTACCACAAAAGCTTTCGGATCACAATTATGAATAATCTCTTTTAGTTTTGCAACTTCCGATTGACTCACTACACAGTATAAAATCTCTCTATCCTTTCCTGTATACATACCTTTACCGTAAAAAATGGTTACTCCTCTTCCGAGATCTCTAAGTATTCTTTCCCCAATCTCTCTGGGTTTATCAGAAAAAACCAAGGCTGCCTTAGTATAAGATAAACCTTGTTGCACCAAATCAATAGCATATCCTTGAATCAAGATTACAAGTAAAGCATAAAGCGCTAAAACAAAATCAAAAATAAAACCAGCAGAGAGTACAATCATACCATCAATAATAAGTAAAGCTTGTCCAAGATTAAGTCCTGTAAAATGAGATAAAACTTGAGCAAGTATATCAGTTCCCCCAGTAGACCCTCCATATTTAAAAACAATTCCAAGACCAATACCTCCTAAAATACCACCATAAACGGTAGCAAGAATAGGATCTCTCACTTGAGGAAGTCTAAAGATGGTTAGGAAATCAATAAATAAGGAAAGAATCACAGTGCCGTAAACAGTCTTTATCCCAAAATGAATTCCAAGAACTTTAATTCCAAGTAAAAATATAGGTATATTCAAAAGAAGCATCATGATTCCAACAGGAGTTTTAAAAATGTGATATAAAATAATAGCAATACCACTAACTCCCCCTCCAACAAGTTTATTGGGTACTAAAAAGATATCTATACTTAAAGCTATAAGAAAAGCTCCAAAAGAAATACCCAAAAAATTAATTAACTTCTTCATGATCCTTATACCTAAAATAAAATCTTATAAATCTTATAAGATTTGGAAATCTGCTTAATATTCTTTTTGGATCTTGTAATAACCTATAGAACCACTCCAAATTTAACTCTCTTATTATTTTGGGAGCCCTTTTCTTTTTTCCAGAAAGAACATCAAAACTTCCTCCAACCCCTATAGCTATATTCACTTTCAATTTATCCTTATATTTATCAATAAAAAACTCCTGCTTAGGAAATCCCAAAGCAACGAATAATATTTTTGCACCCGAATTATTGATTTCGCTAATAATATTTTCTTCTTCCTCCCTTTTAAAATAGCCATCCCTATATCCTGCAATCACTAAGTTAGGATATCGAATCTTAATTCTATTCACCATACTCTCAACAACTTCTTTTTTTGCTCCGAGAAAATATATAGGAATTTTTAAGTCTTCTGCTAACTTTAAAATTTCAAGCATCGCTTCAATTCCAGGAAATCTATTTATTCTAATTCCTTTCTTCTTAGCAAGGAGAAGTATTCCAACTCCATCTGGTAAATTAACTTCAGATCTTTTTAAAACTTCTCTAAAACTCTTATCCTCAACAGTTCTTGCAATCATCTCTGCATTTGGGGTAAAAATACTTTTACAATTATCCGTACTTAAAAAGTTTTTAATATGATTTCTAAACTCATTCATATTATCATATGAACTAAATTTGATGCCAAATATTTTTATAATCTGCATATTTCTCTCTCAAAATCAAGTATATCCTCTCTAATTTTCTTTCTCAGACTCTCCCTCTTTGAAAGTAAATAATTCCTATAATACTGATAATCCTCCTCTATTTCATTAACATAACATAAAATTTTATCCTGTGAAAAGTCTTTTATTACAAATTTCCAATCTATTTCATAACAAAAAGCCTCCACTTTTTCATCATAGGATATAGCAATAAAGGGAATACCTAAAAGCACACTTAAAATACAACTGTGAAGTCTCATTCCTATAAACAATCTGCAGGATGAAAAATAACTCAAAAATTCCAGGTCAGTGGGGTTAATCAACCTAATTTTTGACTTAAAGTCATTTTCTATAAGTTCATAAATTTGTGAGTCTTTATCTTGAAAAGAAAAAAAATAAAATTCTCCGTATTTCTGGATTAAATTTTCAAGAATAGGATTAAATTCTTCAAACTTAAATCCTCTCCACTCTCTGAGACTTATTCCTACTGCCCTACTATTATTTTTTAACTCAAAAGGAAAATCCAACAAAAATACCAAATCCGCAGAAAGAACTATTTTCTCAGGTTTAACCCCCAACTTCACAAGATACTCTTTTGAAAAAGAATCTCTCACATATATCTTTTCAATTCTATTAAGAAAAACTCTTAAGAAAACCTCGTTTATCTTACTCTCTAAGGGAGAAAAACTCTGTCCAAGAAGATAAACTTTTTTTCCAAAAAGTAAAGATAAAAACAAAACAAAAATATAGTAGTAAAAAGATCTACTACTGGTTTTATCCTGAAATATTCCCCCTCCCCCACCTACCACCACATCAGCCCATCTTACACCCTTGAAAACATCAGTAGAAAACTTATAAAATTCTCTGATACCTTTTTGTTGCTGTTTTCTATCACTTCTATTTGTTAAAACCCCAAGATTATATTTATCTCCAAAGACTGTGATTAGACTTTTTAAAAGAAGATCATCCCCTAAATTTCCTTCACCATAATATCCAAAAAAGAGTAGCTTCAGCATGTTTAAGACTTATTTTTCTTTTTAAATTCATTAAAAAGGTAAGCCTCTATGAAGGGATCTATTTCCCCATCAATAACCGCTTGGACATTCCCAATTTCAAGACCTGTTCTATGATCTTTAACCAAAGTATAAGGGTGAAAAACATAAGATCTTATTTGATTGCCCCAACTTATCTCTTGAACTTCCCCCTTTAAAGATGCAATTTTTTCTCTTCTTTTTCTCTCTTCAAGCTCTTCCAATCTCGCCTTTAAAACCCTTAAAGCCATCTCTTTATTAGCATGTTGAGATCTCTCATTTTGACATTGAACCACTATACCTGTAGGGATATGGGTGATTCTTACAGCCGATTCTACCTTGTTTACATGTTGTCCCCCTGCACCCCCAGCTCTAAAGGTCTCTATTTTCAAATCCTCAGGCTTTATCTCTATAGTACTCTCGGGAAGTTCAGGAATTACTTCAACCAACGCAAAAGATGTATGTCTTCTGTGATTAGCATCAAAGGGTGATATCCTCACTAATCTATGCACTCCTTTTTCACCCTTTAGATAACCATAAGCCTTATCACCTTCAATTAACAAAGTAGCACTTTTTATTCCTGCTTCTTCCCCAGGTGAGATATCAAGAATTTTCACTTGGTATCCTTTTCTTTCAGCCCATCTTATATACATTCTCAAAAGAATCTCAGTCCAGTCTTGAGCATCAGTACCGCCCGTTCCCGCATGCAAAGACAAAACAGCATTTGCCTCATCATGAGGATCCTGCAATACCATTTCAATCTCAAAATTTTTTAAACTTTTCTCTACTTCTTTTAACTTTTTTTCAAATTCCTCTTTATATTCATCTCCTTCCTCTAACAAATCTTTCCATTCAGAAAGCTCCTCTATATCGGCTTTGAGTTTTTCCCAACTTTCAATTTCCTTTTGTAACTTATTGAATTTAGTAAGAATAGGTTTTACCTTTTCTGAATTATCCCATCTATGATTAGCAATTTCCATTTCAAGAGCTTTAAGCTCTTTTTTCTTACTTTCAAGGTCAAAGATAACCTCCTAACTTGTTGAATGTTTCAATTATCTCTTCATATTTGATTATTAGATCATTTATAGATACTACCAATTAACTTCTCCTCCCTTTTGTGGTAGTCTTAGTCTCTTGAGTAGAAATATGAACATTAAATAGATATCTTATACTTTCCCATTCAAAACTTTCTACCATATCTTGAAACATTTGATAAGCTTCTTTTTTATATTCCACTAAAGGATCATGATGAGCTATGGCTCTAAGTCCAATACCATCCCTTAATGCCTCCATATCATTAAGATGTTCTATCCATAGTTTATCTATAACATAAAGAAGTACAATTCTTTGAATTTCTTTCCACATCTCCTCTCCAAATTCTTCTTTCCTTTTTTCATATCTCTCTCTTATTCTACCCTCTAATTTTTCTCTTACCTCAGTGTAATCCTCTTCTTTAATTATCTCTTCCCAATCGAAGGGTAAAAAGCCAAAGGTCTCCAAAAACATATTTTTCCAACTCTCTCTATTCTCTTGATTAAACATAATGGTGAAGAACTTATCAAGAACTCTGTTCATTATCCTTTGTACAATCTCTTCTAAGTTATCCATAAGTAGGATCTTTCTTCTTTCTTTATAAACTATATCCCTTTGAGTATTTAACACATCGTCATATTCAAGTAACTGTTTTCTTATTTCAAAATTCATTCTCTCTACCTTTGCCTGACTGTTCTCAATGATTCTTGTAAGAAGAGGAGACTCAATAGGTTGTCCTCTTTCCATACCTAACCTTTCCATAAGAGCTTTTATTTGATCTCCACCAAAAAGCCTAAGCAGATCATCTTCAAGAGAAAGATAAAACCTTGAAGATCCTGGATCTCCTTGTCTTCCTGCCCTACCTCTTAGCTGATTATCAATCCTTCTACTCTCATGTCTTTCTGTTCCAATCACATGAAGACCTCCAAGTTCCGCTACACCTTCACCTAATACTATATCTGTCCCTCTTCCAGCCATATTTGTAGCTATAGTCACTGCATACTTTTGCCCCGCTTTAGCTATAATTTCAGCTTCTTTTTCGTGATATTTAGCATTTAAGACATTGTGGGGAATTCCCTTCTTTTTAAGCATTTTACTTAACCGTTCAGATTTTTCAATAGAGGTAGTTCCCACAAGTACAGGTCTTCCTATTTTATACATTTCTTCAATTTCCTTTACAACTGCCTCAAATTTTTCTTCTTCTGTTCTAAAAATAACATCAGGATAATTTATTCTCCTCAAAGGTTTGTTAGGAGGTATAACTACTACTTCTAATCCATATATTTTGACAAATTCTTCCTCTTCAGTTGCCGCAGTACCTGTCATACCTGCAAGCTTTTTGTACATTCTAAAATAATTTTGAATAGAAATTGTAGCAAGGGTAACATTTTCTTCTCTTATTCTTACTCCCTCTTTAGCTTCTATTGCTTGATGAAGCCCATCACTATATCTTCTTCCAAACATCAATCTACCAGTAAATTCATCTACTATTATTACTTCCCCATCTTTAACTATGTAATCTCTATCCCGATGATAGAAGTTCAAAGCCTTTAAACATTGTAAGAGAGCATGAGCAAGCCCCATGTTTTTAAAATCATATAAGTCTTTAACGCCAAGAAAACTTTCAGCTTTTCTCAACCCCTCCTCGGTAAGAGACACGGTCTTTGTTTTTTCATCAGTAGTATAATCTACATCCTTTTTCAAATATCTTGCAGCCCTTATAGCAAGCTTATAAATGTGACTTTCTCCTTTAGCAGGACCAGAAATAATCAAAGGTGTTCTTGCCTCATCTATTAGTATGCTGTCTACCTCGTCCACAATGGCATAATTAAGCTCTCTTTGAACAAGTTGATCAGGTGATAAAGCTATATTATCTCTTAAATAATCAAAACCAAATTCATTATTAGTACCATAAGTAATATCTGCCATATAGGCTTTTTTTCTTTCAAGAATAGGAGTATCATTTTGCAAAAGCCCTACCTCTAATCCCAAAAATTCATATATAGGACCCATCCAATATCTATCCCTCTTAGCAAGGTAATCGTTCACTGTAACTATATGTACACCCTTTCCTTCTAAAGCATTTAGATAAGCAGGAAGAGTTGCAACCAAAGTTTTTCCTTCACCTGTCTGCATTTCTGCAATCTTTCCTTGATGAAGGACAATTCCTCCCATAATTTGAACATCAAAATGCCTCATTCCTATAGTTCTCTTAGCTACTTCTCTTACCACAGCAAAGGCTTCAATCAAGAGATCATCCAAAGTCTCTCCTCTCTCTAATCTCTGCTTAAATTCGGGAGTCTTCCTTTTTAAATCCTCATCCGATAATTTGCTTATTTCAGGCTCTAACGCATTAATCCTTTTTACGTATTCTTCTAATTTCTTTAACGTACGAGCGTTGGAATCAAACAATTTTGACAAAAATCCCATTATTCCTCCTCACTTACAATTAATCCATACTTTCCATCTTTTCTTTTATACACTACTTCTATTTTATCAGTTTCTGCATCTCTAAAGATGAAAAAGTCATGTCCTAAAAGTTCCATCTGCAAAATAGCTTCCTCAAGATCCATAGGTTTCAACAAGAATCTCTTTACTTTTACCACCTCTGGTTTTTCTTCTTTGGTCTCCTCTATTAAAATCCCTCTAATACTTTCGGTTCTTCTTCCTTTATCTACCAACTTTTCTTTTAACTTCTTTAGCTGAGCTTCAAGTTTGTCTACTACAAGATCCACACTACTCCTAAAATCCTGATTTGCCTCCGAAGCCTTTATTATTTTTCCATTAGCCTTTAATGTGACTTCCACTCTATGTCTTTTGCTTCCATCTCTCCAATCCTCTTCAGAAAAGACCACCTCAATATTTTCAATATTATCAAAAAACCTTGATAGCTTAGAAAGTTTTCTCTCTGCATATTCTTGAAGATTCTCAGTAATATTCACGTTCTTACTCACATAGTTTATCTGCATAATAAAACCTCCTTACAAAAATTTTTTAAATCAGAACTCTTACAGCAGTGAATATATAAACTTTATCTAAATTAAAACTCTTTTTCAAAGTTCTTGTACACTCCTTCAAGGTAGTCCCTGTTGTATAGACATCATCTACAAGAAGGATATTCCCATTAATCTCTCTATTTTCAATTACTCCAAAAGCATTCATCATATTTTCTTCTCTTTCTTTCAAATTTAATGTTTTCTGGGGTTTTATATTCTTTTTCAAATAGAGTAAAGGACCATAAGCAACCTTTAGACTCTTACTTAAAAAATAAGCAAGATATTCTGATTGATTATATCCCCTCTCTTTTAAAGTTTTATAACTTAAAGGAACATAAGTTATATAATCAATTTTCCATTTTTTTCTTAAAATCTTTTCGCTTCCAATTTGTGAGAAAAAATCTGCTATATAAGGTTTATTTTTAAACTTAAATAAGCTTATAATGTCTTTCCATCCATCTTCATAGTAAGCCACAAACTCATAACCATCCCATATCCTCTCCTCTTTATTACAATTATAACAAATTTGCAAATCCACAGTAAGAGGCTGTCCACAGCTTAAGCAGTAATACTCAGGAAATTTCAACTTTTTCAAACAATTTTTACACACAAAACCCTCAGAATACCTACCACAAAATACACATTTCTTGGGAAACAAAACATCTAATAGAAAATTTTCAAAAAAAGAGATCATGGATTAAATTCCACTGGAGGAAAATCTCTAAATCCAAAGTAATAAAGAAGTATGTCTCTTATTCTTTCACTTGCCCTACCATCTCCATAAGGGTTTATTGCTTTAGACATGCGAGTGTATTCTTCTTTATCAAGGATAAGAGTTCTCAATTCTTTTATAATATTCTCCTTATACGTCCCAACAATCTTCACAGTCCCCGCTTCTACTGCCTCAGGCCTTTCTGTAACTTCTCTTAAAACAAGAACAGGCTTTCCTAAGGATGGGGCCTCTTCTTGCAATCCACCAGAATCGGTCAAAACAAGATAACACTTATCTAATAGATATACCATAGTTATATAGTCTACTGGAGGAATCAATATAGCCTTTTTATTTTTTCCAAGTATTGAATATACTTGTTCTTTTACTATGGGGTTAGGGTGAACTGGAAATACCACATAAAGATCATCAAACCTTCTTAAAATCTCGTCTAAAGCTAAGACAATGTTTTTAAGGGGTTCTCCCCAATTTTCTCTCCGATGAGCAGTGACTAGAATAAATTTTTCCGGAAGTTCTTCGACTAATTTTGAGGGTTTTAGTTTATCCATATTCTTATGGACAAAGAGTAATGTATCTATGACAGTATTTCCTGTTATAAATATGTTTTTTTCAGATATTCTTTCATTTATTAAATTCTCTTTTGCCTTTTTAGTTGGAGCAAAATGTAAGTCTGCAAGAACTCCAGTAAGATGCCTATTCATTTCTTCAGGATACGGCTGATATTTATCATAAGTTCTTAATCCAGCTTCTACATGTCCTACAGGGAGTTTTTTATAAAACGCTGCAAGACTCGCAGAAAAAGTTGTAGTAGTATCTCCATGAACAAGTACCATATGAGGAGGATCTTTCTGCCATATAAAATCAAGACCCTCAAGAACCTTTACAGTAATTTGGGTAAGAGTTTGTTTCTCTTGCATAATATTTAAATCATAATCCCCTTTTAAGTCAAAAATTTCCATCACTTGATCTAAAAGCTCTCTATGCTGAGCTGTTAATATAATCTGAACCTCAAAAAATTCAGAATCCTTTAAAGCCTTTGCTACAGGTGCCATCTTTATGGCTTCGGGTCTTGTACCAAATACAAGAGATATCTTCTTTTTACTCATGCTCTTAAAGAATATTTTTTATAATAACCTATAGTTTTATAAATTAGCCTTGCTGCCATATAATCAGGATACACTAATCCTGGAATTGGAGAAAATTCCACAAAATCGGCCCCTATAACTTTTTTATTTTTGAAAACCTCTCTTAACAAATAAAGTACTTGATACCAAGAAAGTCCTCCAGGCTCCGGCGTACCCACAGCAGGCATTTCTGAAGGATTGAACACATCAAAATCAAGAGTTATATAAACTTCTTCCTCTAAATTCTTTAAGATATCCTCAACTACAAAGGCATCAAATTTCTCTTGAAGTTTGTAGTCAAAATATATTTTTATGTTCTCTCTCTCTTTAACATAATCTTTTTCTTCCTCAGACATACTTCTTATACCAACCTGAACTATCTTAATTTTCTCCGAAGCCTCTCTTAAGGCACAAGCATGGCTATTTTCTGTCCCCTCGTATTCACCTCTTAAATCCGAGTGAGCGTCAAGATGTAATATAGAAAAACTATCATATTTCTTAGTATATGCTCTTAATATCGCCTTAGTAATTGTATGCTCCCCACCTAAAAAAACAGGAAAATGTTTGTAATCAATAATATTGAAGGTAAAATTTTCTATTTCTTCAAGAGCTTTTTTTAAATTCCCTAAGGATAAAGAAAGATCTGGGTGAGTATATATCCCTACTTCAGCAGGAATATCATCGAGCTCCTCATCATAAAGCTCTAAATTATAAGAAGCCAACAATATTGCTTGGGGACCTTCCCTGGTACCCTTTTTATAGGTAGTTGTTGTTTCAAGAGGACATGAGATAATGAGTACTTTTGAATCTTCAGGATTTATAGAGGGAAGGCCCCCAAAGGAGGGTGTATATCTATACTGCTGCATTCCTTCCTCTTTTAAGGAGATTGATAGGAAATTCTCTACCTCTTACCAAGATTTCCCACTCTGTTTTTTGGGCAGAAAGTTTCTTTTCGATTAATTCTTTTGCAAGGTCAATGTTAAAGGTCTTACAAGAAAAGATATCTACACTAGCATAGTTTAAATCTGGCCAGGTATGAATCGCTATATGGCTCTCAGCAATCAATACCACACCTGATATTCCCCAATCCAATGGATCATCCTCAGGAACATACCTCATCACATAAGGTGGCATGATTTTTTGCATGCCAATCTGTTCTGGAAGCTCATCCAGGAGATCGTAAATAAATTTTACATCTTCCAACTTCTCTTTTGGACAACCATATAAATCTAAAACTAAGTGCGGTCCTAACATCTTTTCTCCTTACTTCCCCTTTCTTCAAAATGATGTTCAACGCTAAATATAATACAATTAACCCCTTATGTCAATAATTTTTGGAGAAATTTTTATAGATTTTCCACCTCAAGGGCAATGTCTTTCCGGTAATACATGTTCTCAAAGCTAATATTATTGATATTTTTATAGACCTTATCTCTTGCCTCTTTAAAACTCTCTCCAAGAGCAACCACATTTAACACTCTACCTCCAGCAGTAACGAGCTTACCATCAACCCATTTAGTACCCGCATGAAATATAATTACTTCTTCACTTTCCCTTATTTTTATCTCTCGTCCCACTTCGTAGTTCCCAGGATACCCTTTTGAAGCAAGCACTACACAAACAGCTTTTTTATCCTTTATCTTTTTGTCTTTCCATGTCCCCTCTTTAAAGGAAAGAAAGGAAAAATCTAAAAGTGGTAAGATAACTTGTGCTTCTGGATCTCCAAGTCTTACATTAAATTCAAGAACATAAGGCTCTCCATCCACCAATATAAGCCCACCATATAAGAAACCTTCGTATTGAAGTCCCATTTTATGAATTTCATCCATAAGAGGCTTAAAAATCTTTTCATCACATACCTTAATAAGCCTCTCATCTATCCAAGGTACAGGAGCGTAAGACCCCATTCCTCCAGTATTAGGTCCAGTATTACCCTCTCCTATTCTTTTATAATCCTGAGCAGGTGGTAAATAATAAATCTCCTCCCCCTTAATTGCTGCAATAAGAGAAAATTCTCTACCATTAAGAAATTCTTCAACAACCACTTTCTTTCCAGCCTCTCCCAAAATCTCTTCGTTAAAAAGTTTATTAGCAATTTCTAATCCTTCCTCTACATTATTTACAATAAACACGCCCTTTCCTGCAGCAAGTCCATCAGCCTTTATTACCAATGGATATCTTTCCTTTTTTAAAAATTCTTTTATATCACCAAAATTATCAAAAATTCTAAAATTTGCAGTTGGTATTCCAGCCTTCCTCATAATCTCCTTTGCAAAAGCCTTGCTAGCTTCAAGTTTTGCCAAATTTTTAACAGGACCCCATATCTCTAATCCATTTTCTTTAAATTTGTCAGATATCCCAATAGCAAGAGGTAATTCTGGTCCCACTATCGTCCAATCTATTCTATTTTCTTTAGCAAACTTTACTATAGAGTCTATATCTTCAACCTTAAAAGGTAGACAATTAGCAATACTACTTATCCCTGCATTTCCAGGAATAGCATAAATCTTATCCACATTACTATCCTGTGAGAGTTTCCAACAAATAGCATGCTCTCTTCCCCCACTTCCTACAACTAAAACTTTCATAATCTTTACCCCCTCTTCTTAAAAACTACTCTCCTTCCAATTATCTCAAAATCTTCCGTTAATATTTTTTTCACCGACTCAACTATAAGCTTATGTTCCTCTTGAAGAATTCTTTCTGCTAAAGTCGCAGGAGTATCATCATCATAGACAGGAACTGCCCTTTGTCCAATTATAGGACCCGAGTCTATACCTTCATCCACAAAATGCACAGTACAACCCGAGATTTTTACTCCATACTCCCAAGCTTGTCTCTGAGCTTCAAGTCCAGGAAAAGAAGGGAGAAGAGATGGATGAATATTTATAATCCTATTGGGAAAAGCTTCAAGTAGGGTCTTACCCACAATCTTCATATACCCAGCAAGAACTACTAGATCTACTTTAAAATTCTGTAGAACCTCTTTTATTTTCTCCTCATACTCCTTTTTGCTTTTATAATCTTCCCTTCTTATTACAAATACAGGAATATTTTCGCTTTTTGCCCTCTCTATAGCATAAGCAGAAGGATTATTACTTATAACCACTACAACCTCTGCAGGATAATTCTCATCCTTAGATGCATCAATCAATGCCTGAAGATTCGATCCTCTCCCTGAGACTAAAACTCCAAGACGTTTTCTTTCCATGCGATCTTTACTCCTCTTTCTCCCTTATTTAATTCACCAATAATATAAGCTTTCTCTCCCAAATCTTTTAAGTCTATTAAAATCTCCTCTGCTCTTCCTGAAACAATAAGTATTAGTCCTATTCCCATATTAAATACTCTAAAGGCTTCCTTCCAAGTTAAATTACCCTTTTTAATAAAGAATTTAAAAATCCAAGGTATATCCCAAGAAGAAGAATCTATTTCTGCCTGAATATTTTTAGGAAGAATCCTGGGGAGGTTTCCGGGTATGCCACCCCCAGTTATATGGGCTATTCCCAAAATATTATCCCTATATTTTTCTAACAAGGGCAGAACTACAGGTGGGTAAATTTTAGTGGGCCTTAGTATTTCTTCAAGCAAATCATATCCATCTATCTTTTTTTTGAGGGAGATTCTCTTTTTCCTCAAAATATATCTTACTAATGAATACCCGTTACTATGAAGTCCAGAAGAAGCTACTCCTATTAAAACATTTCCTTCTTTAATTCTATCCATCTTAGGGAGTAAATTTTCTTCTTCAACAATACCAACTACGAATCCTACAAGATCTATTTCTTTACCTCTATATATTCCTGGCATTTCTGCAGTCTCTCCTCCGACAAGACTACAATCTACCTTCTTACAAGCATTAGCAATACTTATGATAACCCTCTTATACACCTCTGGATCTATCTTACTTCCTGCAAAGTAATCCATAAAAATCAAAGGCTTCGCTCCTGCGGTAAGTATATCATTAACATTCATTGCTAAAAGATCATCTCCTATGGTGTCTAAACGGTTATGTTTCAAAGCTATAATAAGTTTTGTCCCTACCCCATCAGTACTTGTAATAATAAGCGGATTCTTATACTCCTGAAAAGGAATTTTAATAACACTAGCAAAACTGTTCCAATAATTAAATACGTAAGGTTTATAAGTAGAGACAATGTATCCTTTAACTTCTTCAAGAGCTCTTTCAACCTTATTTATACTTACTCCACTTAAACTATAAGTAATAGCTTTCCCTTTTCTTTTTTTACCATCTTCTTTCCAAAACATTCTCCGCAATATCCCCTTTCTGGAAGAATACTTAAAAGTCCTTCCATGCTTAAAAAAGCCACAGAATCAAAGCCTAGAATTTTTGAAATCTCCTCTGGAGAATAGTAATAACTAATTAGCTCCTTGGTATTGGGGATGTCTACTCCATAATGGCAAGGATGAATAAGAGGTGGAGAGGAAAGTCTTAAATGTACCTCTTTTGCACCCTCTTCCCTTAACTTTTCAGCAAGAATTCTACCAGTAGTTCCCCTCACCAAAGAGTCATCTACAAGAACAATTCTTTTTCCTTTGATTAAATCACCTATAAAAAGAAACTTCATTCTTACCCCCGACTCTCTTTCTTTTTGTTTTGGCTGGATAAAAGTTCGTCCCACATAATGACTTCTCATAAGTAACATTTGCAAAGGAATGCCAGATTCTTCACTGTATCCTATTGCTGCAGGAATACCTGAGTCGGGCACTGGAACAACCCAATCTGCATCAACGGGAGATTCTTTGGCCAGAACCTTTCCCATTTCTTTTCGATAGTAATATACCGTCTTCCCATCATATATACTATCAGGTCTTGAGAAATAAATGAACTCAAAAAGACAAAATCTTGAAATACTACTTTCTAAAAATCTTTCTCTATTTATCTCCCCATTTTTATTGATATAAATTATTTCACCCGGCTCTATTTCTAAAAGATCAACCAAATGATATTCTTTTAAAGCACAAGTCTCAGAGGCAAAAATAAAGGTACCATCATAAAGTCTCCCTAAGAAAAGAGGTCTAAAACCATAAGGATCTCTAATTCCATATACGCCTTCCTCAGACCCAATAACCAGAGAATAACTACCTTCTAATTTTGATAAGGCTTCTTTTAGTCTTTCTTTTAATGTAGTCTTTTGAGATTTGGCTATAAGATGTAAAATCACTTCTGTATCAGAACTGCTTTGAAAAATAACTCCATCCTTTTCCAAAACTCTTCGCAAAGAATCCGAATTAGCTATGTGTCCATTATGAGCAAGGGCAACATAACCATATCTTGGCAAATTAACTAAGAAGGGCTGTATATTTTCTTCCTTTGACTTTCCAGAGGTAGAGTATCTTACATGTCCTATAGCAATTCTACCTTTTAATCTCTTCAATATCTCCTCATTAAAAACTTGAGAGACAAGTCCAAAATTTTTATGCAAATAATGATCATTACCGGAAAAAGTCACAATACCAACACTTTCTTGTCCTCTATGTTGCAATTTCAAAAGTCCCCTATAGGCTATAAAACTTGCCTGTCCTTTTTCTTTAGTAACTACACCTACAACCCCACACTCCTCTCTTATCTTCATAATATTTCACCTTCTTCGTAAAAATTCATTAATATTCCTTTTAATAAAAGGCTCTACTATAAATTCCTTCTCTTTTACTATACCAATTTTTTGAGTTTTTAATCCGTATTTCTCTATAAAATCTAAATACTTTATTTCTTTGTCTTTATTAATCTCAACTACTATTAAACCTGAGCCTTCTCCAATTAAATTCTCAATTTTATCTGAGGGCAAAACTATTTCTACTCCTTTCTCTCCCCAGAAGCTCATCTCAAGAAGAGTACTAAGAAGCCCACCCTCACTTATATCATGAGCTGACAGGACAATATCCCTTTCTTTTCTTATCTCCTCCATGAAAAACTTTAGTTTTCTCTCCCATATGAGATCTACATAAGGAGGTTCTCCTTCTATCTTACCAAATATGTCCTTTATGAATTTAGATCCTCCTAAGGATAACCAAGAAAAATCCCCTATTAAATAAACAGGATTTCCAACCACTTTAAATCCAGGTTTTATTAAATAACTTAAATCTTCCAGAATACCAACCATACCTATAATTGGAGTTGGAAATATAGTATTTTCAGCTTGTCCATTATAAAAGCTAACATTCCCACTTACTATTGGTATTTCAAGAGCCCTTGAGGCAAGGTCTATCCCTTTTATCGTTTCTCTAAACTGATAAAACACTTCTGCTTCATCAGGATCACCAAAGTTAAGTCCATCAGTAATTGCTAAAGGTCTTCCTCCAACACATAAAATATTTCTACATGCTTCTGTAACAGCATACATGGCACCTCTCTTAGGATTAAGGTAACAGTATCTTCCATTTCCGTCAACGACTACAGCAATACCCTTATTAGTTCCCTTTATTCTTAAAACAGCGGCATCTCCGAATCCAGGAGAAAAAACCGTATTAGTTTGTACTGAATAATCATACTGACGATATATCTTCTCTTTTATAAATAGATCATTAACAAGCTCTTCCAAAAATCTATTCACATGCTCTTTCTTGACTCGAGAGCCGAAATCGAAAGCTAAATTTGGAACCTCATAGTCTTTATAAGGAGGATCAAAAATCAAAGATCCATCCACAAGAAGCTCCGTAGGAAGATCGACAACTTTTTCTCCCTTGAAATAGACAACAAACTTTTCCTCCTCTATTACTTCGCCTATAATTTCTGCCTCTAAATCCCATTTCTTAAATATACTTATTATCTCCTCTGCTTTCTCTGGTTTTATAACAAGAAGCATTCTTTCTTGAGATTCTGAAAGTAATATCTCTTCTGCAGTCATATTCTCTTCTCTTTGAGGAACTTTATCTAAATATACCTTCACTCCACTTCTTCCCCTTCTTGCCGATTCTGAGAGGCTGCTAACCAGTCCTGCAGCACCAAGATCCTGAATTCCGATTACCCCCTCAGTAGAGGCTGCTTCTAAGCAAGATTCAATCAAAAGCTTCCCCAAAAAAGGATCTCCTACTTGAACAGAGGGTCTTTTCTTATGTACCTCATCATCTAACTTCTCTGAAGCAAAACTTGCACCTTGTAAACCATCTCTTCCTGTTTTTGCTCCTACAAGAAGTAGAAGATTTCCCTTGCCTTCAGCTTTCCCTCTATATGATTTTTGTCCTGGAGTCAGTAAACCAATACACATCACATTTACTAAAGGATTTGAGGAGTAGCAATCCTCAAAGACAATCTCTCCCCCTACCACAGGAACTCCTATACAGTTCCCGTAAAAACTAATTCCACCTACAACTCCCTCAAACAAATATTTATTTCTTCCTTTTTCAATAGGTCCAAATCTAAGAGAATCAAGCAAAGCTATAGGTCTTGCTCCAATAGCAAGTATATCCCTTACTATACCTCCAACTCCTGTTGCCGCTCCCTGAAAAGGTTCTACAGCTGAGGGATGATTATGACTTTCTATCTTAAAAACTACTCTATATCCATCCCCTAAATTTACTATTCCAGCATTCTCTCCTGGACCTTGTTCTACCCACTCTGCTTTAGTAAGAAAATCCTTCAGATATTTCCTTGAATGTTTATAACTACAATGTTCTGACCATATAACCGATATTACAGACCACTCTAAATCATTAGGTTCCCTTCCCAGTAGTTTAATAGCATGCTTTATTTCTTCCTCTTTAAGCCCAAATACACCCATTTTTCTTATCACTCCTTGAATTTTATTCTAATAAAGTTAAAAATAGATTTAAACCTGAGGTGCTACCAAGAATCTCTTCTACAGCTCTCTCAGGATGAGGCATAAGTCCCATAACATTTCCTTTTTTATTTATAATACCAGCAATATTCTCCAAAGACCCATTAGGGTTTTCACCGTAATATTTAAGCACTATTTGGTTATTTTCCTTTAATTCTTCAAGTTCCCTTTTAGAGATGTAATATCTTCCCTCTTTATGAGCTATGGGCATCTTAAGAATCTCACCAACTTTGTAATTTTTTAAAAACAGAGTATTATTGTTAATTACCTCTAAGAAAACTTCCTTACATATAAAAGAATTAGTAATATTAGGAAGCATAGCCCCAGGAAGAAGACCAGCCTCAAGAAGAATTTGAAAACCATTGCATATTCCCAATACATAGCCACCCTTTTTAGCAAAATCTATAATTTCATTCATTATAGGAGAAAACCTCGCAATAGCTCCTGCCCTCAAATAATCCCCATAAGAAAAACCGCCAGGAAGAATAACTACATCTACATTTTTTAAATCGTGTTCTTTATGCCATAAATAGACTGGATCATGTCCTACCAATCTCAAAGCATGATAAGTATCCATATCACAATTTGTGCCTGGAAAAACTACAACTCCAACCCTCATCATTCTTCCACCCTTATAACAAAATCTTCAGTAACAGGATTTGCAAGAAAGATTTCACTCATTTTTTTTACCTTACTAATAATCTCTTCCTTGTTCTCTCCAAGGATATCTATCTTGAGTACTTTTCCTATTCTTACCTCTTCCACTTCCTTAAAACCCAAATTATGGAGAGCATCTTTAACCGTCTTTCCTTGAGGATCAAAAATACCCTCTTTCAAAAATATCTCTAAAATTACTGTCCACTTTTTCACCTTTTTAAATCCTCCTTATCTAAACCTCTTGTTTATATATTCCAGATCTTTCAAAAATCACATCAATATTTTTGAGAAAAACCTCTGGAGAAAAGCATTGTTTAATTTCTTCCTCACTCAAATACTCTCTAATACGATTGTCCTCTAAAACAATATCCATAAAATCCCTTTTCTGTTCTACAGCCCTAAAAGCATCTTCCTGGACCCACCCATATGCCACATCTCTTAATACTCCTTTTTCTGTTAGTGCTAAAAGAAGATTTTGAGAATAATAGATACGATAATTCATTGACATGTTTTCTTTTATTCTCTCCTCATTTATCCTCAAATTATTAATAATTCCAATAAGGAGATTAAGTATGTAATCTGTTAAAGAAGTGGAATCAGGAAAAATAACCCTTTCTACCGACGAATGACTTATATCTCTTTCATGCCATAACGGTATGTTTTCTAAAGCAGAATTTATATATCCTCTTATTACCCTTGAAAGGCCACAAATTCTCTCAGAAAGAACAGGATTCCTTTTATGAGGCATAGCGGAGGAACCTTTTTGCTTTTCCCTAAAAGGTTCTTCCAATTCTCCCACTTCAGTTCTTTGAAGATGTCGTATTTCTAAGGCTATTCTTTCACATGTGGAAGCAATCATGGAAAGAGCATAAATCACCTCTGCATGTCGATCCCTTGGTATAACTTGAGTTGCTACAGGTTCGGGTTTCAGTCCTAAGATTTTACATGCTTCTTCTTCAATTTTTGGAGATAAATGAGCCAGAGTACCAACCACACCAGAAAATTTCCCAAAACTAATATTTTCCTTAGCTACTCTTAATCTTTCTAAATCTCTCTTTAATTCCGACCACCAACTTAAAAATTTAAACCCAAGGGTTATTGGTTCTGCATGCATTCCATGAGTTCTCCCCATCATTGGAAGGTTTTTATACTGTATAGCTTTTTTCTTAATTTCCTCCATTAACCTTTTTAAGTCGTCTTCTATAAGATTTAACGCCTCAATAATCTGCAAAGAGAAAGCAGTGTCCATAACATCAGAAGAAGTCAATCCTTGATGGATATACTCCGAGCCTTCTCCTACATACTGAGCAACATTGGTAAGAAATGCTATCATTTCGTGGTTGTTTTCCTTTTCTATCTCTATTATCTCCTCAACACTAAATCTTGCTTTTTCTTTTATTTTTTTCAAAATTTCATAAGGAATTTCGCCAAATTTTGCTCTTGCCTCTAAAACAGCCTCCTCCACCTTCCACCACAAAAAATACCTGTGCTCGTCTGACCATATCTCTCTTAATTCTTTTCTACTGTACCTTAATAACACTTTTCATACCTCCTTAAAAACAAAAGCCCAAGCTTATAGGTTCTCCATACGAGGGAACCTACCCGCCTGGGCTTTTATCCCTTCGGTGTAGCAAGACCTTTAATCTTGCCCGCTCCGCTTGGATCTTTTGACCCTAAGGAGCGCTTCCGCTCGTAGTCAGGCAATTTACGGTTGCCTGGTAGAGACTCCCGAGCCATATTCCCGGGATTATACGAGATCTTAGTCAATTATATTAAGTTATCTCTTAAAATTCAATATTCCTCTGTATAATGCTGCTTCACCCAAATCTTCTTCTATTCTCAGAAGTTGATTGTATTTCGCAATTCTATCAGTTCTACTTAAGGATCCGGTCTTTATCTGACCGCTGTTTACTGCAACAGCAAGGTCTGCTATGAAGGTATCCTCGGTCTCTCCTGATCTATGGGAAATAACAGTCCTATACCCTGCCTGATGAGCAATTCTTATAGTGTCTAAGGTCTCAGTAAGAGATCCTATTTGGTTAACCTTCACAAGAATAGCATTCGCTATCCCTTTTTCAATCCCTTCAGCTAATATTTGGGGATTAGTTACAAAAATATCGTCTCCTACAAGTTGCACCCTCTTTCCCAATTTATCGGTAAGTTTCTTCCAACCATCCCAATCTTTTTCTGATAGACCATCTTCTATAGAGACAATAGGATACTTATCACAGAGATACTCCAATAAGGAAATCATTTCATCAGAAGTTAACTCTTTCCCCTCTGCCTTTAAGATATATTTCCCATCCTCATAAAACTCACTGGCAGCAAGATCTAAAGCTAATGCAACATCTTTTCCAGGCTCAAAACCTGCCTTCTGTATTGCTTCTACAAGTATAGCAAGGGGGTCTTCGTTCTTTTCAAGATATGGTGCAAAGCCTCCCTCATCTCCCACATTAGTATTGAGTCCTTTGCTCTTTAAGATACTCCTTAGAGTATGGAATACTTCAACAGCCCATCTCAAAGACTCCTTAAAAGTAGACGCAAGAGGAACAATCATATATTCCTGAAAATCAAGAGGATTATCAGCATGCTTTCCACCATTTATTACGTTCATTAGAGGAGTAGGAAGTTCTCTTGCTTGCACGCCTCCAAGATAAACATATAAAGGCACTCCTAAGGATGCAGCAGCAGCCCTTGCTGTAGCAAGGGAAACAGCAAGAATGGCATTAGCACCAAGCCTTGACTTATTCTCAGTTCCATCAAGTTCAAGCATAGTTTTATCTACAGTATACTGATCAAGAGCCTCAAGTCCTATTAATTCTTGAGCTATGATTTCATTGATATTTTTTACAGCTTGCAGTACCCCTTTTCCTTTATACCTCTTAGGATCATTATCTCTTAATTCAAGAGCCTCTCTACTACCAGTGGAGGCTCCTGAAGGCACAATTGCTCTACCTACTGATCCATCCTCCAAATACACTTCTGCCTCTACAGTGGGATTTCCCCTCGAATCTAATACTTCTCTTCCATGAACATCCAAAATCGCAGGCATCTTTACACCTCCTGAAGAGTTTGTCATTTAAATAAACTTACAAAAGTATTATAACATTAAAGAAAAAATTGTTTTTTAAAATTTCTTTTAAATTCATTTTTATTAGGATAGAATAAAATTAATACAAAACTTTGAAAGGAGGTAAAAGATGGAATTTATAGCACCAAGTTGGGAAGAAATTTACAATCTATGTCTTGATCTTTCAGATAGAATAAAGCAACAAAAATACGAACCTGAAATAATCGTAGGAATAGCAAGAGGAGGCTGGATACCTGCAAGAATCCTTTCAGACCTTCTTGGTAATTCTTATACTGCAAACCTAAAGATTGACTTTTATAGAGGAGTAGGAGAAACAAAAGATAGACCTGTAATAACTCAAACCATTTCCACAATAGTAGAAGGTAGAAAAGTACTAATCACCGATGATGTAGCAGATAGTGGAAAAAGTCTTAAAGTAGCAAGAGAACATCTGGAACAATGTGGAGCCTCCCAAGTAAAAATAGCTACCATTTATTACAAACCATGGTCTATAGTGAAACCTGACTTTTACATAAGCGAAACTGAAGCCTGGATAGTCTTTCCTTGGGAGAGAAAAGAATTTGTCTATAAAATGTATGAGAGCTTAAAGTCAAAAGGTCTAAATTCAAAAGATGTTTTAAGGGAACTTCTTAAAACCGGACTTCCTGAAGACCTTCTTAAGAGATTTCTTAAAGATATCACAGGAGAAGAATTATGAAGAAAGCATTAGCATCTGGAGGAGTAATTATAAACAAGAATTCAAAAAAAATATTAATCCTTAAAAGAAAAAATGGAAACTGGGTACTTCCAAAAGGTCACGTAGAAGATGAGGAAAAGCCTGAAGACACAGCCATAAGAGAGGCAAAAGAAGAAACAGGCTTAAATGTAAAAATCATAGATTACGTTGGAAAAACCCATTATTTTGCTCCCGCTACCGAAAAGCATCCCGATGAAGAAAAAACAGTAATATGGTTCTTAATGGAAACGGAAGAAGATAGTATTAAAGTAGAAGAAGGCATCTTTTCTGACGGAAGATTTTTTAATTTCCAGGAAGCTCATAATTTTCTCACTTTTAATCAAGAAAAAGAGATCCTAAAAAGGGCCTATGAATTATACCTCATAAAAAATAACGAAAAAAAACTACATGTTCTAATGTTAACATGGGAATATCCTCCAAGAATTGTAGGCGGACTAAGTAGACATGTCCATGACCTAAGTAGACATTTAGCGAAACAAAATGTAAAAGTATCCGTCATAACCTGTGAAGCTCCAAATGTCCCTTTTGAAGAGCATTTTGATAACTTGTCCGTATATAGGGTGCCTGAAAAATTAATTGATTCTTATAATTTTATATCATGGATCTATCTTCTTAATATATCCATGATTGTTAAAGCTATGGAGATAAACTCAAAGGAATCTGTGGATATTATCCACTCCCATGATTGGCTTACTACTTTTTCTGCTTATACTCTAAAGCATTCTTTAAAAAAACCTCTAATCTCCACTATACATGCCACAGAGTATGGCAGAAACCAAGGTATATATACTGACGAGCAAAGGTTTATTCACAACGTAGAATGGTGGCTTACTTACGAATCTTGGAAGGTTATTGTCTGTAGTCTTAATATGAGGGAGGAAGTAAAAAAACTTTTCAATCTTCCTGAGGATAAAATAATCGTGCTTCCTAACGGGATAGATATAGAAAACCTAAAGACAAATCTCAATATTGAAGAAATAAAAAATATATATGCTCCAAATAAAGAAAAAATTATCCTCTTTATTGGGCGAATGCATCCCCAAAAAGGTGCCGAATATCTCTTAAGGGCAATCCCTATAGTTCTCAATAGAATTCAAAATGTAAAATTTATATTTGTAGGTACAGGTCCTCAACTTGGTAGTCTTATAGAAGAAGCTAAATACTTAGGAATAATTGAAAAAACTATATTTACTGGATTTATAGATGATAATTTAAGAAATGCTTTGCTACATACCGCTGACATATGTGTATTTCCAAGCATTTACGAGCCATTTGGAATTGTAGCCTTAGAAGCTATGGCTCTTGGAAAGCCTGTAATAGCAAGTAGGGTTGGGGGTTTTTCTGAAATAATTGAAGACGGAAAAGATGGAATTCTTTTTGAACCAAAAAATGTTTATGACTTAGCAGAAAAAATAATATTTACTTTAACCAATGAGGAGCAGATCCAGGTAATTAAAAATAATGCAGTACAAAAAGTAAGAGAAAAATATCTCTGGGATAAAATAGCACAAGAAACTAAAAATCTGTATTTTAATGTTTACCAAGAATATTTAAAAACTGATTGGTAAAGGAGGTTTTTACTTTAAAATGAGAGCCGTAATAATGGCTGGGGGTGAAGGTACCAGATTAAGACCGCTTACTATAACTCGACCAAAACCTATGACCTATGTGGTAGGTAAGCCCATAATGGAGCACATAATTAATCTTCTTTCGGAACAAGGATTTAGGGAGCTAACAGCTACTTTATATTATCTTCCTGAGATAATTCAAGAGTATTTTGCTGACGGTTCAAATTGGAATGTAAATCTGGATTATTCTATAGAAGAATCTCCTCTTGGAACAGCAGGTAGTGTGAAGTACGCTTTAAAAAATAAACCCAAGGAAAGAATATTAATAATAAGTGGAGATGCTCTTACCGATTTTAATCTCAATGAAGCAATAAAATTTCACGAAGAAAAAGAAGCACTAGTTACAGTTGTACTTACAAGTGTAGAGAACCCTTTAGAGTATGGAGTAGTGATAATTAACGAAGATGGAAGAATAATAAAATTTCTTGAAAAACCAAGTTGGGGAGAGGTGTTTAGTGATAATGTAAATACAGGAATCTATATTCTTGAGCCAGAAGTGTTAGATTATATTCCTGAAAATCAACCTTTTGATTTCAGTAAAGACTTATTTCCAATGTTGCTTGAGAAGGGTGCTCCTATATATGGGTATTTAGCACAAGGATATTGGTGCGATATAGGTAATTTAGAACAATTTTTACAAGCAAATTTTGATGTTCTAAACAAGAAAGTAAAAATTAAAATTCCAGGAAGGGAAATTTTACCTGGTATTTACACAAACGAAGACGTAGAAATTGATCCTTCAGCTTTCATAAGACCCCCTGTATATATAGGACAATTCACAAAAATTAACAATAATGTAACTGTATTAGGACCTACAATAATTGGAGATTCTGTTTATATAGATAACGAAGCTAAGCTCCAAAGGTGTGTAGTTTTTAATAATACCTATATAGGCAAAAAGGTTACAATTTTTTCCTCCATAATAGGAAGCAAATGCAACATCAAAACTGCAACAAAAATTGAGGAAGGTGTAACTATAGGTGATAACACAACTATTGGAGAAAGGGTATTTATAAACAGTGGGGTCAAAATATGGCCCAATAAAACCGTTGAAACAGGGACCATTGTCAACAACAGCATAATTTGGGGAAGCCAATGGAGAAAATCTTTATTTGGATATAGAGGCATTTCAGGCAAAATAAATATTGATATAACTCCAGAAATTGCTACCAAGATTGGAGCAGCTTTCGGAACTATTCTTCCAAAGAACTCTTTCGTAGTAATGAGTAGAGATGAGAAGCCTGCTTGTAGAATGATTAAAAGAGCAATATTAACAGGTATACTTTCCACAGGAGTAAATGTTTTTGATATAAGAACTCTCCCTATACCTGTATCTAGATATTCCATAGAAAACCTTCACGCCATCGCTGGGGTGCACATAAGAATTTCTCCATATAATTCTGAAAAAATACTAATAGAGTTCTTAGATAAAAAGGGTACAAATATAGATAAAAATACTGAAAGAAAAATAGAGAACATATTTTTCCGTGAAGATTTTCGAAGAACTTATACTGAGGATATAGGAGTCATTAGGTTTCCCCCTCATATAATTGAATATTATGTGGAAGGTCTACTTAACAGAGTAGACATATCATTGATTAGAAAAAAAGACTTCAAAATTGTAATAGATTACCAAGGTAATAGTTCCTCTTTATTTTTGCCCAATGTATTTTCACGACTGGGAATAGAAAATATATCTTTAAACCTATACGGAGAAGAGACTAAAAGATTTTTAGTACCTGAAGAAGAAGTATTAAAAATAACTCAATCTATAGGAGCTGATTTTGGGATTATCATAAATAATGACAGTGAAGGTTTTTCTCTAATAACCAACGAGGGTAAGATTATAGCAAAGGATGATTTAATTTCATTAATGACTTACTTGATTTTAAAAAGAGATCCCAAGTCACAAATTGTAATACCAGTAACCGTATCAAAAGCGGTAGAAAAAGTAGCCGAAATCTTAGGAGGAAGCATAATACGAAGTAAAACATCCCCATCAGAACTTACAAAAACCATATTAAGATCTGAGGCAAGATTTGGTGCAAGTGAAGATGGATTTATCTTTCCTGAATTTCAACTATCGTTTGATGGAATTTTTGCCTTAATAAAATTCCTCGAACTATTTTCTATGGTTAACATAACTATAACGGAAATAGTTAACACTGTTCCTAAGTACTATAAAGTCAGTGGCACTGTAGATTGCTTCTGGGAAAATAAAGGCAAAATAATGAGAAAACTTATAGAAAAATTTGCTGAAAAACAAATTGATTATATTGATGGAATAAAAATTTATTTTGACCATTCTTGGGTCTTAATTTTGCCCCATCCTGAAGACTCTTCCTTTATAGTTTATGCCGAATCTTCTACCCTTAAAGAGGCACAAGATTTGTTAGAAGAATTTACGAATATTATTAAAGAACTTAATTCCATTTTAAACTAATTTTAACTTGACATTAATATGTTTAAACTTATTATAAACTAAGGAGAATTTTTTTTAAGAGGGAGGTTGAAAAATGCAAAATCTACTCTGGATTGTTCCCCTTTCAGGTTTCATTGGTTTTATCACTGCTTATTTCATTGCTCGCGGAATTTTAAGAGAAGAAGAAGGACCAGAAGAAATAAAAAAGATCATGAAAGCAATACAACAGGGAGCAGATGCGTTCTTAAATCGTGAAATTAGAACTGTATCAATTTTCGTAATCTTATTTGGAATCTTTATGGCTATAGTCTTACAACCTCTTTTAGGGCTTTCCTTTGTTATAGGTGCATCTTTCTCGATGTTAACAGGATACATTGGAATGAAAATTGCTACAAGAGCCAATGGTAGAACCACTTATGCCGCAGCTAAATATGGTACTGGAAGAGCATTAGATATTGCCTTCTCTGGCGGATCTGTTATGGGACTTATGGAGGCAAGTTTAGGAATCTTTGGATCAAGCTTAATATACCTGATCTTAAGCAGATTTATGCCCGATCCAAGGCTAAAACTTGAGATCATCAGTGGATATGCTTTAGGGGCAAGTTTTATTGCTCTCTTTGCCCGTGTAGGTGGTGGTATTTATACCAAAGCTGCTGATGTGGGAGCTGACTTGGTAGGTAAAGTTGAGGCAGGAATTCCAGAAGATGATCCAAGAAATCCAGCGGTCATAGCAGATAATGTGGGAGATAATGTAGGAGATGTGGCAGGAATGGGGGCAGATCTCTACGAGTCTTACGTAGGGGCTATTCATGCGGGGGCTGTATTAGGATTTGCATATGCAGACTTAAAAGGCTTACTCTTCCCCTTCCTCTTAGCAGTAATAGGCTTATATGCATCCATTATTGGGATAATATTTACAAAAGTTTATGCATCAAGAAAGAATGCTGATCCAGCCAGTGCATTGAGGAATGGAACCTTCCTTTCTGCAGGGATAACTATAGTTGGGTCCTATTTCCTTTCCCTAAGTTTGGTAGGGAATTCAGGTCCTTTCTGGGCATCTCTGATAGGTATTCTTGCAGGAATTGGGATAGGACTAATAAGCGAGTATTACACTTCTAATAAGCCTATTGAAAGAATTGCTTATGCAAGCACTACAGGTCCAGCTACTAATATCATTACAGGTCTTTCTGTTGGAATGGAAAGCACTTTCTTAACTATTGTTATCCTTGCCATTGGAACTTATTTATCCTACATTGCCAATGGTATGTGGGGTATAGCAATAGCAGGTGTTGGAATGCTTGCAACCTTAGGCATTACATTATCTGTTGACGCCTATGGACCTATTGCAGATAATGCCTCAGGTATAGCTGAAATGGCTCATCAAGGAGAAAGAGTAAGAGAAATAACAAGTTCTCTTGATGCCTATGGAAACACAACTGCAGCAATGGGGAAAGGATTCGCCATTGGATCTGCAATACTCACAGCTCTATCTTTGTTTGCTGCATTTAAAGAATGGGCAGGAATAAGTTATATTGATATCTCTAAAGCAAGTGTTCTTGCAGGTGCTCTTATTGGAGGTATGCTTCCTTTCTTATTCTCATCTTTAGCTCTTAAGGCTGTGGGTGAGGCAGCAACTCATATGGTAGAAGAGGTAAGAAGACAATTTAGGGAAATAAAAGGTCTACTCGAAGGAAAAGCAGAACCAGACTATGCAAGGTGTGTAGACATAAGTACAAAAGGAGCATTAAAAGCCATGGTTCTCCCAAGTTTAATTATGATTCTCTCGCCTTTTGTAATTGCTTTTATCTTTGGAAAAGAAGCTCTTGGTGGAATGTTAACAGGTGCAACCATATCAGGTGGCTTACTCGCTATATTTATGGCAAATGCAGGTGGGGCATGGGATAATGCTAAGAAACTCATAGAACATGGTAAATTCGGTGGAAAAGGATCTGATGCTCATAAAGCAGCAGTGGTAGGAGATACTGTAGGGGATCCTTTCAAAGATACAGCTGGTCCTTCCATAAACATCTTGATTAAGCTTATGTCTGTAATCTCCTTAGTATTCCTCCCTATATTCTTCCATTAAACTATACTAGATAAAAAAGGTGAGGGATTACTTATCCCTCACCTTTTTTATTTTTAGAAACTTATAAAACTTGACATAGGTTCTTTTTGTAATATACTTAAACCTAAATTGAGAGCTTTAAGATTTGGAAGGAGGGATATTTTGTTTAAGAAATTACCGTCGCTAATAAACTTCCCAGAGATGGAAGAAGAAATATTAAAATTCTGGAAAGATAACGATACTTTTAAGAAGTCTTTAGAAATAAGAAAAGGTTCTCCAAGATTCAATTTTTATGAAGGACCTCCTACTGCTAATGGAAAACCACATGCTGGACACGTTTTACCCAGAATATATAAAGATCTTTTCCCTCGCTATAAGACTATGCAAGGATATTATGTGCCAAGAAAAGCAGGATGGGATACCCATGGTCTGCCTGTAGAGTTAGAAGTAGAAAAAGAACTTGGTCTTAATAGCAAGCAAGATATAGAAAAATATGGGGTAGAAGAATTCAATAAAAAATGCAAGGAAAGTGTGTTTAGATACGAGAGAGAGTGGAGAAGATTTACAGAAAGAATTGGCTTTTGGATAGACATGGACAATCCCTATATTACTCTAAGTAATGACTATATAGAATCGGTTTGGTGGCTTATTAAAAAAATATGGGAAAAAGGACTTTTATATAAAGGCTATAAAATAGTTCCTTGGTGTCCAAGGTGTGAGACAGCTCTTTCAGATCACGAGGTGGCTCAAGGTTATAAAGAGACAGAAGACCCATCTATTTTTGTAAAATTTAGAGTTAAAGATCAGGAAAATACATATTTTCTTGCATGGACCACTACCCCTTGGACTTTAATCTCTAATGTAGCCCTTGCAGTCCATCCTGAAGAAGAGTATGTAAAAGTTAAACATAATAATGAGTATTACATTCTTGCTGAAAAAAGGCTTCCCTACATATTCGAAGAAGGAACCTATGAAATTGTAGAAAAGAAAAAGGGAAAAGAAATAGAAAAAGCTTACTATGAACCACTATTTACTTTCCTTCCTGTAGATAAAGATGCTTACTACGTGGTCTTAGGTGATTTTGTCACATTAGAGGATGGAACAGGAATTGTACACATTGCTCCAGCTTTTGGAGATGAAGACTTCCAATTAGGTAAAAAGTACGACCTTCCTTTCTTACAGCCCGTAGATCAAAATGGTAAATTTATAAAAGAAATAAAGCCTTGGGCAGGAATGTTCATAAAAAAGGCAGATCCTCTAATAATTGAGTATTTAAAAGAGAGAAATCTCTTACTTAAAGAAGAAAAGTATACCCATACTTATCCTTTCTGTTGGAGATGTGATACTCCTCTTATATATTATGCAAGATCTTCATGGTATATAAAAACCACAGCTATAAAGGAAGATCTACTCAATAACAATAGAAAAATAAATTGGTATCCAGAACATATAAAGGAGGGAAGATTTGGAAACTGGCTTGCTAACAATATTGATTGGGCATTATCAAGGGAAAGATATTGGGGTACACCCCTTCCTATCTGGGTATGTGACTCTTGTGGCCACGAAGAATGTATTGGAAGTTATGAAGAATTAGGTATTACTGATACTAAGAATTTTGATCCTCATAAACCATATATAGATCAGATTACCCTTAAATGTCCTAAATGTGGAGGGACTATGCACAGAGTTCCCGAGGTTATTGACTGCTGGTTTGATTCAGGAGCAATGCCTGTAGCCCAATGGCACTATCCTTTTGAAAACCAAGAGGAATTCAAAGCATCCTTTCCCGCTGACTTTATATGTGAGGCTATAGATCAAACAAGAGGATGGTTCTACAGTTTACTTGCTATCTCAACCCTTGTATTTAATGAACCAGCTTACAAAAATGTACTTGTTACCGAATTAGTTCTTGATGAAAAAGGCGAAAAAATGAGCAAACACAAAGGAAACGTAGTAGATCCATGGATAATTCTGAACAAATATGGAGCTGACGCTCTTAGATGGTATATCTTTACAGTAAGCCCACCATGGGTACCACTAAGGTTTGCACCTGACGCTGTAAATGAAGCTCTTAAAAAATTCCTATTAACTTTGTGGAATACTGTATCTTTCTTCTCTATTTATGCGGAAATTGATGGCTTTGATCCCAATTCCCATTTTGTACCTTTCAATGAACTCGAAGATCATTCTGACAAATGGATCATCTCACGTTTAAACTCATTAATTGTAAAAGTGAAAAATGATATGGAAAATTTCAATGCAACCCAAGCAGCAAGATCAATTCAGTCCTTTGTTATTGATGATCTGAGTAATTGGTATATCCGCCTTAATAGAGAAAGATTTTGGAAGTCTGAAAAGGACAAAGATAAATGGACTGCTTATACTGTTACTTACACTGTAATAAAAGAACTTTCTAAATTAATAGCTCCTTTTATTCCATTTACTGCTGAAAAGATTTACCAAGAAATAGTAAGAGTAGCCGAAAAAAACTCACCAGAAAGTGTCCATCTATGTGACTATCCTGAGGAAGCAAAAGAATTAATTGATACTACCCTTGAAGAAAACATGGAAATTATAAAAGAGATTGTAACAGCAGGAAGAATGCTAAGAAATCAAGCTAACATAAAGATTAGACAACCTCTATCTAAAATATGGATAAAAGTTGATCCTAAGTTGGAAAAGGACATAGAAGCTCTTAAAAAGTATGTACAACAAGAATTAAACGTTGAGGAAGTGATTATGGGAAGTGCTGAAAGTAAAGAGGGAGTACTCTATCATAAAGAAGACGCTTTTGAAATTGAACTTGACACAAAACTGACTGAGGAACTATTAAACAAAGGTATCTTAAGAGAATTAGAGCACAAAATTCAAATGTTAAGAAAAGAAGCCAAATTAGATTATACCGACAGAATAAAATTCTACTATGAAGGTTCTCAAAGGATAAAAAATATTATAGAAAATAATAAGGAAGAATTTGCTGAAGAAATTTTAGCTATAGAGATCAAAGAAGGAAATATACCAGACTCCGCATACAAGAAAAACATCAAAGTATATGATGAAGAATTAACAGTGGGCTTTGAAAAGGCATGAATCTTAATAGGAGGTGATGGTTTATGTTTAAAAAGAGAGCCTTAAAATTAATAATTTCAATAGTAATTTTAATACTTATCTTTTCCATTTCTTTTTCTAAAACCCTCCCTATTACTTTAAAAGATGATTTAGGAAGAACCATAGTTATAAATAAATACCCAGAAAGAATCATATCTCTTGCTCCATCCTCTACGGAAATTTTATTTTCCATAGGTGCAGGAGACAAAGTCATCGGAGTGACAGATTTTTGTAACTATCCTAAGGAAGCTTTAACTAAAGAAAAAGTTGGAGGATTTAGTAACCCTAATGTAGAAAAGATTATTTCCTTAAAACCCGATCTTGTAGTTCTTTATAAGAGTTTTCCTAAGGAGGTATTTATCCAACTTGAAAAGAATTTACCTGATACCAATTTTATTGTATTAGACCCTAAAACATACGAGGATGTGATGAAGAATATAATTTTAATAGGAAAAGCTGTAGGAAAGGAAGAGGAAGCAAGAAGAGTCTATAACAACATGCTTAAGACATGGCTAGAAATTCAAAAAAAGACCATTTCTATAAAAAAATCCCCCAAAATTTTATTCCTTGTGTGGAATGATCCCTTTATTTCTGTTTCTCCATCAACCTTTTTAGGGGACCTTATAAAGAAGCTTAAAGCCATCAATATTGTTGAAAATAAAGAACCAGAATATCCCGTACTGAGCATAGAATTTATCGTTTCTAAAAACCCTGACCTGATAATTATAGGGGAGATGTCAGGAATTTCAATTAATTCCATATTAAATCACCCTTTACTAAGAGAAACAAATGCAGCTAAAAATAAAAGAGTTTACTTAATCAATGACGATCTTGTTTTTAGACCAGGACCAAGACTTGCAGAAGGCTTGAAGGAATTATTTAAGATAGTTTATCCTAATCTAAATTGATGAGACTAAAAATTGCACTTTTATCTGCAGTTCTTATAATCTTAACATTCTTATCAGTTTATGTAGGAGGAGTTAAAAAACTCTCAGATGAAGTCCGGGGAAAGATAATATGGAACATAAGACTCCCCCGGACTCTTCTTTCAACTTTGGTAGGTGGGAACTTAGGACTTGCTGGGGCAATCTTGCAAAGTCTTTTTCATAATCCTTTAGCAGAACCCCACATAATTGGCCTTTCTTCGGGAGCCTTATTGGGAGCAACTTTATATTTTATTCTTTCTGGAAGCACATGGGATATTGATCCTTTATTGACTCCATTGTTTGCTATAACAGGTTCCGTAATAGTGCTTATTTTACTTATTTTGTTAAACAAAAAATTCCAATCATCATATACTTTGATTCTCCTTGGAATTTCATTAAACTCTCTCCTTTCATCTGTTATTGCTTTAATACTCTTTTTAAAACAAAAAACCTTTCAGGGAGTTTACTTTTGGCTCCTTGGGGGATTTAATGGTAAAACCTGGAACCATTTTTGTTTGTTAGCTTCTTACTCTAATATTGGAATTCTATGGGCTTTCTTATGGAGAAATAAATTTAACTTATTATTCTTAAGCGAAGAAGAAATGTACAGCTTAGGTTTTTCGCTAAGAAAATATCAACCTCTTATAATAATACTTCTCTCTTTTCTTATATCTCCATCGGTAGCTGTATCTGGAAGTATCGGATTTATAGGACTTATAGCCCCCCACTTAATGAGAGTATGGGAAACCTCTGATTATAAATGGTTGATACCATCAAGTTTTCTTGCTGGCGCAAATTTACTTCTTGCTTCAGATATATTATCGAGGATACTTTTTTATCCTACTGAAATTCCTGTGGGTATCATTACCTCTTTTTTAGGAGTTCCATTTTTTATGTATCTCCTAATCAGAAAAAAATGATTAAATTTATAAACGTTTCTGCTGGATATAAAAATAAGATCGTTATAAAAGATTTTTATTGGGAAACTCCAAATCAAGGATTCGTAGGAATCATAGGTCCCAATGGCGCTGGAAAAACTACACTTTTTAGATTACTAATTAAGTATATAGAGCCCACAAAAGGAGAAATCTTTATTGAAGATCAAAACCTAAAATATATTAAACAAGAAGAAATAGGAAAAAAAATAGCTCTACTACCCCAAAAACCTTTTTTTGAGATAAATCTTGCGGTGGAAGAATATGTCTCCTTAGGAAGGTACCCTCATCATCCCTATTGGAGACCTTTGAGTAAAGAAGACATAAACAAGATTAATGAGAGCTTAAATATTACTAATACCATGCACCTTAGAAAGAAAAAATTGGCCGAGCTTTCAGGAGGAGAACAACAAAGAGTTTTACTTGCGAGAGTATTAGCGCAGAATCCTCGTATTTTACTCCTCGATGAACCAACCAACAGTTTAGATCCCTTTTATCAAATACTTTTTTTAAATTTTGTAAAAAAACTTAGTTCAAAAATCCTCGTTATTTCAAGCCTCCATGATATAAATATGGCTTCCATTTATTCTGATCATATTCTCGCAATTAAAAATGGAAGATTAATAACTTATGGAGAAACCAATAAAGTACTTTCTAAAGCACTTTTAGAAGAAATTTTTCATGTAAAATATACCGAGATAAATTTTGAAGGGAAAAAATTCTTCCTTCCCACAACGTTACCAATCGGGAAGACTGATCTTTGATAGTCTTCTATCAATAAACCAGATCCTTATAATAAGAGCAAAAATAGCTCCCAAAATAATATTGGACAAAGTCATAAGATAATAGAAAAATGAAATTATTAAGAATATCTTTGCTTCATTCTTCTTTGAAGAGTAAATAAAATGCTTGCTTAAGGTTATCTCGCCTTTTACACTTCCCGGATATTCTCTGTAAGTCCAGATATTACTTATATACCCAGGAATATCCAAATAGAAGAAATAAAGGGCTATAGTAAACCCTGCGATTATTTCATACACCTCTTTGCTGAAGCCATGATATCTTGTAAGCACCCATACAAAAAGAACATAAAGTATTAATATGATGTTTAAAAGCCAAAAACCAAAACCTCTCTTAGGCTTTTCCGCCTTTTTCTCTCCCTGCTTTCGCCAAGGAGGAACAACTTCTTCGCTTCCCTCTACTTTTATATACTTCTTAGCATCCTCCTGATAATGTAATTCTTCTTTTTTTTCTAAATAACTTCTTAAAATTATAAAGAAAATTATAGTTATAGGAATAAACCAGGGCTGATATACCAATCCCATTCTACACCTCCTTATATCTTATAGATTTCATCTTTATAATAACTTCTCTTGGATTTTCCGAATTAAATATACTATTACCACTAATTAATACGTTAGCTCCTGCCTCTATCACTAAGGGAGCAGTATGAAGATCTATACCTCCATCTACCATAATGTCAAGGTTAATTCCTTCTTTAACAGCCATCTCTCTAAGAGATTTTATTTTTTTTAAAGAGAAATGCAAAAATTCCTGTCCTCCATAGCCAGGATTTACAGTCATGATTAACACCATATCCAACTCTCCTAATAGATACTCTATGGTATTTAAAGGAGTCGCAGGATTTAAAGTAATAAAAGGACGAATATTATGATCTCTTATGTACTTTAAGAGTCTTTGAGGATGGTGGGTAGCTTCAACATGAAAACCAAGGTGACTTGCTCCAGCTTCTATAAACATATCCACAAAATTCTCGGGTTTTTCCACCATTAAATGCACATTTAATGGAATGCTGTACCTATTTCTTAAAGCTTTTACTAAGGAAGGTCCATAACTCAAATTAGGGACAAAATGTCCATCCATGATATCTACATGAAGAGCATCAGAAAGATCTTTTACTATCTCTATTGACCTCTCCATATTAAGAAGATCCGCAGAAAGAAGGGAAGGATAAACTTTTATCTCCATTTTTTATTGTCCCCCTGTATAAGGCTCTGTGGTGTAAGAGGTATAAGTAGGTTCCTGAGGTGTATAAGAATAAAGAATAACTGTAGCATTTTTCTCTATAAAAAAGCCTGATTCAGGTATTTGCCTTACAATATAGCCATTTTCTCCATTAATAATTTCTACTCTTAGTCCTAACTTCTCAAGAATATTTCGTGCTTCCCCTGTATCCTTGTGTATTAGGTCAGGAATCTTAACAATTTGAGGCATATTTATCCAAAGAAATATTATGCTTCCTAAAGGTACTTTTGTATTTAAAGGGTTTTGATCTAACACCATAAGTGGGTCTTTATTTTTATCAATTAAAATTCCTCCTATGACTACTTTGAAATTATTTTTCGCCAAAATATCAGTAGCCTCTACTAAATTTTTGCCCCGAACATCGGGTGGGAAAACCAAATTAGGATTGCTGTTTATAGACTTCTGCAAAAAGAAAATTAAAAAAACTAAAACAGCAAAGTTTACAAAAATAAGTAAATATAGAATTAATTCTCTTATAGAAATTTTCTTAAATATTTCCCACTTTCTCATATTGTTTCCCCTTTATTTTTCAAATACAAAGCTCTAAGCTGACCACACCCTGCTTTTATTTTACTACCATAGGAAATTCTTAGAGTAACATTAATACCACTCTTAGCAAGAATTTCCTTAAATCTAAATATATCTTTTAGATCAGAGGTCTCCCAAGGATACTCTCTAACTTTATTCCACGGTATAAGATTTACATGAGCAGGTTTACCTTTCAAAAGCCTTACAAGTTCCTTAGCATCTTCTCTTCTATCATTAAAATTCTTTATTAAAACATATTCAAAGGTTACCCTTCTCCCAGTCTTTTCAGCATAATAAAAGGCGCTTTCCAAGAGTTCTTCAATAGGATACTCCTTATTTATTGGTATAATTTTACTCCTTAATTCATTATTAGAAGCATGAAGAGATATAGCAAGCCTAATTTTTAGATTCTCTTCCGCTAATTGATATATCTTAGGAATTATCCCAATAGTGGATAAGGTTATATGTTTTGATCCTATATTAAAGCCCCATTCTTCCTTTATAATTCTTATAGACTTAATCACATTATCATAATTTGCAAGAGGCTCTCCCATACCCATGTAAACCACATTAGAAATTTTTTCTTCCTTTTTCTCTAAATCTTCTTGAATTACCATTAATTGACCTATAATCTCATGAGTCTCTAAATTTCTTTTAAGCCCAATAAGCCCAGTAGCACAAAATTTACAACCTATAGGACAACCTACCTGAACTGAAACACACACTGTATTTCTATTCTTATGAGAGATAAGCACTGTCTCAATATTCTCTCCGTCCTCAAGTTCTAATAAATATTTTTTAGTGTTTCCATCTCCAGTGATCCTAACAACTTTAGGAATTTGAAAAGAAAAATATTCTAAAAGTTTTTGTCTCAAAGTTTTAGAAAGATTAGTCATATCCAAGGGGTTTAAAACTAACTTCTTATAAATCCAATCAAAAATTTGATCAGCCCTATAAGAGGGCTCTCCCCATCCTTGCAATATATTTCTTATTTCATTTATCTCAAAGGAAAGAATGTTATTCATAACCTATTAACGCAATAAAAAATCCGTCAGTATTATACTTATGAGGAAGTACCTTCATTATTCCTGGAAAAAGTTCTCCTTTATACTTAAAGTTAACTAACTTAAATTCAGGATTTCTCTGTAAAAATTGTAGCAATACACTTTCATTCTCATGCCAGGTAATAGTACAGGTGCTATACACCATCCTTCCTTCTCTCTTAAGCAGTTTTCCTGCCCTTTCAAGCATCTTCACTTGCATCTCAGAAAGATTATAAATATCATCTCTTTTCAATCTCCATTTTATTTCAGGTTTATGACTTATCACCCCTAAACCAGAGCATGGAGCATCTAAAAGTACTCTATCAAAAGATCTATCCAAGGAGGAGGGCAAGTTTAAGACATCTTGAGAGAAAGTCTCAATTATTGAAATTCCAAGTCTTTTAGCATTTTCTTCTACCAACCTCAATCTGTTCTTGTTAATATCTACTGAGATAATTTTACCCTGATTCTTCATCAATTCTGCTAAATGGGTACTTTTTAATCCTGGAGCAGAACAAAGATCAATCACTCTATTTCCTGGTTTAGGATTTAAAATTAATGCAGGCAACATAGATGCCTCACTTTGAATCACAAAATAACCTTCATTAAATAGATCAGATCTCTCAAAATCAAAGCCATCCTCAATTATGAGGGCCTGATCTACAAGATTACCATCTTTGAACTTAATCCTTCTTTCCAACAGTTTTTCCTTTAAATCTTTTTTAGAAATTTTTAAAGTATTAACTCTTATAGAAACGTTATGACTTCTATTTAACCAACTTAAAGCCTTTACAGCCTCCCCTCTACCTATATAATCAAACCATTCCTCCAAAATAAAATCTGGAACCCCATAACGGATATGGAGAGGGATAGAATTTAAATTCAAATTATTTTTCTCTCTTATTATATTTCTTGAAACCGCATTTATTAATTTTGCTTCCTTAGGAACCTTTTTTTTAGCTATTTCTACAATCTCATTAACAGCAACAGGCAAAATAGTATCTTTTAAAAAGTAAACATGATATACCACTAATCTCAAAAGGACTTTACTAAAAAGGCTAAGGTTATCTCTTCTTACAAATCTTGACCATATATAATCAAGAGTTATTTTCCATCGAGTTACCCCATAAACAAGTTCAGTAATGAAATGCTTCTCTTTTAAAGATAAGTCATAAAAGGGAAGCCTATTCCTTAAAAGAATATTTAAATAAGCTTCCCTCCTCTCCAAGTCATACAGAATTTCTGCAGCTCTTAATCTTACTTCCATTAGTCTCTTCTTCTCATATTTGCAAGAAGTATCAAACGAAGTAGATTTAATAATGCTGTCAAAGCAGCAGCAAGATACGTAAGAGCAGCTGCATTTAATACCTTTTTTACCCCTTCAGCCTCTCTCTGAGTAACAAGACCAAGAGATAGTAAAACTTCTTGAGCTCTCTTACTAGCATTAATTTCTACAGGAAGAGTTATTAAATAAAACAAAACAGCCAATGAAAAAGCTAAAATACCTATATTCATTAAGCTTGAACTTCCAAATATAAATCCTAAAAAGAACAATGGAAAAGCAAGATTAGTACCAATATTAGCCACAGGTACGAGAGAGGATCTTAAAGCCAAAGCGTAATAACCTGTAGCATGTTGTATTGCATGTCCAATCTCGTGAGCCGCAACTCCAAGAGCTGCAACTGACGGCTCTGAATACACAGGTTCAGACAGTCTCAAAACCTTTGTGGTAGGGTCATAATGATCAGTTAAAGTCCCTGGAATAGGTTCTATTCTAACATTATCTAATCCTATACTTCTTAAGATTATTTCTGCAGCTTCCCTTCCTGTAAGCCTACGAGAATTAGGTATCTCAGAGTAGTATGCAAAGGTGGACCTCACTTTCATACTTGCATATATGGAGAGAATTAAAGCAGGCAAAAGTAAAATATAGGTAGGATCCCACCAAAATAACATAGTATATTCACCTCCCTAACTATTTTCAAATCTTTCACCAATATTTAAACGGTATCCGTTCATAAATTCCAAGAAGCTCATTCTCTTCTTACCCTCTGGCTGAAGTTCCAGAAGCCATAATATTCCATTATTTACTTTGACTCCTATACCTCTTTTTTTATTCTGCTCAATTATTGTACCATTTATTATCTCCTCATTAAAAATTTTTTCTTCGAAATCTGCCTTAAATATCTTTAAAATTTTACCCCTAAAAAAAGTCATAGCTCCAGGTTCAGGAGAAAGAGCTCTTATTTGACACCATATCTTCTCGCCCCTCATATTCCAATCTATTATCTCCTCTTCTTTACTTAATTTAGGTGCGTAAGTTGCTAAGGATTCTTCTTGAGGTACTGGACTAAGTTTTCCGTCTTTTATAAGAGGCAAAACCTCAAGCAAAAGTTCTGCACCTAAATGGGCAAGTTTTATTGAAAGAGTACCTCTGTTATCATCAGGAAGTATCGGAATTTTTCTTATAGCGTAAACAGGACCAGTATCAAGACCTCTTTCCATCTTCATTATAGATACCCCTGTTTCCTTTTCACAATTCATTATTGCTCTTTCTATAGGAGCAGCACCACGATACTTAGGAAGAACAGAAGCATGTACGTTTATTCCGCCATATGGAGGAATATTCAGAATATCTTCAGGAATGATCTTGCCATAAGAAGCTACAACTAAAGCTTCAGGATTTAAGCTTCTAATAATTTCAAAAAATTCCTTGTTTCCTTTAAGCTTTTCTGGCTGATATACAGGAATACCCTTAGAAATAGCAAAATCCTTTACAGGAGAACACATTACTCTCTTGCCTCTTCCTTTTGGCTTATCAGGTTGAGTTACCACAGCAATTATATTAAGATAGGGAGATATCCTTTCCAGAATTATTCTTGAAAATTCGGGAGTCCCAAAATATATAATTCTCATTTTTCCTCCGCTAAAGTAGGTTCTCCCACAGCTCTATCTAAAATTAATATTCCTTCAAGATGATCAACTTCATGCTGAATCACTCTTGCAAGAAGACCTTTTGCTTTATATCTTTTTGTCCTTCCCTGTAGATCCTGTGCTTTAAAAATTATTCTTTCAGCCCTTTTTATAGGTACCTCAACTCCAGGAACACTTAAGCATCCCTCATAATCCAGAACTTCACCATCCATTTCTAAAATCTCTGGATTAATAAAAGCTATAGGATTTTCTTCGTAATCCACCACAATAATTCTTAGACTTTCTCCCACCTGAGGGGCTGCCAACCCAACCCCATTAGAAAATTTCATTGTTTCTATCATGTCTCTAACTAAATTTTTGACTTTTTCATCAATTTTTTCTACCTTTTTTGCCTTAATTTTTAAAATTGGATCACCTATTTTTCTTATCTCCATAATCATATCCTTCACCTCATGTTAGAATTTCTTCCATATCTATATTAATTATAAATCTCAAGTTTGAAAATGGAGCTTTACTTTTTTCACATATCTCTCGCAAAAAAGCACCATCTATTAAACCTTCCTTATCTTTTATTATAATCTGATATCTGTATTTATCCCTAATAAAATAAGGAAAATATGGTGCAGGTCCAAGAACATCCAAAGTAACAAAATTACTCCTTATCTCCTCAACAATCCTACCTCCTTCTTCTAATATCTCCCTCTCATCTATATCCTCCAGAAGTATTTGATGAATCTTAGAAAAAGGAGGATAATTCAAAGACTTCCTATTAGAAAGTTCTCTATTCAGAAAATCCCCAAAGGAATTGATTTTTAAAGCTTTCACTACATAATGAGAAGGATTATAAGTTCTAATTATTATCTCTTTTCCTTTATACATACCAACTATTCTCTTCATCATATTGAAAGTCTTTTCAGGACTTGCAAAATCAGGAATATGCAAGAAATTATCTAAATTATATATAATCAAAAGCCCAATTCCATTATCGTCAAGCCAAGGTTCTATCAACCTTGTACCTACTATTATATCCGCTTCATGAATCAAAGTCTCATCTTGTAATTCTATCTCACTGTCAACCCTTAAGACTTTTGCCCATCTATACGTATTGACAATATAGCGATACAATTTTTCCGTCCCGATTCCGCTTTGTATAAAACTGTATCCTTCACAAACTGGACATCTTTCAGGAGGCAACATCTCAAACCCACAATAGTGACACTTCATAATTCTTTCCTCTAAGTGATAAACAAGTGAAGATTTACAATGAGGACACATAAATATGTAACCACAATCCTGACATTGAACATAGGGAGAATATCCAAGCCTATTCAATAAGATAAAAACCTTTTTTTTATTCTTGAGGTTTTCCTCGGTCTTTCTTAAAGAATAAAAATCAAGGATATCATGGGTTTTTTCTCTTCTCAAATCAACTACTGTAATCTGAGGTCTATTTAAGAGAGGTTTTCTGTAAAGCTCCAAATCCTTATAATTTATAGCTCTATAAAAGGATGCTATTGAAGGAGAACTACTACCTAAGACTATAGGTATTCCCTCTAACTGAGCCCTTTTTAAGGCCACAACTACTGTATCATATCTTGGTTCCTTCTCACGCATATTGTAAAATTCATTTTCTTCCTGATCTACTATTATCAATCCAAGGTCTTTAAAGGGCAAAAATAGACCTTTACTTGTACTTAAAACCACAGATTGCTCCGTATTAGTGGTCTTAAAAACAGAATAAGCCTGAGCCTCAGTAAGAAAACTGTGATAAAAATATATAGAAAAAGGTACATATTGAGAGAGAAAATCTCCAAATTGAATCAAACTTTTGATAGTAGGAAAAACAAAAAGCACACTTTTCCCTTTTTGATAAATATGTTTCATTATCTCATGATAAATCTTCCACCTTTCCTCTCTTGCTTCAACAAATAAAAGAAGAGGTTTTTGCATTAAATCCAGAATTTTCCTCTCTATAAGAAAACTTCCCCACGAATCCCCCTTCTTTTCACTCAAATACACATGTTTTCTTGGCTTTTTCTCCTTCAGTTTTATTTCAAATCTTTCCTCAATAGCTCCTTTCTTAAGTAGACTTTTTATAATATTTTCAGAAATTTTTAACTCTTTCTTTAATTTTTTTTCCTCTATCTCACCTTCAACTAAAGCCAAAAATACTTTTTCCTGTTTCTTAGACATATCTACCGCCACATCTTTTGCTTTTAAATAACGATCAATTTCTAATTCAACACCTGATGGAAATATATAATTTGCAGTTTTATATAGGGAGTTAGAATAATAATTGCTTATCCAATTCACAAGAGTTATAAGAGATTTAGAAATAGGCGGTATATTTTCTAATACGCTAAGAATTGGATACACCTCAAATTTAGGATCTTCAATTTCTACAATATCCCAAATATACCCTAATTTCTTGGATTTTTTAAGAGGTACAATAACCGCCTTTCCAATATCAACTAATGAAATAAATTCATCAGGAATAGAGTAATACAAAAAATCCTTTTCTGGAATATATGTGTCAAAAAGTACTACTTTACTCGCTTTCACTAAACTTTCTAATCTTCTAAATCATCTCCTTCTCCATAAGCAATTTTCTCCTGAGCAATCTCTTCCATAGCAAGGATTAGAGGATCCCTCGCGATAGTTTTCAAAAACTTTAACTCCTCAAAAAGTTGCCTTGCTCTTTTTGATATTACAACAGTCAAAACATATTTGTTAGGTATTTTAGAAATAAGTGTATCAATATTTACTTCCTTCATCTTTTACACCTCCAAAGATTCTTAAAAAATGTTCTACTTTTTCTTTGCACAGTCTATGTCTTTCAGCATATATAATACACCTTACTACATCTACTGCTTCATCCAAATTATCATTTACAACAGCATAATCATAATAAGAAATCTTAGAAATTTCAAGAGGGGCATTTTTTAGACGTATATTTAAATCTTGTAAATCTTCGGTTTCTCTATTTATAAGTCTCCTTTTTAGCTCATTAAAATCAGGAGGCAAAACAAAAACTAACTTTGCATCACTAAAAATTCTCTTTACATTAATTCCTCCCTGTACATCTATTTTTAATATTACATCTACACCCTTACTAATATAGTCTTCAACCATTTTTTTAGGAGTTCCATAAAGATATCCATGAACCACTGCCCATTCCAAAAACTCTTCTTTATCGATCATTTCTTTAAATTTCTCTTCATTTACAAAGAAATAGTTTTTACCATCTTCTTCACCTGGTCTTTTAGGCCTTGTGGTATAAGAGATGGATTTAACAAGATTGGGTACAATTCTTAAAACCCTTTCCAAGATTGCGTCTTTTCCAACTCCCGATGGTCCTGATAAAACAAAAAGATTTCCCCTAAACATCTATGAGCTCTCCTCTTCTTTATCCCCACCTTCTATTCTTGCTGCAATAGTTTCAGGATGTAAAGCAGATAAAACTATATGCCCGCTATCAAGAACTAACACTGCCCTTGTTTTTCTACCATAAGTAGCGTCTATAAGTTCATTTCTAGTTTTGGCGTCAGATAAAAATCTTTTTATAGGCGCAGAATCAGGACTAATAATAGCTACAATACGAGAACTAACTACCATATTACCAAAACCTATATTTATGAGTTTCATCTAAACCCTCTCCTTCCTATTCAACATTTAATATTAATTCACGAATTTTTTCAAGCTCATTTTTAATGTCTACCGCATAAAACATAACAGAAGTTTTAGCTGTCTTACTAGAAAGAGTATTAACTTCTCTATGTATTTCTTGGACTATAAACTCAAGAGTTTTGCCTATTGATTCTTCCTTTTTCATTTCATTCTTAAATCTTCGAACAAATTCTTCTATTCTTATAATCTCTTCATTTATATCTGTTTTCATAAGTAATAAAGAGAGCTCCTGATATAACCTATTCTCGTCTATATCCTTAAAATTAAACTCCTTCAATTTTCTCTCCAAAAATTCTTTTGCTTCTTTTTGCCATTTTCCCTCTTCTTTTTTAATTAAAAAAAGTAAACTTTCTATCTTATCAAGACTCCTTTCTAAAGCCTCAAATATGCTTTTTCCTTCCTCTTCTCTTATTCTATTAAATTCTTCAAGAAGAATTTTAGTCTCAGTCAATAAGTTTGAAAAATCCTCGTCTCTGAAAAATCTGTTTTCTACATAAAAAATCTGCGGATTAGCAAGTATTTCCTTCCAATCCCAAATATTCTCTTCCTTTCCCGTTATTCTTCCAATCTCCTCAAGAATATTCATTATCAAAGGAACATTAATTTTATAATTAGTTAAATGGTCTTTAGTTATCTTAATAGAAAATAAGATAAAACCTCTCTTTACAAACTTTTTAATCTCTCTTGCAATCTCTTTCTCAATTGATGATAGAGTATCAGGAAGATTTATTTTAATCTCCAAAAATCTATGATTATAGCCTTTAACTTCTAAGAAAAAATTAAGGCTATCAATAGATAATTCTCTAAATGCTGAAGCAGTCATGCTCTTCATTAGTAGTTATTTTACTTCACCTAAAAATATTTGCCAAGTAGAAAAAAGTTTATATAATTTACTCATGGGTAAATTATATGTGGTAGCAACCCCAATAGGCAATTTGAGAGACATAACCCTTAGAGCTATAGAAACTCTTAAAGCATGTCCTGTGATAGCTGCTGAGGATACAAGACATACCTCAATTCTTCTTAAAACTTATAATATTCAAGACAAAATTTTGATCTCTTACCATAAATACAACGAAGAAAAAAGAATAGAGCTTTTTCTTGACTTTCTACTAAATAAAAATATGGACATTGCTCTTGTCTCTGACGCTGGAACCCCATGTATTTCAGATCCAGGATATAAAATAGTAAAAGCTGTGAGAGAAAAAAATATTGAGGTCATACCTATTCCAGGTCCATCATCCCTTACCGCATCACTCTCTGTTTCAGGGCTTCCTCTTAATGAATTTCTCTTCTTAGGTTTTCTTCCAAAAGAAGAAAACAAAAAGGTAAATAAACTTAGAGAGATTAAAAAAAGCAAAATTAACACTTTCATAATATACGAATCTCCTAAAAGGATAATTAAAACTCTAAATATTATAAGAGAAATCTTCTCTAATTCTACTGTATGTATATGCAGAGAACTTACTAAGAAGTTTGAAAAAACTTATTATGGAGAGATAAAAAAGGTAATCGAAGAAATAAACAATGATCCTTATAAGGAAAAAGGAGAATACACAGTGATAGTCTCATGGGAGGACAATATGGAAAGGGAAGTCTCTTTCTCTATAGAGGCTCTATTAATAGATCAAATTGTAAAGCACAATATTTCTTTGAAAGAGGCTATATATAAGGTTTCAAAATTGTATAATATACCTAAAAAAGAGGTCTACAAAAAAAGTCTAGAATTAAAAAATAAGCTAAAAGAGGAGGACTTTAAGATATGAAGATAGCTTTAGATGCCATGGGTGGAGATTACGCACCTATAGAAACGGTAAAAGGTGCCTTAGAGGCAATTAAAGAAAGCAATATTTCTGTGGTTCTTGTAGGTAAAGAAGAAGAGATTAAAAAAATTCTCCAAGACTATCATTATAATGAAAGTAAAATAGAGATTGTCCATGCGGAAGAAGTAATAGAAATGCATGAACATCCTGCTTTTGCAGTAAAAGAAAAAGAGGATTCTTCTATAGTAAAAGCTATAAAATTACTAAAAGAAAAAAAAGTAGATGGTGTGGTCTCCGCAGGAAATACAGGAGCTGTAATGAGTAGTGCTTTACTATATTTAGGAAGAATAAGGGGAATTAAAAGACCTGCTATATCAACTCTTATTCCCACATTAACTCAGATTCCTTCAATAATCCTTGATATAGGAGCAAATGTAGATTGCAAAAAAGAATATTTAGAGCAATTTGCCCTTATGGGTAAAGTATATATGGAAGAGATTTTTAACGTAAAAAACCCTAAAATAGCCCTTTTAAATATAGGAGAAGAGGAAGGAAAAGGAAACCAATTAGTACAAGAAACATATACCCTTCTTAAGAATAATCCCCTATTTAATTTTATAGGAAATGTTGAAGGGAAAGACCTCTTTAAGGGGACAGCCAATGTGATTGTCTGTGATGGTTTTGTAGGAAATGTGGCTATCAAAACCGCCGAAGGAGTAGCTGAAACCCTATTTGACCTTCTTTCTTCTGAGATTAAGAGCTCTCTCTGGAGTATCATTTTAGGACTATTATTAAAGCCAAAATTCAAAAATGTAAAAAAGAAGCTCGATTATAGTGAATTTGGAGGAGCTCCTCTTTTAGGAGTAGATGGAACTGTAATCATATCTCACGGAAGATCAAAGGCTAAAGCCATAAAAAATGCATTAAAAGTTGCAGAAAAAATGGTAAAATTAGAAGTAAATAAGAAAATTTTGGAGGGACTAAACAAAATAACCGATAGGGGGGATTAAAAATAAAACCAGAGAGGTTTGAAAAGATAATAAACCTTGCATTAAGTTTAGAGGCATCAGATATTCATTTGAAAGCTGGAACTCCTCCAGCAGTAAGAATTATGAAAGATATTGTCTTTCTTAAGGAAGAGCCTCTAACCCCAGAAGAGGTTGAAAATTTAGCTTTCAGCATAATGCCTCCTGCAGTAAGAGATATCTTTCTAAAGAATAAAGAAGTAGACTTTCCTTATGAGAAAAAAGGACTAGTTAGGTTTAGAGTCAATGTCTACACCCAGAGACAAACCATAGCTATATCTATGAGACTTATTAAATTAAACATCCCTTCTATAGAGGAATTAGGGCTTCCCACTATATTAAAGAACCTTGCCACTAAAAAGGCAGGATTAATATTAGTTACAGGACCATCAGGAAGCGGTAAATCTACAACTCTTGCCGCCATGATAGAATACCTTAACCAAAATGAAAGCCTAAATATAATAACTATTGAGGATCCTATAGAGTATGTATTTACTGATAAATTATCTCTTATCTCTCAAAGAGAAATAGGAATTGACACAAGCTCTTTCTATACAGCTCTTAAAATGGCTTTAAGAGAAGATCCCAACATAATAATGGTAGGAGAATTGAGAGATTTGGAAAGTGTATCGGTAGCCCTTCAAGCTGCAGAAACAGGACACTTAGTACTTAGTACACTTCATACTATAGATGCCGTTTCTACTATTTCAAGAATTGTAGATATGTTTCCTCCTTATCAACAAAACCAAGTAAGATATCAATTAGCAAGTACCCTTGTAGGGGTCATATCTCAGAGACTATTAAAAAGAAAGGATAAAACAGGGCTTGTCCCTGCGTGTGAAGTGTTAATAGGTACCTCTACAGTAAGGAAATGGATCAGAGAAAATAAACTCTCAGAAATTCCTAAGATTATAGAAGAAGGAAGATTAGAAGGAATGCAATCCTTTAATCAGCATCTCTTAGAACTATATAGAGCCAATATAATAGATGCTAATGAAGCTTTAATGGCAAGTCCAAATCCTTCAGATTTGGAGCTTGCCATTAAAGGAATTGTTTCAGGTTAAGATATAGCAATTTCTTCTTTGAGATTAACTATTTCTTTTATGGTTAAATAGGAAATAAGATAAGATAAAATACTTTCTGCACCCTGATTAAGATTAACACCATATTCATTTATACCATCAAAGCAACCCCCACTTTCCACATCAATCATACTTACCCCCTTTGAATTCCTTCCATGAAACCACATAAAGGTTTCTTTTGCTTTGTTTATATATTTTACATCTTTAAATTGTTCATAAGCCTCTCTATAAAGAAGAATCATTTCACTTGCCTCAATAGGTTGTTCATCAAATTCAGCTATCTTTCCTCCCCTTACATACCAGCCATTACATCCAATAGGTTTGAAATATCCATATCTAAATACTATTCCTTCTAAAAACTCCATACTATCAATGGCAACTTCTTTAAAATTCTCATTCTTCAAAACTTTATAAGCAACCAATAAAGACAGGGGAAGTATAGCATTGCTATATGCCATTATATCTTCAAACCATCTCCAAGAAGAGTCATTATTTTCTCTAAATTGTCTTACTAAGGATTTTGCAAGTTGATCTATGTAATCTATAAGTTTGAGACTACTTAGAGATAAATCCTTTTGCGCATAATAAAGGCCTAAAATAGTATAAGCTTTACTCCGAGGAGACCTTAGATTTTCTATGTATTTTAGGGCTTTTATAAATAGTTCCCTATGTAAATTCCTTACCCCTATGGGGATTTCCTTTGAGGCTATACCAAAACCCAATCCCCATAAGGTCCTACCAAAACAATCCTCTGAACCCTCTTCTTCTAAAAACCTTCTCTCATAGGACATAAAATTCCTAAAGTTTCCCTTGTCTGTCTGAGCATTCAAAAGGAAGGAACTATACTTATAAATAAGATCTAAATATCTCTTTTCATGATAATTTTTGTATAGCATTATTGCTACAATTAGAGCTCTTGAATTATCATCAGTAGTATATCCAAAACGTGGATCAGGCACACCAAATTTTGAATGTTGCAAAATACCTGTATCATCAGTTAATCGGAATAGGTGGTCAACTCTAGGGTAGAAAAGCTCCATTTCTTCCACCCCCCAATTTCTGCATTTTTTTCCAAGATTACTTCATGGAAGAGTGTTATGTATTTTTCTGCAACTACATTCCACCACATGCTTTTACCATACTTAAAAGCCTTTCTTTCTATTTCTTTTCTTTTCTCCTCATTATTTAATACATCTCTTATAGCTCTGTAAATTCCTTCTGAATCTCTAAAGTCTACTAAAATACCTCTACCATCAGCCAAAAGTTCCTCAGCATATCTGTAAGCAGTAGATACAATAACTCTCCCGCAAGAAAGAGCGTAACTTAAAGTTCCACTAACTGCTTGCTCTTTATTAAGATAGGGAGTCATGTAGATATCTGACGCTTGTAGATACTTGAGAATTTCTTCCTGGGTCAAATATCTATTCACAAATAAGACATTCTCTTTCACTCCTAAGTTCTCTACCATTTTTAACAATTTTTCTCTATAAGATTCACCTTCATTTTTCACAATTCCAGGATGAGTTCTACCTAAAATTAGGTAAACTATATTAGGAAATTCATTCTTCAGTTTTGCTATTGCCTCAATGCCATATTCAAGCCCCTTTCCAGGTCCTATTAAACCAAAAGTACTTACTACTATTTTTCCTTCTAATCCAAGTTCTTTTTTAAGATTTTCCCTTTCACCATAGTATATATATGGCACTCCATGAGGAATATGTACTATTTTCCTCCTATCAATGTCATAAATGTTTTCTAAAAGTTCAATGGTATTTTTAGCCATAGTAACAACCCTTGTAGAATATTTTCCAATTTCCTTCAAAACATACTTTTGTTTATCACTGGGATTTATTAAAACCGTATGAAGCACAGTAATAAAAGGTATCTTTAAGTGATAAATTAAATCTAAAAGATATTCGCCACTTTCTCCTCCAAAAATCCCATACTCATGTTGTATTACTAAAAGGTCAATATCAGAGTCATTAAGATATTGAGCAAGTTCAAAATAATCTGCTTTATTGAATTGATTTATTTCTTTAATAACCTTAGTATCATAAGTATACTTATCGTCACTTACAGCAATCACCGAGGTGTCTACATAGGGATTATATAAGGGGGCTATTTTATCAATCTCCTTTATAAGATCCTCTGTAAAAGTTGCAAGTCCACATGCTCGAGGAGGATAAGTGCTAAGAAATGCCACATTAATCTTGTCCAAATAATTCCTAATCATAAGTGTCACCTCCTTTATTGGTTTAAAAGGGAGTTTAAAGTTACTACGTCGATAAGATCTTACTGGATTATGATTTATTAATAGATATGATTAGTTTATCTATATTAATTATAGATATATTTAGGGGATTTGTCAACTATAAAAGAAGATTTGTCCTAAAAATCTTAGATGAGTAAAAAAGACAGTCTTTAGTAGTACTAAAAACTTACCACAAAATAAATCTAGTAGTTAATTTATCTATTAACCCGCTTCTACTTAATTAAAAAAGATGTCAAGCTTATTAGCAGAAAAAGCTTTCGTAATAGTAATATATTGATAACCTTCCTCTTCTTTCAGAGTAACTCCATAGGGAAGATCTTTTATAACAAAATCCTTAGGAAGGGCAAGAGTTATACCTTCTAAAACTTCTTTGTTTACTATAGTTATTCTCTTGTTAGAAAAGTTAATACTATATTTAGTATTCAGAAATCTAAGAAGCAAAGTAGCAAAGTATGACATGGGTTTTACTTGAATAATACCTTTATTTTTCAAAGTGTTTACATAATCCCAAAATTCTCTAAGAGCATTAGGATATAAAGGAATATCATACGGATGTGAATATATAAGTCTCAAAGTGCGATTTTTAACCACATAATATACAATTGAAAAGAGCCATCTCTTAACCTCATCCTCGGTTTTCCCACCTTTTTTCATTTTCAAAAAAGAAGCATACTTACCAAATGAAGATATTGGAAAAGCTATAACTTTATGAGACACCATTTTACCATTTATAAAAGTTCTATTAGGAGAGGATCCATTATCTCCTGTATAATAATAGCAAAGCATGCCTAATTTTTCTAAAACTTTTGTGGTTATAGGCTGAGGATGTACACCGTTAGGAGCAGAATATTCTAAAATCTTATAGTTTGTTATATTTTCCAAACACTCATTGTTCCTCAAAATATACTCGTAAATTTCCTTTTCTCCAAAAATTCCTTTCAGGATATTATCTGAAAAGAAGTTATGTGCCCCCCCACCATGGGAACCTATAACTCCAAAATTAAGAATCATTTTTACATATTTTTTACCTTCTCCACAAGCATCAAACCCCAACTTATCTCCTTGTTTATCTCTAAAATCTCCCGCAGTTATATGAATAGAATATTCAATTCCTTTTCTTAGATAATTATTCTGTAGCATATAAGGAATACTTTTCCAATCAATACTTGAATCCACATGCCAGTTTATCACAATCCCACCTATTCCATATGGAGTATTTAAAAGATGAGGAATTTTCAAAATCTTAAAGAGAAAAACTCTTAAAAAGGTTCTAATAGGAAAATCATCAGCATAAGCCTTCAGGTGTCCCAAGGGAAGATTTACATACATCACTTTCCCACGGCTATAATTTCTTATTATAATTCCAGGATATTTTTTCCATCTTGAGAAATTGTCAGCGCATAAATTTCATTCTCTTTAATATCTTTTTCTTCCTCTACTCTAACTATAGGATATTCAAGATTTCCATAAGCATAACCCCCTAAAAGATTTTCTTTTTCTAACTTACCATATGGTATCTCTAAAAATTCTTTCCGAGTTTTATCTATATATAAGTATCCTAAGGTGAAACAGGAAACCTTATATTTTTTATATGTGATATAATTTGCTCCCACAAATTCAGAAAACAAAGCCTTTTCAAGATATTCATTTTTGAAATCTTTTATCCCTGCATCATAACTCACAAAAATATTTCCTCCATAAGAAAGATAGTTCCTTACCCATGGCCCTGCTTCTTTCGGCAAATACTGATTTAAACCATTAGGAAATATAATTATTTTCTTAAAGTCTGCAACTATTTTAGGATCAAAAGTGATTAAATTAAAAATACTCACTTCTTTATAAATAACACCTTCTTCCTCCAAAACACTTCTATAAGCATTCATTATATAAGAATGTTCTTTAAGAAAGTTGGGATTATAAACAATCAATACTGCAAAATCTTTTCCCCATAGAGAATATATTTCCAAAAGATTTTTAAAGGAAAATAAAAATATAACTACAAGAATTAAAAACAAAAAGACCAAAAACTTTTTCAATTTACTTTACCCTCTCCTTCTGTCATCATATAACCATATACCTTTACTTTTCCTTTAATATGTATCCCCTTTTTCCCTATAGCCGATTTTATTTTTCCTTTTTCTCCAATTTCAGAATTATTTTCCAAAACTACTTTACCTTGAGAGAAAACATTCCCTTTTATAGTCACATTTTCTCCTGTTTTTAAATCGCCCAACATATATATAATTTTATTTAGCTCCATTTCAGAAGGAATGCTATCTATATGGTAGATTTTAATATCTTCACCATGAAAATCCAAAATTCCTGTCCCGTCCAATGCTTTTAAGACATCCTCAATTTTTATTGTCTCATGCAATTTTCTCTTAAAAGACTCGGAAAAATACCTAGGATTTCTGGAATAATTAAAATCAATTGGCAAAGGCAAAATATCTCTAGGATTGAGATATTCTTTTATACTTGGCAGGAAAGGAAATAGGAGAAATAAAAGAAAAATAAGGGTTATGAGCAGCAATTTACATCTCCCCCATTTCTAAATCTTTCAGTTTTATGCCAAACAGGATCTCTTCTAGTAATTAAATCTAATACTGAATCAAAAAAACCTAAAGAGGAATACCACATATTGAAGAAAAAATTGAAAAGTAGTAGGGGCAAAAGAAATATCCTATAAGTTGCTCCATCGAGGAGAGCTCCTAAGCCAATTTTATAAAAAGGAGCAAAATTTCCAAAGGTATTATATGCAGAAAGAAAAATAAAAAAACTACTACCTAAAATCTGCATTTCTCCTAAGAAGAAAAGAACAATAGAATCTACCAATCCAATAAGAAAAAGAGGGGAAATTAAGTATACACAAAGGAGAAATACACCGTCAACCTTTTCTCTTAAAGAAAGATAAGGAGATTTGATAAGTGGTAATAAATATCTGAACATAACTTGATTATGGCCGCGAGACCACCTTCTTATCTGCTTTGCTCTCACTTCCCATGTTTCTGGTGCTTCTTCATAACATTCTGCTCTATTCGTATAACAAACTTTTACCCCATTAATATATGCCTTAATTGTTAATTCAGTATCTTCTGCAAGAATTTTGGGATTAAAACCACCCAATTTTAAGATTAGCTCTTTTCTAAATCCTCCTACTGTACCTCCAAATTGAGGAATAAGCTTTAAATTATATCTTGCCTGTTGATCTACCTGATATCCTCCAATTCTTTCAAGATCAAAGAGTCTTGTAAGAAGATTCTTAGATATATTTAAAGGTACTACTCCTACTTCGGGATCTAAGAAAGAAACAGCAAGATCTCTAATAATCCCTTTGGGAGGAATATAATCCGCATCAAAAACAATAATAATTTCCCCTTCTGCTACTTTTAAAGCATCATTAAGGGCCGACGGTTTTCCTCTTGGAAGATAAGATCCTCTATATAAAGGCTTAATAAGATGAGGATACTTACTGCTATAATCTTCTAATATTTCTCTTGTTCTATCAGTAGAATTATCATCTATAGGAATAATTTCTATTCTATCCTTAGGATAATCTGTATTAAGCAAGGCGTTTAAAACATTCTCTGCTACCTTTTCTTCATTATGCATTGGAATGAGTACACTTACATAAGGTAAATCTGAATCTATAATATCCTGATATCCAAGTCTCTGTTCTCCAAAAGCTCTATTAAGTGTAAACAAAAAGTGCCTGAGAGCATATAGAGAAATATTAATATATCCATTTCCATACCTCTTCAGTTTTCTGCAATTTTTTAGCTATAATACCCACATAAAAAGAGTACGTGCCAACAACATAGCTAAAATCTATAAAGGGGCCAAAAATAAAATAAAGAGGAGCAGAGAAAATATAGGAAAAATTTAAAAGAGTATGCATGAAAAAAGCATATCTAATGGATCCAAAAATAATAGAATAAGATAGAGTGAGAAAAACAATTAGAAACTTTGTTAAAAAACTAGATGGAATTGGAATTAAAGCTATACCCATAATTATCGGAATAAAAATCCGAACTCCAATTTGAGTATTCATATAAAGTTCTGAAAAGATTTTTATATTATATGGAAATTTTGATGGAAAAAGAAGAAAGAAAATAGATAAGGATACTTTCCAGGAAAATCTAAGATGTATATATCTTTTAAAATACCATCAATCTTTACTATTTTTACATCCTGGAGAGAATAAGGAAAAGAATTATTTCAAAGGGTAACACTAATAGAAGAAGATAAAATATAAAGTTCCTACCTATGGAGGGAAACTTCCTATAAGCTCTATGGTAAGGAATAAATCTTTCTTTTTTGTCCATATTTATTTATTAAAATACAAAAAAATAGCTTCTAAGGCTAATAAATAACTATTAACTCCAAAGCCTGATATCTGCCCTAAAGCAACAGGAGCTATAACGGAATGATGACGGAATTCTTCCCTTTTATAAATATTACTTATATGGACTTCTATTACAGGTTTTCCAAAGGCCAATAAAGCATCTCTTAAGGAATAACTATAATGGGTTAAGGCTCCTGGATTTATAATTATGGCATCTGCCCAATCTCTATACTCTTGAATCCAATCTATAAGTTGTCCTTCAAAATTGGACTGTTTTATTTCTACCTCTATTTCTCTTTCTTTTGCCTTTTGTAATATTAAATTATTAAGAGTTTGAAAATCTACTCTCCCATAAATATTTGGCTCTCTTACCCCCAAAAGATTTAAATTAGGACCATGTAAAACTAATACTTTAATCATCTCTTAACCTCTCAATAATCTCAAAAGTTATTTCATCTATATCTTTATTATCTACTTCAACAATAATATCTGCGCAGGATTCATATAAAGGTAGTCTCTTTTTCCACAAATTGTATAATTCTTCTCTTCCTTTCTTTAAAAGAGGTCTCTTCTCATGTTCTTCTTTGTTTTCTAAATGTTTCATCAAATTTTCAAATTCTCCTTTTAGATATATAACTTTACTTTTTTCTCTTAAAATCCTTCTATTTTCCTCTCTAAGAACAACTCCTCCTCCTGTGGAAAGAACTATCTTAGGATAAAGAGAAAAAGCTTCTCTTAAAGACTCTGTTTCGATATTTCTGAAATACTCTTCTCCTTTTTCTATAAATATATCAGAGATGGATTTTTTTAATTTTTTTTCTATATACTCGTCTAAATCCAAAAAAGGAATATTAAAAAAAAGGGAAATCCTCTTCCCTATGCTAGTTTTCCCACTTCCCATAAAGCCAACAAAAGAAAGGGAAGATCTCATTATCTACCAATAAAATACATACCCCAGATTATAAAGATACTTAAAAGGAAAAACACAGCTACAACAGCAGCAACTATTCTAATAGCTCTTTCCCTCTTCTCTTTCTTAGATCTTGGTTTTGCCATATCTTACCCCTCCGAATTATAGCCTTCTTTAACATCATAACATTCATTGTAGTGAGGACATTTAAAGCAACATCCTACCTTATGATTTAGACACTCTTTATAATATGGACAATCCTCACAACAAAACATAAAAACCTCCTTTTTAATCCTCTACTGCATATAGAGGAGCGTTATCATAAGCTACTCTCTCCTCTCTTTCTATTAGTTCTCTAAGGTGTTTTGGAAGAGAAAACATCATTTTGTGGGTTTCTCCATCATAAAACTTTAAATTTGCTAAATTCTTGGATTTTAACAAGCTATTTATCTCTTCCTCACTAAAATCTTTTGGATCTATTTTATCACTTGCCCAGATAAAACTCCAAATAAAGTCATATGCTGGTACATAGGCTTGATAAGATCTTACTATCTTAAACACCCTACGTAAAGTAGAATTCATGGCAGAATGAAAAGCTATTTTGAGATGATGAGTTGTACCAGCTTGCATTACAAATATGCCATCTTCCTTCAAATGATCCTTTATAATGTGGTAAAATTCAAAGGTAAAAAGTTTTACTGCAGGGCTACCCTCCATAGGCTCTGAAAGATCACTTACTATTACATCATACTTTTCCTTGGACTTTTCTACAAATTCTCTTGCATCAGTTATATACAATCTTGTCCTTGGATCATCAAAGGCTCCTTGGTGCCATTCAGGTAAATATTTTTTTGACACCTCTACTACTTCCCCATCTATGTCAACCATAATAGCTTCTGTTACATCTTTATGCCGCAAAACTTCCCTCAGGGTAGCCCCCTCTCCTCCACCCATTATCAACACTTTCTTATTAGCAGCTCTATTCAATAGCAAGGCAGGATGCACTAATGCCTCATGATAGATAAACTCATCTTTCTCACTGGATTGAATCCTTCCATCTAATACAAGACATTTTCCATAGAAAGTGCTTTCAATAATCTCTATCTTTTGAAAGGGAGATACCCCTGTATAGTAAAACCTACTTACTCCATGCCAATGTATCTCACTGGGATGATTTTTCTCAATAATCCAATAAGCATCCATTTTTATATTTCACCTTCTTCATTCAAAAATATTATACCAGTCAACCTACAGTTTCTTTTTCCTCCTCTTTTACACTTTCTGGTTTATAAGTGAAATTACCAGCCTCTATAGGCAAAATACCTCTTTTTGCCTCAAAAGTAATGAACTGTTCAGCCTGCAAATAATTATTCAAATACTCGAAAGCTTTCCAAGGATTTACATGATCTCCACAGGTGAAAAGATCAGCTGCTGCAAATCCGTACTCAGGCCAAGTATGAATTGCAAGATGGGACTCAGATATTACTACAACTCCACTTACACCATAGGGACTAAATTTATGAAATACAACTTCCACTACTTCTGCTCCTGCCTCTATTGCGGCTCTAACCATAATTTCTTTAATCTTCTCCACATCGTTTAAAATCTCTCTGTTGCAATTATACATTTCAGCCAAAATATGTCTTCCAAGAGATTTCCCTGTTATTTTCACCTTGGGTCCCGCCTCCTTTCGTTGAAATTTTTTACGAAACAAATTTTATCACTAATATAACCTTTTGACAACAATTTTTCCAGAGAAAATGAACAGAGTTTGAAATTTTTAGCAAATATTCTCAATATTTCTCTGTGTTTTGCAGTATTTAGAGAATTTTTGCAAAATTTCGTTATTTTTTACCAAAACTAACCTTGTAAATAGGAGTATATATGGGGCCCTGAGAGGTTAATCTGCTTTCAAAGAGAGTGATACTATTAACAAAGACTACTTGTTTAGAAAAAGAACTCTCTTTCAAAATTTTAATGTCTTTATCCTTAACTCTACCTAAGGTTAAATGGGGCGAAAATGGTTTATCTTCTTTTTTTAGTCCTTTTTTAACTAATCTCTTCTCAATAAAATCAAAAATCTTTTCTAACTCTTCTAATCCCTCTTCTATTCCAATCCACAAAACCCTTGGACTTTTCAAAGAAGGAAAAGCACCAAACCCCTCAAGAGAAATATAAAAGGGATCAACATAATTAGAAACTTCTTCCAAAATACTCTTGACATCCTCAATCAAAGATTCAGGGGTTTCTCCAAGAAATCTAATGGTTAAATGGAAATTTTCCTTCTCAACCCACTTTATATCCCCTATTATAGAAGCCTTTAATTCTTTTTGAAATTTATAAATGTGTTCTTTAACGCTATCCTCAAATTCTATAGCTATGAATAGTCTTTTATAGTTTGTATTTTTATCAGAAGATCTTTTTGCCATATTTGTAAAAATAATAAAAACCAGAATATAAGGTAAGAATTAAGGATATAATTAATAGTAAATATTTAAAGGGTAAATTCCATAAGTAGAATAAGATACTTATATCCTGAAAAAGGGTCTTTAATTTTCCTGACTTTAAAGCTGGAAGAATGATGCCTCTTTGAACAAGAGAAAGTCTCAAGCCTGTAATCATAAACTCTCTAAAAAGAATAAGAATAACAATCCAAGGTGAAAAATATCTTAACCAAACAAAGTAAGTTAGAATCCCTAATACAAGGATTTTATCGGCAAGAGGATCAAGAAATTTACCTAAATCCGAAACCTTATTGTATTTTCTTGCTATTTCTCCATCCAAATAATCGGTAAATATAGCAAGAATAAATAATAAACCAGAAGCTAAAGGGTTCACATCCATGAGTAAAACTATAGGAAAGACCATAAATATTCTTATAATTGTTAAAATATTAGGTAAATTCATACCAACTCCCCAAGAAGATCATAGGATCTGTACTTCTTTATTTTTACCCTCACCTTACTTCCAATCTTAAGAGTTTTTTCTTTTTCTTTGGGTATCATTATTAATCCATCTACCTCGGGAGCTTCTCTCCAACTTCTACCCACAAAATATTTTCCTTTTTCATCCTCAATTATTACATCAAATTCCTTCCCTAAAAGTTTAGCATTTAGTTTTTTAGATATCTTTTTCTGAGTTTCCATTAAAATTTCATATCTTCTCAATTTTTCATCCTCATCTACTTGGTTTTCAAAACCCTTAGAAATTGTTCCATTCTCATTGTAGTAAATAAAAGCACCTAATCTATCAAAAGGATATTTTTTTATAAAGTCAATAAGCTCCTCAAAATTTTCCTCTGTTTCTCCAGGAAAACCAACCATTACTGTAGTTCTTATAACAGCATTTTCAAAGTTTTCCTTTATTCTATGCCATAATTTTATGATATCATCTTTTTTATAACTCCTATTCATCCTCTTCAATATCACATCACTTACATGCTGAATAGGAATATCAAAATATGGAACAACTTTTTCAGAATTTTTTATAGCTTCAATAAGTTTCTCACTTATTCGAGAAGGGTAAGAATATAAAATTCTCACATAGAAATCACCTCTTATTTTTTCAATATTTCTCAATAAATCAACTAAGGATGGTCTTCCATATAAATCTTCTCCATATCTCGTGGTATCTTGAGCAATAAGATTTACCTCTTTTACCCCTTTTCCTATCCAGATTTCTATCTCTTTAACAATATCTTCTATGCTTCTACTTCTAAGTCTTCCACGAATAAAAGGTATAGTACAGTAACTACAAAAGTTATTACAGCCCTCAGCAATTTTTACATATACCCAGAAATTAGGAGAAATTAAAATTCTCGGCATTTTGTGGTTATAGATAAAAGAAGAAGCAGGAGAAGAATAAATTCCTCTTTTTCCATTAGAGGTTATTAGGGAAACAAATTTTTCATATTCTCCAGGACCTATGAAAAGATCTACAAAAGGGTATTTATTTTCTAACTCTTCTTTAAATCTTTCCACATAACAACCCACAACTACAATCTTTAAATTCTCATTAATTTTTTTATATTTCTCTAATAGGCTAATATTTTCCTCTGCTTCTTGCCACGCTGGCTTTATAAAAGCACAAGTATTTACAAGAATAAGATCTGCCTCTTCAGAATGAGGAGTAAAAGTATATCCAAGGTTTTTCAAAAAACCCATAAGTACCTCGGTATCTACTTGATTCTTAGAACAACCCAAATGTATAACCCCAGCCTTTTTCATGGCACCTTAATCTTTATAACCTCTCCTTTCTTTCCCAAAACTCCAAGGCTATTATCGTTATAATATATTTCAAGTCCTCCTGCATTACCTATATGAAAATAAAGAGGGGTATAAGTCCAAGTTAAAGTATCACCTTCTTTTAAGGTTCCTTCATAAATAGTATTGTTGTTATAACTAACTCTAAGCCAAACTCTATCCACAGCTACAACCTTTATAGTATCAGTAAAAGTATGCGTAAAATTAACCTCACTATTACTCTCCGTATAAGTCTCTGTCATAGTTAACTCATAATTTCTTATATCAGTTCTAACATTCTTGGGAGTTTCGCGTTGATTAAACTTTGCCGTCAAAAATAAGGTCAAAAATATTATAAATATAACAATCAAATAAACCCCATATTTCCAAGAGCATCTTTCTGACTTAGCAAGCTTAGGCAGACTTTCTTCTATCTTTGTCTTATACTGAGCAGTATAAATCTTAAATATTTCGTCTTCAAAAAGCCCAAGAAATTTAACATATTTCTTCAAAATACCCTTCTTATAAATCTCAGCAAGATTCACCTTATCATATTCATCATCTTCTAGGGCCTTAAGATATCTATAGCTTATTTTAAGAGAGTCAGATACTTCCCTTAAAGAGAGCCCTCTCTTTTCTCTCTCTTCTCTTAGAATTTCTCCTAAGGTCTTAGACTCTTCAACCATTTTATTTCCTCATCATTCAAAAATCTAAATTCTCCTGGTTTTAAATTACCAAGCCTTATCTCTCCTATCTGTATTCTCTTAAGTTTTAAAACCTCATATCCAAATAGCGCCAACATCCTCCTTATCTGTCTCTTCCAACCTTGATACAAAACCACCTTCAATAGAGATCTTTTTGTTTTACTATTCTTCCAAACAACCTCAAATTCTGCAGGAAGAGTTTTCCCTTCCTCTAAAATAACACCTTCCCTAAATTTTTTCAACTCCTCTTCTTTTGGTATTCCATTGACTAAGACCTCATAAATCTTTGGAATTTTATATCGGGGATGAATAACAAAATTAGCTATCTCTCCATCATTAGTGCATAACAAAAGCCCTTCGCTATCAAAATCTAACCTACCTACAGGATAAACCCTTGAAGAAAGTTTATCTTTTAAAAGATCCTTTATGGTTCTTCTACCAAAGGGGTCATATAGCGAGGATAAATATCCCACGGGCTTATATAAAGCAATGTAAAGTTTTTTTTCGGGTTTTATAATTTTGTTATCTACCTCTACCACATCTTTTTCTGGATCAATCTTAACCCCAAGGGTTCTAATTACCTTCCCATTTACCTTTACCCTACCCTCTAAAATTAACTCTTCGGCTTTTCTTCTTGATGTAACTCCAGATCTTGATATAAACTTTTGAAGTCTTTCCATCATCTCCTTAACTCTTCATCATCCTCAATAAAAAAATACCTATAAAACTCATCCCCTATGCCATACAAAAAGGGCCTTCCTATGGTTTCTTTCCTACCCACTATTTTTACCAACCTTTTCTCTAAGAGCATCCCCAAAACACTATCTACTTTTGCCCCTCTTATGGTCTCTATCTCAGCTTTAGTTATAGGCTGATGGTAATAAATTATAGCAAGAGCCTCAAGAGCAGCTTTAGACAATCTTTCCCTCTTCCTTGACACATATCTCCATAAAGCAGAAGCTGTATCGGGCGAGGTGGCAAATTCATAAGCTCCATTTATCTTATAAAGGTTAATTCCTCTTTCTTCATATTCCTTTTTAAGCTCCTGCAAAATATACTCCACTTCTTCCACAGTTATTTCCAAGATCTTTGCAATCTCTTGAGGATAAAGAGGCTTATCAGCTACAAATATTAGTGCCTCTATTTGCTTTTTAATTATTGGCTTTATTTCCTTCATAGATTTTCACCTTAAAATATATCTCTCCCAAGAATTCTTCTTGTTTTAAAATCACTTCATTCTTATTGCTCATATCGCACAAAACAAGAAAATAACCTATAGCATCCAATAGGGGCTTTTTTCTAATAAGCTCCGAAAATCTTCCTTCCTTTTTACTCAAAATTTCCTTATATTTTTCCTCAAAGTCTAAATCATAATCTTCGTCAAGATAAGAAAGATTTAAGATAAGACTATTTTTCTTTTCCAAAAACAAAAAGTAAATCTCAGCTATATTTACCTTTTTTTCTGGCGTAAGCTCGATTTCTTCTTTTTTCTCTCTTCTAAATATCAGTAAACTTCTTTCTTCCTTCTCTCTTAAATACTCCACCAAATCTCTCCAAGAATCATCGTAAAAGTATGATACTTCTTCTTCCTCTTCTATTTTTAAATCTGCCTTTTTGTTAAAAAGTTTTCTAATTTTTCCTTCAAGAAGCTCTAAAGTTACATCCAGAAAAGAAGTAGTAAGCTCAAGATCTTTCCACTTTTCCTCCCCAAGAGAAGAATACTGATCTACTAGATTTTTTAAAGGGAAGAGAGATATATCAACCTCTCTCTGCAACATTTCTTTTATAGTAATGAAAGGATTTATTATCATGTTATTTTAATTCTCATAGCCTCCCTTACAAGCTCCATAGTTTTCTGAGCCTCTTCCCTTGCTTTTTTATTTCCCTCGAGAAGAATACTCCAAGTAAGATCTCTATCCTTTGAATAAATTTTTCTTTTCTCCCTTATAGGAGCTAAAAATTGATTTAACTTTTCTGCAAGCTTCATTTTACATTCTACACATCCTATCTGAGCATTCCTACATGCATAATCAATTTCTTCTATTTCTTCTTTGTTAAAGATTTTGTGATAAGCAAACACAGTACATACCTCGGGATGTCCTGGGTCATTTTTTCTTATTCTTGCAGGATCAGTAATCATACTTCTTACTAATTTCTTAAGCTCCTCTTCTTCTGTGTCTAAGGGAATAGTATTTCCATAACTTTTGGACATCTTTCTACCATCAATACCTACAAGCTCAGGAACTTCTGAAAGCTTTGCTTGTGGTTCAGGAAATATAGGGGAATAAAAATAATTAAATCTTCTTGCTATCTCCCTTGTAAGCTCCAAATGAGGAAGTTGATCTTCTCCTACAGGCACTGTGTCTGCTCTATAGATTAATATATCAGCTGCTTGAAGCACAGGATATCCCAAAAAACCGTAGGTCATAAGATCTCTTCCTTCCATCTCACGAAGTTGCTCTTTATAAGTAGGGTTCCTTTCAAGCCAAGGAAGAGGCACTATCATGGAAAATAATAAAAAAAGTTCTGCATGTTCTATTATGTCAGACTGCCTAAATATAACAGATTTTTTAGGATCTATACCAACAGCAAGCCAATCGCAAATCATATTTAACACATTTTCCACAACCTCTTCGGTCTCTCGGTAATGAGTAGTTAAGGCATGCCAATCTGCAATCTCAAAGAAACACTCATAACTATCTTGGAGCTCAACCCAATTTTTTAAAACCCCTAAAAGGTGCCCTAAGTGAAGTTTACCAGTAGGTCTCATTCCACTAAGTATTCTTCCGATCTTCATCCATCAAAAACCTCCCTTTAAAATCGTAATCCCAAAAGATATAGAAATAGATTTAACAAAGGACTAATTATTATATACAATCCATTGGTCAATATCAAAATCATCAATATGAGTACACCATAAATACCTATAGACTGATAATATCTTTTGTACTTGTAAGGTAAAAGAGCCTCCAATATATGAGAACCATCAAGAGGGGGTATAGGAATCAGATTAAATATCCCTAAGAATACATTGAGAATAGCAAGCTCTATACAAAAGCTCACAAAACCTATAGGAACAGGTAAATCAAACCTCCAGAAAATACTTACTAAAAAAGCAAGAGAGAAATTAGCAAGTGGACCCGCCAGAGAAACAAGTATGACACTTTTGTCTCCTCTTCTCAGGTTATCAAAATTTACGGGCACGGGCTTTGCCCATCCAAATCTAAAAAGAAGAAGCATCAAAAAACCTATAGGATCTATATGAGCTAAAGGATTTAAAGTCAATCTTCCTGAGAGTCTTGGAGTAATATCTCCTTCTATTTCTGCCATTTTACCATGAGCAAATTCATGAACTGTTATAGCAATTAATATAGCAATTATTCTCCATAAGTAAGTGACTAAATTACTAAATTCCATTCTTTTTTCCTCCTAATTTTACGAAATAACATCCAAAACTATGGGAAGCGGATCTTTTTTCTTATTTCCTATTTTAATTGCTTCTCTAAAAATTTCCTGAGCCCTCTTCAATTTTTCAACATCATTAGCATAAAAAGTCACGATAGGCTCATTCTTCTCTATCTTATCTCCAATCTTCTTGTAAAGTCTTATCCCTACAGAAAGATCAATTTTATCTTCCTTTTTCTCTCTCCCTGCACCAAGAGCCATCACACTTAAAGCTACCTTATAAGCATCTATATCCTCCACGTATCCCCCTTCAAGAGAATAAATCTCCTTTTGAATCTTAGCACTCAACAGAGGACTATAATCATCTACTATTTTTACATCTCCACCTTGAGTCTTAATCATCTCTTTAAACTTTGCCAAAGCCTTTCCATTGCTCAATTGTTCCATCACCTTAGCCCTGATATCCTCATTTTTATAATTAATATTTATTAATCTCAACGTCTCTGTAGCAAGAGTAACTATAAGTTCATTCAAATCCTTAGGTCCTCTGCCCTTAAGAGTTTCTATTGCTTCCATAACTTCAAGGGAGTTTCCAATAGCAAAACCTAAAGGTTGATCCATTTGAGAAAGTACTGCAACAATTTTTCTGCCAAATCCCTTACCAATACCCACCATAATCCTGGCAAGTTCTTTCGCAGAATTTATATCCTTTATAAAAGCACCTCTCCCCACTTTAACATCTAGAATTATTACATCAGAACCGCTCGCAATTTTCTTACTCATAACACTACTTGCTATTAGTGGTATGGAGTCAACAGTCCCTGTTACATCTCTTAAAGCATATATTTTTTTATCCGCAGGAACCAAATCTTCTGTCTGACCTACTATGGCAATACCTATCTCTTTAACTTGTTTTATGAATTCTTCATCCTTCATACTTGTTTTAAAACCTGGAATAGATTCCAACTTATCTATAGTCCCTCCTGTATGTCCCAAACTTCTGCCAGACATCTTTGCTACAGGATATCCCATAGAAGCAATTAGGGGTGCAAAGATTAATGTAGTTTTATCTCCTACCCCACCAGTACTATGCTTATCTACTTTTATCCCTGGTATAGAGGACAAATCCAAAACCTTTCCAGAGTAAGCCATCTTTTTCGTTAAAGTAATGGTTTCTTCTATATTCATACCCCTAAAATAAATAGCCATTAATAGGGCAGACATCTGGTAATCTGGAATATCTCCTTTTACATATCCGTCCACTACAAAACTTATCTCTTCTTCACTTAAAGCCTCTCCATTTCTCTTTTTAATGATAATATCAATCATTCTCATGATCCTTTCCACCCCTTCTCTATTTCATTCAAAAAACTTTCCCCACAAAGATCATTCTCCACCTCAAAAAACTCTGCAAGGGTCTTACCAAGATCCGAGAAAGTTTTCCTAATTCCTAAGGAAAAAGTACGTTTAAAATTAGGAGAATAAACAAGAAGAGGCACATATTCTCTTGAATGGTCCGTGCTTGGAGTCGTTGGATCATTTCCATGATCAGCAGTAATTATTAATAAGTCAAAATCAGAGAGGAGACCCATTACATCAGGCAAGGCATCATCAAATTCCTTTAGAGCTCTCGTCATTCCCTGAGGATCATTTCTATGTCCGTACAACATATCAAAATCTACAAGATTCACAAATATTAGTCCTTCCCTTAATTTTTCCCAGGCTTTAAAGATATTATTTATACCCTCAGTATTATTTTCTTGATGAAAAGATGAAGTTAACCCTTTTCCCGCAAAAAGATCTTCAATCTTTCCCACTCCTATAACATCGTAATCATTTTGTTTAAGATAATCTAATAGTGTAGGTTTGAAAGGAGGCAAAGAAAAATCCCTTCTTCTTGGTGTTCTGTAAAAATTTCCAGGAGAACCCGCAAAAGGTCTTGCAATAACTCTTGCCACTGCATGATCACCTTGTAGCATAGCTCTTGCAATTTCACACATTCTATAAAGTTCTTCTACTGGAATTACATCTTCATGAGCAGCTATTTGGAAAACACTATCTGCTGAGGTATAAACAATAGGATATCCTGTCTTCATGTGATATTCACCCAATTCTTTTATAATTTCTGTTCCTGATGCTGGCTTATTTCCAATCACCTTTCTCCCTATAGCTTTTTCAAAAGCTTCTATTATTTCCTTAGGAAACCCATTGGGATATACGGGAAAGGGTTTCTCAAGAATCAAGCCTGCAATTTCCCAATGTCCTGTTGTGGAATCCTTTCCTGGCGAAGCTTCTGCCATCTTACCATAGAGGGCTATAGGGTCTTCTTCTTTGGGAATTCCTGGAATTTCTTCTATATTAGAAAGTCCCATCTTTCCCATATTAGGGAGATTAAGACCCCCCACAACTTTGGCAGTATTTACTAAAGTATTACTTCCCTCATCGTTATATTTAAAAGCATCAGGAAGCTCACCTATTCCCACACCGTCCAAAACTATTAATATAGCTCTTTTCATTTATCATTCCTCCTTGTTAAAGGGTGAGCCTTTTGATAAACCTCATGAAGCTTGCTAGAAACAATATGAGTATAAATTTGGGTAGTGGCAACATCAGAATGGCCAAGAAGTTCTTGTACAATACGTATATCAGCCCCATTAGATAGGAGATGAGTAGCAAAAGAATGTCTAAAAGTATGAGGACTAACCTTCTTAGGAAGTCCTAAGATTTTAGAATAGGTCTTTATGATAAACCATACACCTTGTCTCGTTATTCTCTCACCTTTTTTATTTAAAAACAACGCCTTTTCATCTTTTGGATTAAAAGAATCTCTCACTAAAAGATATTTTTTAAGACTTTCTACAGCATAATCCCCCAAGGGAATAATCCTTTCTTTATCTCCTTTCCCAAAACATCTAACATATTTTTCTTCTAAGTTTATACTTTGAACATCCAAATTAACAAGTTCTGAAACTCTCATGCCCGTAGCATAAAAGGTTTCAAGAATTGCTATATTTCTAATACCAAGGGGAGATAAGGGATCAGGAATTTTCAAAAAATTCTCTATCTCTTTGTTATCAAGAATCTCTGGAAGATACATAGGAATCTTTGGAATTATCATAAAACTACTGTAATTCCTATTAATATAGCCTTCCCTTAGAAGGAATTTTAAGAAGCTTCTTATAGAAGATATCTTTCTTGCAATAGATTTTATCTTGTATCTGTTATATAAAGATACTAAATACCTTTGCCACTCTTCTCTTTTTAAGTTTTTAATATTTACCTTTTCTTTTTGAAGAAAAATAATAAAATCTTCTAAATCTCTCCTATAGCTATCAATAGTATTAGGAGACATGTTTTTTTCAAATTTCAGATAAAATAAAAAATCCTCTAATTTATCTTTCATAGACTTTCTCTTATCTTATATAGAATAATCCCTACCGCTACCGAGACATTTAAAGATTCCACTTTACCATATGATGGTATTTTTACAAGCAAATCACAAGACTCTCTAACAATCCTATGTAAACCTTCTCCTTCGCTTCCTACTACAAGAGCAAGAGGAAAGTTATACTCTACTTTATTATATAAATTTTCAGTATTAAGGTCTGCCCCTACTATAAACCATCCTTTCCCTTTTAACTCTCTTAAAAAATTTGCTATATTAGAAACCCTTATTACAGGTATGTAAGACAGAGCTCCAGCCGAAGTTTTAAAAGAAACAGAAGTTATTCCCGCACTTCTTGCTTTAGGTATCACTATCGCTGAAACACCCGCAAATTCAGAAGTCCTTGCAATAGCTCCCAAGTTATAAGGGTCCTGAATATGATCCAGCACCACAATTATACTTTTATTATCCAAAGATTTTTCCAATTCTTTCCAATCTTTATATGGAACTGAGGAAAGAATAGCAAGAACTCCCTGAGAATTTCCATCCACCATTTTTTCTATAAAGCTTCTCTCCACATACTTAATGGGAATACTTTTCTCTTTAGCCAACTTTAATATCTCGTTAAATTTATTATCAAAATGAATACCTCTCGCGATATATATCTTGTTTAAAGGAATCTCACTTTTAAGAGCCTCAAGTACTGAATTCTTTCCATAAATTATATCTTCCATCTTATGCTCCTTTCTTTATTAATAACTTACAAGAGCTACAGCAAAAACTGCTATTCCTTCTTTTTTTCCAATGAAGCCTAATTTTTCATTAGTAGTAGCCTTTACACTCAAGCAATCCTCAGGAATCCTCAATATTGAGGACAAATTCTTAATAATTTTATCTCTAAAAGGCATAATTTTGGGTTCTTCAGCAATAATTGTACAATCGATATTAATTATATTCACTCCTTTTTCTTTTAACAAATCTCTTACCTTCTCAAGAATAATAGTGCTAGGAATACCCTCAATGCTTTTATCATCAACAGGAAAAAAATAACCTATATCAGGTAATGCAGATGCCCCTAAAAGGGCATCTGCTATAGCATGTATTAAAACATCCCCATCAGAATGGCCTTTTAAACCCTTATCAAAAGGTATCTTTATTCCTCCTAAAAAAAGCTCTCTTCCTTCCTCAAAAGGGTGCACATCATAACCTAAACCAACTCTAATTTTTGTATAATCCCTTCTATCCATAACAGATCATCCTTAGTGGTAATCTTTATATTTAAAGGATCTCCCTCTACTATATAAACAGGAATATTTAATCTTTCTACTAAAGAAGCATCATCGGTCCCTATAAAATTATCTTCTACCGCTTTTTCGTGAGCCTTTTTAATTATCTCAAAGGGAAACATCTGAGGAGTTTGAATAAGCCATAGTTTGCTTCTATCAAGAGTTTCTATAACTTTCTTGGAATTCTTATCTACCACCTTTATAGTGTCTCTTACAGGAATGCCAAGGATAGCCGAAACTTTTTTCTCTGTACAAAAATCTATAAGTTCTTTTATCTTTTTAGTTGATATAAGAGGTCTTGCTGCATCATGGATAAGTATATAATCGCAGGAAAAGTTAATAGATTTTAACGCATTATAGACAGAATTTTGTCTTTCCTCTCCTCCTGGAATTATCTTATAGATTTTTTCCAATCCCCAATTACTTATTTTCTTTTTATAATACTCTACCATCTCCTCCCTCACTACAAGAATTATTCTTTCTAAGTCTTCTATATCGTTTAATTTTCTTAATGAATAATACACTATAGGCATACCTTTTATATCAATTAGAAGCTTATCTTCTCCAAATCTTTTACTTTTACCTGCAGCCACAATAATTCCAGTTATTTTTTCCAATGCTCTTTCTCCTCTTTTACCCTACCAAAAATTAATCGCCCTGCAGCTGTTTGAAAAACACTGGTAACAGTAACCTTAACAGTTTGTCCAATATACTTCTTACCATTTTCCACTACCACCATAGTACCATCCTCAAGATATCCCACACCTTGTCCGGGTTCTTTTCCTTCCTTTATTATACTTATCAATATTTCTTCCCCAGGAAGATAAATAGGCTTCAATGCATTTGCAAGCTCGTTGATGTTTAAAACCGTTATTCCTTCAATTTTAGCAAGCTTATTTAGACCATAGTCATTGGTAATAATCTTACCGCCTAAAGTCTTAGCGAGTTTTACTAACTTACTATCCACACTTTGCACTTTTGGAAAATCCATATCTACAATGATTACCTGACTGCCAAGTTCTTTCCTTATCTGACTCAAATTATCAAGACCGAATCTACCCCTATTTTTCTTAAGTGATTCAGAAGAATCAGCAAGTTGTTGAAGTTCCTTAAGAACGAAACGAGGTATTATGATTTTTCCCTCTATGAAATTAGTCTTTAAAACATCTACAATTCTACCATCTATAATAACACTTGTATCTAAAATCTTTACATAAGGAAAATTTACAAGATCAAAAAATCTAATTTTTCTTGCAAAAATAATATAAATACTTAAAACCAAAAGAGAAAAAATGAAATTAAACATATTCCATAGATTTCTAAAGTTAGAGCATAAAAGATAAGATGACAGAACAAAGTCGCCCATAAAAGGAATAAAAGTCACTATTAATAATAATTTCCAATTTTTTCTCATGAATTTTCAGTCCCCCATAATAATGTGATTATAAATAAATCCCTTAAAATTAAAATATTAAAAAGTTAAAATTCTCTGCATTCTTGTTAATGCCTCTCTAATCTTTTTAGCCCTCACCTCCCCAACTCCTTCAATATTATCAAGATCCTCAAAACTACTCTCCAGGATTCTTGGCAGATCACCAAAATAATTAACAATTTTTTCAATCACACTTGAAGGTATGGATGCAATCCTATTTAAAATTCTATATCCTTTGGATACCACTATTATTCCTGTATCTATTTCTTCTTTTCTATAGCCTAAGATCTCTCCAGCTATATAAGAAAATTCTTGGAAATTCCCTCTAAAATTAGCAACTAATTCCCTCAAAATGTCCTCAGGATCTTTGTCTTTCTTAGCATAATCTTTTATCACCAAAACAGTCTCTTCTTTTACCCCAGTAAGTAGAACCTCTAGCTGTATCTCTATAAGTCTCCCTTCTACCCCAAGTTCAATTAAATAATTTTCTACTTCTTTCCCTATAGTAAATAACATGCAGGCTCTATGTAAAAAAGATAAAACCTCATATATATTAACTTGGTTCTCCAATTCAAGAGAATTAAGTCTGTTTAAAAGATCATCATAAATGTTTCTATATCTTTCCATGGTTTGAAGAGCTTGAGAGGCTTTAGTCAATATCTCTTCCACATCTCTTAAAACGTACTTCCAATCATTTTGAAACAAAGTTATAGTATCTTTTCTTTGAGAGACGCTAATAACAAGACACCCTGTCTGTTTAGCAACCCTCTCAGCAGTAGCATGTCTTGCCCCAGTTTCAGAAGAGGAAATAGTAGGATCAGGTAATAAAATAACATTAGCAAACAATATCTTCTTTCCGTCCTTAGAAAGTATAATAGCACCATCCATTTTTGACAACTCATATAACCTATTCGGAGTAAAATCTATATCTAAGGGAAAACCACCGTTCATAAGAGGTCTAACCTTTTCTATTTCTCCAACAACAATTAGGGCTCCTGTCTTAGCTTTTACTATTTGTTCCAAACTTTCTCTCAGTGGAGTTCCAGGAGCTACAAATCTTAAAGCCTGTAATGCAAACTTCTTTAACTCCGCCATTTTTCCCCCCAAACTAAATCTATTCCCTCACCAATATCTGTAATAGTCCGCACATTCATATTATATTCATACGACTTAACTTTGCTGTCCTTAGGAATTAATGCTTTATTAAAGCCAAATTTCTTTGCTTCTTTTAACCTTCTTTCTATGTGAGGAACAGTTCTAACCTCTCCCCCGAGTCCTATCTCCCCTATAGCTACCATATCAGATGGAAAAGGTTTATTTATCAACGCAGAAAGTAGAGCAAAGGCAAGTCCTAAATCTATTGCAGGTTCACTTATTTTTATTCCACCCACTACATTTACAAATACATCTTTATCAGAGAAACTAATATTTAGCTTTTTCTCAAGAATGGCCAATATAAGCACCAATTTATTAAGATCTATACCTGAAGTAATCCTCCTGGGATATGATGTATTTGTTCTACTTACAAGGGTCTGCAATTCTATCAATAATGGTTTTGTTCCTTCCATAATTGGTATAATAATAGATCCTGAAACATTAGTATTTCTATTTTCAATTACCTTTGCAGAGATATCCTCTACTTCAAAAAGTCCATTTTCTTTCATCTCATAGAGTATGAAATCATTAGTAGGACCAAATCTGTTTTTAATTACTCTTAATATCCTTAAATCATGATATCTTTCACCCTCAAGATATAAAACCGCATCAACTAAATGTTCCAATATTTTAGGTCCTGCAATATCTCCTTCCTTAGTAACATGCCCGACTAATATGACAGCTATATTATTCTTCTTCGCAAAATCTACTAATTTAGAAGTACATTCTCTCACCTGAACCACATTTCCCGGAGAAGTAGGAAACTCAGAGGAATAAATTGTTTGAATAGAGTCTACAATTATTAGTGAATAGTTAGAATTTTCAAGGTTTGGTAATATATTTTCAATATCTCTTTCAGACACAAAATCAATATTTAACTTATCACCTGAATTTAATCTCCTTAATCTTAGTCCCACCTGTGATAAAGATTCTTCGGCAGAGATGTATAAAACTCTTGTATCATTTTTATCAAGCGATATAGCAAGTTGCAAAAGTAACGTAGATTTGCCAATTCCAGGCTCTCCTGCCAAGAGAATTACTTCCCCCTCCACAATTCCCCCACCAATAACATAATCAAAACCTGTCAGGCCCGTTTTCAACCTGACAGGCTCATAATTCAAAATATCTTCTAATCTATATACCCCCAAATTTTCTTTACTTTCTCTATTATTAAAACCCTGCTTTTTTTCGGTAATCTCAATAAAGGAATTCCAACTTTGACAGTTAGGACATCTGCCAAACCATCTTACACTCTCATATCCACATACTTGACATACAAACTTGCTCTTTACTTTTGACATTTAAAAACTTACTATGAAGGCTCCTTCGCAAGAGTCATCTTTCTAAACACTATTTCTCCCTTTTTATCAAGTTCTGCTCTTATAATATCTCCCTCTTTAAAATCCCCTTGAAGTATAAATTCAGCTAATGGATCTTCAATATAGTATTGAATAGTTCTCTTTAAAGGTCTTGCTCCATACTGAGGATCATATCCTTTCTCAAGTAATAGTTCTTTTACCTCATCACTTATTTCTAATTCTAACTTCTTTTCTCTTATCCTCTCCTGGACTGGTTTGAGTAATAATTCTAAAATTTGCTTCAAATCTTCCTTGGTAAGTGGCTTGAAGAATACAATCTCATCAAGCCTATTCAAGAACTCTGGTCTAAAGTACTTCTTCATCTCACTCAAAATTAAATCTTTAATTTTATCAAAAGACTTTTCCCTATCCTCTTTAGAAGCAAACCCTATACTTGCCTCTTGCTTAAAATACTCTGCTCCAAAGTTTGAAGTCATTATCAAGATAGTATTCTTAAAACTTACTCTTCTACCATGACCATCGGTAAGTTGTCCTTCGTCCATTATTTGCAAAAGGATATTAAATACATCACTATGAGCCTTTTCTATCTCATCAAAGAGAATAACAGAATAAGGTCTCCTATGAACTTTTTCAGTAAGTTGTCCTCCTTCCTCGTATCCCACATATCCAGGAGGAGCACCAATTAACCTTGAAACAGTATGCTTCTCCATAAACTCTGACATATCAAACCTAATTAAAGCATTCTCATTTCCAAAGAGGTACTCTGCAAGTGCCCTTGCAAGCTCAGTCTTTCCAACCCCTGTTGGTCCTAAGAACATAAACACACCTATAGGTCTTCTTGGATCCTTCAAACCAGATCTTGATCTTCTTATAGCCCTTGAGACCACCCTTACAGCCTCATCCTGAGAAATTATTCTCTTATGAAGCTCTTCTTCCATTCTTAATAGCCTTTCTCTTTCTTCAATTAGAAGTTGAGCTACAGGTATTCCAGTCCAAGTAGCCACTACTTGAGCCACATCTTCAGGAGTTACAACTCCAAGATCAGAAGGAGAAGATGTATCTATGAAATTTCTAAGATACTCTTCAATCTTTCTTTCTTCATCTCTTAACTGAGCTGCTCTTTCAAACGCTTGATTTCTTATAGCAATCTCCTTTTGTTCTCTTATTCTCGCGAGTTCAAGTTCTAAATTACTATGCACTGTGCTCTTTTGTTTTCTCAATCTTACCCTCGCTGAAGCTTCATCTATTACATCTATCGCCTTATCAGGCAAGAATCTATCGGTTATATATCTAACTGACAATTTGACTGCTTCTTCTATAGCCTCATCGGTAATTTTAACTCTATGATAATTTTCATATTTTTCTCTTAAACCTTTCAATATCTGTATAGTCTCTTCAGGTGTAGGCTCGTTAACCATTATAGGCTGAAATCTTCTTTCTAATGCCCCATCTTTCTCAATATACTTCCTATATTCTGATGGGGTTGTAGCACCAATTAATTGTATCTCACCCTTTGCAAGAGAGGGTTTCAAAATATTTGCTGCATCAACCGCTCCTTCTGCTGCTCCTGCCCCAACCAAGGTATGAATCTCATCTATAAAAAGGATGACATCTTTTGCCATCTTAACTTCCTCAATGATCCTTTGCATTCTCTCTTCAAACTCACCCCTATATTTTGTACCAGCCACGATACTTCCCATATCAATAGCAACGATCCTTTTATTTAACAAAGTATCAGGTACTTCACCATCTACTATCTTTTGAGCAAGACCCTCTACTATAGCGGTCTTACCAACACCAGGTTCTCCCACAAGAACAGGATTATTTTTAGTCCTTCTACTCAGTATTTGAATTATCCTCTCTAACTCTTTTTCTCTCCCAATAATAGGATCCAATTTGCCTTGCCTTGCAAGTTGAGTTAGATCTCGACCAAACTCATCCAAGGTAGCTGTTACTGTTCTCTTTTTCTTTAAGGAGTTATTATTAGAAGTATTCATTTGTTGTCTGCCTCTTACCTTAGTTGGATCTATAGGCTCACCAAGAAGTTTTAATATCTCTATAGTAACATCTTCTAATCTTACTCCCATTCCCTCCAAAACATGAGCTGCTACACCTTCACCTTCCTTCAACAGTCCAAGAAGCAAATGCTCAGTTCCAATATAGTTATGATTAAGTTCCTGAGCCGATTCAGAAGCATATTCCAGAACCTTCTTTGCTCTTGAAGTGAAGGGAAGTGCTCCATAGGAGGTACCATCTCCACGACCTATCAATCTCTCTATCTCATTCCTGAGCTGATTCAGATCAAGTCCTAAATTAATAAGGACTTGAGCTGCTATACCTCCCTCCTCACGTATCAACCCCAGGAGAATATGTTCTGTCCCCACCGTAGAATAATTAAGCCTACGTGCTTCCTCCTGTGCTAAGAGTAGTACTCTATATGCCCTTTGTGTTAGTTTATCCATCATTTTTTATGCACCTCCTTAAACGACACCTCCCTGATTTATTTTATAATTTTTAAGAAAACCACGCAACAAATCTGCTCTCACCCCATCCCTCTCTTCAGAATCCATTTCTTTTCCATATTTCAGCTGCAAATGCGCTGGTAGCATTAAGATCATAAGAAGATCCAAAACCTTTAAGGGTATGTCTAACATTTTTAAATATATTCCAAATCTCAAATCTGATAATAAGTTTATAGCCTCAATACTACTTAGATATCTTGCATTACTTAATATTCCATATGCTCTACCTATCACATCTTCCACATACCTTTTTTGTTCCTCAAATAGAAATTCTCTTGTTACCAGCTCTTCAGTTATTATCTTCTTTGCCATCTTTTCCATCTTTTCAATCAAATCTTCCTCCTTAATTCCTAAGGAGGATCTGCTTGTGATTTGGTAAAAACCTGCGATAGGTTTACTTCTTTCCCCATAAATACCCCTTATAAGAATTTTGGCTGACCTAAGTTTCCTGAGAAAGTCTTTTATTTTACCAGAATAGGTTAATCCCGGAAGATGCACAATAAAGGAAATCCTAACTCCACATCCCAGATTAGTTATACAAGAAGTTAAATAACCCAATTTATCATCAAAAGCAAACTTGAAATAATCAGAAAAACTCTCCTCTAAAGAAAGTAATCTTTGCCAACTTTCCTTTAGCTCTAAGCCACTACTCAATACTTGTAACCTAAAATGGTCCTCCTCATTTATCATTACACTAAGTTTACCATCTCTATCTACTAAAAGTCCAGCACCTTTAATATTATCTAAATGATCGTCGCTTATCAGGTGTTTCTCAACTAAAGATTCGAGTACAAGATTTGGTAACTTTTCTAATTTTAAAAACTCATATCCACCAAAATTTAGATCATTTTTATAAACCCATTCCACCTTATTAAGAATTCTTCTTCTTTGAGACTCTGTTGCTTGGATTGGAAAAACAAAATCTTCTAAATTTCTTGCAAGCCTTATTCTAGTACTTAATATCACCTCTCTATTATTACCTTTTTCTTCTCCTAACCATTTAAGATACTTATAATAAAACTCTCTCATCCACCCTTCTCTATATTTTTAAGAAGATCTCTTAATTTTGCGGCCTTTTCATAATCCTCTTCTTCTATAGCCTTGGAAAGTTCAATTTTATATTTTAATATTTTATCCGTTTTAAATTCTTTTTTAATTGGAACTCTTCCTCTATGAACTTTATTCCCATGATATTGATATACCAGTTTACCTATTTCATCTCTAAAATAACTGTAACAATAACTACAACCTAACATACCTGTCTCTTTAATTTCTTCTAAACTTCTATTACATTTTGGACATCTTTTGACTTTTTCGTCTCTCATAAAATAATTACCCTGAAATATATCTTTTATAACCTGCTTTAAGCAATATTCACAAATAGAATATTTTCTTTTCCCTTTTTCATCGCTTATCTCCAAGACATATACAGCCTCGTTCTGATTACAAAAATCACATTTCATCCCTATTCTGAACACCTCTTTAAGAAGTACTCATGTATTCTCAAATCATCAGTAAGTTCAGGATGAAAAGTCAAACCTAATATATTACCTTCCTCTACAAATATGGGTTTATTCTCAAAAGTTGCATGAACTTTCACATTTTTGCCTATCTCAACAATTTGAGGAGCCCTTATAAACACACATTCAAATTCCTTATCACCAAGAATAGGAATTTTTATATAAGTAGAAAAACTTTCCCTTTGCCTACCATAGGCATTACGAGACACAGTTATATCTAATACTTTAAGAGTCTTTTGATCAGGATGATTTTCTATCCTATTTGCAAGCAAAATTAGTCCAGCACATGTTCCCATAGCAGGTAGCCCATTAGCCAACTTTTCTCTTAATACATCAAAGAGTAGACGATTTTCTAAAACAGTAAAAAAGGTAGTACTTTCTCCTCCTGGAAGAATTATCCCATTAATAATATCCAAATGTTCTGGCTTTTTTACTAAAACTGTCTCAACCTCTAGCCTTTTTAACATTTTTTCATGTTCTACTACAGAACCCTGTATAGCAAGTATTCCTATCCTCATTTTACCAACCTCTCACCTGCAATAATTCACTTTCAGATAGCTTTCTTACATCAATACCAGGCATTGGCTCTCCTAAATCCTCCGATATCTCCGCCAATACATAAGGATCATCATAATAAGTAACAGCAAGAACTATGGCTCTTGCTCTCTTTCTTGGGTTCTTTGATTTAAATATTCCAGATCCTACAAACACTCCATCAGCGCCAAGATGCATCATTAAAGCAGCATCAGCAGGAGTAGCAATACCACCAGCAGCAAAATTCACTACAGGAAGTCTTCCTAATTTTTTTGTCTCTATTATAAGATCTAATGGAGCCCCTAATTCTTTTGCTTTTGTCACTAATTCTTCGTCGGGGAGAAGAACTAATGACCTTATCTCGTCCATAATTTGTCTCATATGACGTACCGCCTCTACCACATTTCCTGTTCCCGCCTCTCCTTTTGTCCTAATCATAGCTGCTCCCTCTGCAATCCTTCTTAGAGCTTCTCCCAAATCCCTAGCACCACAAACAAAAGGAACTTTGAAAGCGTGTTTATTTATATGATATTTTTCATCGGCAGGAGTTAAAACCTCACTTTCATCAATAAAATCTACCCCGAGAGCTTCTAAAATTTGAGCCTCCACAAAATGACCAATCCTAACTTTCGCCATAACAGGAATACTAACTGCTGACATAATCTCCTTTATCTTTTTAGGATCTGCCATTCTTGCTACTCCACCTTCTGCCCTTATGTCAGCAGGAACTCTTTCAAGAGCCATAACAGCCACAGCACCAGCCTCTTCAGCAATTTCAGCCTGCTCAGCATTAGTCACGTCCATAATTACTCCGCCTTTTAGCATCTGAGCCAAACCTCTTTTTACTTTATCTGTTCCTGTAAAGACCTGCATCTATAACACCTCCTTTAAAAAACCATCGATATTTTTCTAAATGTATACTCCTTTTATATGAATTTGTCAAAATATAGTATATTAAAATTTTGTTAAGAAGACTTATGGAAATAAAGATAAATTTTCTCAGCAATTTTTTCAGAGATTCCTGGAATTTTTTTCAAATCCTCCAAAGATGCTTTTTTCAAACTTTCTAAATCATTAAAAGCCTCAAGAAGAATTTTCATCCTTTTTTCTCCTATGCCAGGTATTTTTTCCAAATGAGAATCTATTAATTTTTTACTACGTAATTTCCTATGATAAGAAACAGCAAACCTATGAGCCTCGTCTCTTACTTGTTGGAGAAGATGCAGAGCAGGAGAATCATAAGGAAGCAAAATAGAATCAGAGTTTCCTGGAACAAAAATTTCCTCTCTCTCTTTCGCAAGAGCTAATATAAACTTAGGTTTTATTTTTAATTCCTCAAAAACCTCTAATACCGCATTTAGTTGTCCTTTTCCTCCATCTATGAGCATAATATCTGGCAAGGGATCTTCCTCAATTTTATTAAGTCTTCTTTTTATCACTTCTTGGAGCATTAAATAATCGTTGGGTGATTCTTCTGTATACTTAATCTTATACCTTCTATACCTATTTTTATCGGGATATCCATTTTGAAAATAAACCCTTGCCCCTACTGCTTCTCTTCCTTGAAGATTAGAAATATCATACCCTTCTATAGCAACAGGCAGATTAGGCAAGTTAAAAATTCTCTTAAGTTCGGAAAGAGCTAACCACACCTTTTCTGATTTTAAACTCTCAATAGTCAAATCCTTTAATGCCATATTTAAAAGTTTTTCCTCATCCTCGCTTTCTGGTGTCCTTATTTCTACTTTTGTCCCCTTTCTTCTACACAAAAATTCCTTCAAGTCCACTTCTCCTCCAAAGACCAAAAAGGGGAGTACTATGATCTCAGGGATATCTCTTACTGAATAGTATTGTAAAATAAAACTTTCAAGGAGTTCATCTCGGGAATATTCTTCGGGTAAAGTTAAATTAAATATCCTCTTTTCAACCAATTTTCCTTCCCTTATTAAATAAACAAGCACTTTTGCCTTATGATCCTCCACATAGAATTGGATTAAATCTTTATTCTCTCTATTGAAGGTAAGGATCTTCTGTTTTTCGCTTAAATTCTGCAACAATCTTATTTTATCTCTTACTTTCGCAGCCTTTTCAAATTCTAAATTCTTAGAATACTTCTGCATTTCATTGTAAAGTTTATTTATGATCTCTTCATATCTCCCCTCCATAAAGTCTATTACTTCTCTTACAATCTCTTGATAATCCTCCTTGGTAATATATCCCTGACATGGTGCCTTACAATTTTCAATAAAGTAATTTAAACAGGGTCTTTTAGGCTTTGATTTTGGCAAATTCCAATTGCAAGATCTTAAATTAAAGAGTTTTTTAACCATAGATATGGTCTCTCTTACAGTTCCACTTTGGGTATATGGTCCGTAATATTTTGCCCCATCATCCTCAAAACGTCTTGCGAGAATAAGCCTTGGATATTCCTCATACAAAGTCAATTTAAGTAATGGATACTGTTTATCATCCCTTAGTTGAATATTCATAATGGGCCTATGTTTTTTAATGAGAACCGATTCCAAAATCAAAGCTTCCGTCTCTGTATCAGTTATATAAAACTCTATATTTTGAGCTTTCTTCAAAATATAAGCACTTTTAGGAGACGAATCACTGAAATAAGACAAAACTCTTTTTCTCAGGTTTTTTGCTTTACCTACATAAATTACTTTACCTGAGTGATCGTAAAAGATATATACTCCAGTGCTTTCTGGAAAATTTTCTACTTTTTGTTTAAGGTTTAATATGCTATCATTTTTCATACCATAGATAATTTTAAATCAACTAAAAATAAACCTCAACAAAAAAAGTTGCATTGAATTTTAACATAGGGTATATTATTAAAATAGTTTTTAATAAATAATAAAGCGAGGAATAGAGCATGAGGAAACATATTTATGAGCTCATAAAAAAAGCTGTAAATTCTTTAAAAGAAAAAGAAAATTTTATAGTAGATGATATTGAGATTATTGTAGAAACTCCAAAACAAAAAGAATATGGAGATTACGCAACAGCTGTTGCTCTCCAAATTGCTCAAAAAAATAAAAAACCGCCGAGAGTAGTTGCTGAAAAAATTTCAGAGTACATTAAAAAATCACCCTTTGTAAAAAAAATAGAGATCGCTGGACCAGGTTTTATAAACTTCTTCCTTAATGATGAAGCTTTATGGGAAACTCTCAGATTAATTAGAAAGGATATAGATGATTTTGTAAAAATACCTTCAAAAAAGAAAAAGATACAGATTGAGTTTGGAAGCATCAACCCTACAGGCCCCATGCATATCGCCCATGCAAGAGGAGTAACCATTGGTGATTCTTTAGCAAATCTATTTAAGAGAATAGGTTGGAATACAGAAAAGGAGTTTTATATAAATGATGCTGGGAACCAGATTGATCTTCTTGGCGAATCTCTATATGCAAGATATATGCAGCTCTTAGGTTATGACTATCAAGTTCCCGAAGAAGGTTATCATGGATATTACCTTATAGAGTTAGCAAAAGAGTTATTGAACCAAAAATCCCAGATAGAATCAATGGATGAGACAGAAAAAAAGAAGTTTTTCAAAGAATATGCCCTAAGCAAAATGTTAGAAGACATAAAAACAACACTCCTAAATTTCGGAGTAGAGTACGATGTCTGGTTTAGTGAAAGAACCCTACATGAAAATGGCAAAGTAAAAGAGGTATTAGAAATTTTAAGACAAAATGGGTACACCTATGAGAAAGATGGAGCTCTCTGGTTTTCCTCTACAAAATTTGGAGATGAAAAAGACAGAGTTCTCATAAAAAG